>Ga0307986_10001796_pt1 | contig 15507 bp, 13 predicted proteins | sample EllFjometageno82_FD_203170 | JGI IMG/M metagenome (GOLD analysis project Ga0307986, IMG submission 203170) | Marine microbial communities from Ellis Fjord, Antarctic Ocean - #82 | ecosystem: Environmental > Aquatic > Marine > Unclassified | place: Southern Ocean | collected 2014-10-09
TGCAGCATCCTTGTATAAGGGAACAACTTCAGTTAATTTTCTATCCGCTATTACTACACCCGCAGCATGGGTTGCAACATTTCTATTTAGACCTTCTAATTTCAAAGAAAGATCTGTCAATTTTTTAACACGAGGATCTTCGTTAATTAATTTTTGAAGTCGAGGTTCACTATTAATACATTCAGTTAAACTTTGAGGTCTTGATGGGTCAAATGGAATCATTTTAGAAATGCTATCAACAAAACCATATGGTAAACCTAAAACTCTACCAACATCTCTAATAACCATTCTTGCTTTTAATTTACCAAAAGTAATTATGTGAGCAACACTATCTTTATATTTGGTTGTTAAATATTTAAAGACAAGATCTCTTTTTTCCTCACAAAAGTCGATGTCAAAATCAGGCATTGATACACGATCAGGATTTAAAAATCTCTCAAAAATTAAATTGAATTTTATAGGATCAACATCAGTAATAGATAAACACCAGGCAACAAGAGAACCTGCTCCAGATCCTCTACCTGGACCAACTGGTATATCATTTTTTTTTGCCCACTTAATATAGTCAGATACGATTAGAAAGTAGCTAGGATATTTCATTTCAATTATAATTTTTAATTCATGATCTAATCTGTCTTTATATTTAAAAAATTCTTCATTCTTGTCTAAATTTTTTCCATCTATTTTAAATACTTTTTTAAATTTATCTTTTAAACCATCTAATGAATCTTTTTTAAGTATCTCATCTGCACTGCCATCTTCTTTGGAGCTAATATTAGGCAATATAGGTTTTGAAGGTTGTGGTCTAAAATTACACTTGAAAGGCAAATTAAAATTGTTTTCTAAAGCTTCAGGAAGATCAGAAAAAAGTGCTGACATTTCCTGGTTTGACTTAAGGTAGTGTTGATTGCTATATCTAATTCTATTTTTTTCATTAACATAAGTTTTTGATCCAATACAAGTTAAGGCATCATGTGCCTCATGCATGTCGGGTGTTAAGTAGTAAACCTCATTGGTAGCAATAATGGGTATTTTTATTTTTGATGATTGATCCAGATTATATTTTTCAAAAGTAATTTCATTTTGATCACCGTGTCTTTGTATCTCTAAATAAAATCTGTTATTAAACTTTGATGTGATGCTTTTATATAGTTTGCTAATTTCATCTAACCTACCCTTTTCAAATAATTTACCAAATAAGCCTTGAATGGTACCTGATAGAAGAACCATTCCATCTGTATCATTTAACAATTCTTTAATGTCTAAATGAGGATCAGAAAGAGCGTCATTTTCCAAGTATGATCTAGATGATAATTCAATAATACGTTTGTAACCTTTTTCATTAAGAGCAATTAAAGGTAATAGACCAGTTGTGTCCTCAAACCTGAAATAAATTTGTGTCCCAATAATTGGTTGTGTCCCAACTTTAGATATATTTTCGGAGAATTCAAGCGCACCACACAAATTAGAGGTATCTGATATGCCTAAACAAGGTATTTTTTTTTCCTTACAGTAATTTTTTAAATTTTCGATTTTAATTGCACCTTCACAAATTGAATATTGTGTATGAATCTTTAGATGGTTAAAACTTTGGTTATTTAATTCTGGCATCGATAGTTTTGATATTACCATCAATCATTTCTAATTTGCAATCAGCCATATTAGCAAATAATCTATTATGAGTTGCATAAATTATAAGTTTGTTTTTATTTTTCAAATTATACAAAATTTTAAAAACTTCTTTTGCAGTAGATTGATCAAGACTACCGGTGGGCTCGTCAGCTAAAATTATTTCAGGTTCGTTGATCAATGCTCTAGCAATAGCAATTCTTTGCATTTCTCCACCGGATAACTCAGATGGATAATGGTGTTCTCTAGATGAAAGACCCATTCTTTTAATTATCTTTTTAGCTTTTTCTATAGAAATTTTTTTATCATTGCCCGAAGCCAAACTGGCAAAATAAACATTCTCTAGAGCTGTAAAGTCAGGAAGTAAGTTATTTTGTTGGTATATGATACCAATTTTTTTAGATCTTATTGAGTCATTATCAACATTATCAGAAAAGTTTATTAGATCATTACTAATTGATAAAGAGCCTGACGTTGGTTTATCAATCATTGATAAAATATTTAATAATGTGGATTTTCCTGATCCTGATGGACCCATAAGAGAATAAACTTTGCCTTTTACAAATGAATAGCTGATTTTTTTTAAAACAGAAATTTTTTTATTATTCGAAAAGGATTTTGATATTTTATTTAAAGAAATAAGATTATTCATATTTTAAACCTTTTACAGGATCTAATTTAGAAGCTTTTATTGCTGGAAAAATAGATACAATTATTGTTATTAAAATTGAACATAGAGAAATAATAAATATTGATGTTGGATTTATTTCTGATGGCAATGTACTCAAAAAATAAATCTCCTCCGGAAACAGATTTATATTAAAAGTTTTACTTAAAAATTCTCTTAAATTTTCAACATACATGGAAAACATTACACCTAAAAAAATTCCAAATAAAGTCGCTGTAAAACCAATAATAACACCGACTAAAAAAAATATTTTTGTAATAGACTTATTTAAAACACCAATAGATTTAAGGATTGCTATATCTCTAGTTTTATTTTTTACTAAAATTGTGAGACCTGAAATAATATTAAAGGCAGCAACAATAATAATCAAAGATAAAATTATAAACATTACATTTCTTTCGACTTTTAAAGCTGAAAATAATGAACTATTCATATCAGCCCAAGTAAAAACAAATTCATTATTAAATATTTTTTGAATTTGAATCTTAATATTCTCTATATTGGATGGATTATTCAAATATATTTCTAAGTATCTATCTTTCACTTTAAGTCCAAAGAATCTTTCCAAAGTACTAAGATTTATAAAGGCTATATTTGCGTCAAAATCAGCTAAGCCACTATCAAAAATTGAACTTATAGTAAAAGTTTCATGCTTAGGCAAACTTCCAATGATTGTTTCAATTCCAGATGGAGACATAATCGATATTTTATCACCTATACCAAGATTTAAATTAAAACTTAACTCTTTACCTATCGAAATATTATTTTTGGATAGATTGTTAGAATTTCCTTTTAGATTTCCTTTTTTAACTACACCAAGTTTTGGGAAATCTTTATTTTTGTAACCTTTTAGAACTAAGCCTTTGGTATAATCTTTACTAATTACAATCGCCTCACCTGAATTACTAAAGATTAATTTTTTTGAAATTAATTTTAATTTATTGTCATTTAGTTTTTCCAAGTTAATTGAATTATCATAAGGCTTAACTGTAACATGAGCATTAAAACCAACAATTTTACTAATCAGTTCAGTTCTAAAGCCATTCATTACAGACATTACTATAATTAATACCGCAACACCCAGACTTATACCAATGAATGAGAAGATAGAAATTATGTTTAAAAAACCATCTTTTTTTCTAGTTTTAAGATATCTAAATGTAATCTCTTTTTCTAGTGGAGAAATCAATTTTTTTTTTTAAGTTCAGTTAAAATTTTAGTTATTTGATCTAAAGTTAAATTTTTAGAGTCTTTACCTATCTCTTTAAATTCCAATAGATCGCCTTCTGATTTTTTTCCTATAATAATTTGATATGGTACACCTATTAAATTAAACTTCTTAATTTTGGATGAAAGATTTTCATCCATATCATCAATGATAGTGTCAATATTATTATTTTTAAAATGTTTAAAAAGTTCTAAAGACTTATCTAATGTGGATGTATCATTTTTGCTGATCATTGGAATTATTGCAAGCTCATATGGTGCAACAGAAAATGGCCATTTCATTATTTCTTCTTTATCATCATATTTAGCTTCAATTATAGCACCAACTAACCTTGAAACACCAATTCCATATGATCCCATCTTTACAAAGTCCTTTTTACCTCCTGGAAGATCTACAGAAGCATTTAAAGCTTTTGAATACTTATCACCAAAATAAAAAATATGTCCTACTTCAATACCTTTGGTAATCAACCTATTATCTTCTGAAACTTTTTTTTCAAAATCATCTTTATTAAATTTATCATCAGCAGCAGAGTAATACTGTCCATATTTTTTTCTTAGGTCTTCTAAAGATTTTCTATCTATTACGGTTCCTTCACTGTCTAAATCAAAAATTCTTTTATCAGTAAAAATTTTACTTTCACCAGTTTCTGCTAAAATAATAAATTCATGAGAAAGATTTCCACCAATAGGTCCTGTATCAGCAGCCATTGGAATGGCAGTAAGTTCCAATCTCTTAAATGTTTTTAAATAAGAAAAAAAGAATTTATTATAAGAAAACGCTGCATCTTCATCATTTAAATCAAATGAATATGCATCCTTCATATAAAACTCTCTCCCTCTCATAATTCCAAATCGTGGTCTTACTTCATCTCTAAATTTCCATTGTATGTGATATAATAATTGAGGTAATGATTTATAAGATTTAATACTTGATCTAAATATGTCTGTAACTAATTCTTCATTAGTTGGTCCATAAAGCATTTCTCTACCTTGTCTGTCTTTGATACGTAGCATCTCTTGACCATAATCTTCATAACGACCACTTTCTTTCCAAATTTCACTAGATTGTATGGTCGGCATCAATATTTCCTGAGCACCTATTTTATTTTGTTCTTCTCTAACAACTTGTTCAATCTTTTTCATTACTTTAAAACCAAGTGGTAACCAAGAGTAAATACCAGCAGAAGATTGCTTAATCATTCCAACTCTAAGCATTAATTGATGAGATTTAATTTTTGCTTCTGATGGATTATTTTTTAAAATTGGTATAAATGATTTTGATATGTACATTTTACTTATTATGATTCTTAAATCAAAACATTCAATTAAATTTTTACTAAGTTAATGTTTGTGTAAGGTCTTTTCCCAGTCATTTCTTTAGTATATTTTTTACAAGTAATTTTTAAAGCATCAATTAAGTTGTATTCTTGTTTTTTACTTCCTGGTGAAAATGTTTTTGTTGTTTTTGCTATTGTTTCTTCTAAACCATATATAAAATCATCAACTTCATAAATCGGTAAACCTCTAAAAGTCAATATTGGTCTTTTATGAATATTTCCCTTAGGTGTTATCAAAATTGTAACTTCCATATATCCATTTGCACTTATATTTTTTCTGTCTTTGATCGATTGGGAATCTTCCTCTACACTAATATTTCCATCAAGATATAACCTTCCACTGGGTGCTTTATCAAAAACATGTGGTTTTCCTGGAAACAATTTTACAATATCTCCATTTTCTACTTGTACAGGGTTAGGTACTTTCATTTCATGGGCAAATTTCATATGTTCTATCATATGTCTGTGCTCACCATGAACAGGGATAGCACATTGTGGTTTTACCCAATCATACATTTCTCTAAGATCATCTCTGTTCGGATGTCCAGATACATGAACAAATTCACTTTCTTCAGAAATAACTTCAATACCCTCTTTGACTAATTGATTTTGTAACTTATATAATTTTTTTTCATTACCTGGAATAATTTTAGACGAAAAAATAACAGTGTCCTCTTTTTCAATGAATACATCAGGATGAGTGTGACTAGAAATTCTCATTAATGCAGCCATTGGCTCTCCTTGACTACCAGTACAAAGATAAACAATTTTTTCTCTAGCAATTTTCTTCGCTTCTCTTGCGTCTATAGGTTCGATAACATTTTTTAGATAGCCACATTGCCTGGCTGCCTTAAAAATTCTATGCATAGATCTTCCAACTAACGCTATTTGTCTTCCAGTTTTTTCAGCACAATAAAAAGCAGTTTCCATTCGAGCTACATTTGACGCAAATGAAGCAACGATAATTCGTTTTTTAAGACTCCCCATAATGTTAAGCATATTTTTTCTTACGTCTAATTCTGAACCCGCTTTACCCATGCTAAATACATTTGTTGAATCACATATCATGGCTAGAACACCTTCATTACCAATTTCTTTAAGTCTATTAGAGTTAATTTTTTCACCAATTAGTGGTTCAGGGTCAATCTTCCAATCACCTGTATGTAAAATTATTCCTGCTGGAGTTTCAATTCTAAGACCATTTGGTTCAAGAATTGAATGCGTTAAAGTAATGTATTCGATTTTAAAAGGATCTAGGTCAACTGTTCCATTTAATTGAACTATCTTTAGATAGTTTGTTACATCTATATTTTTTTCCTTAAATTTCTCTTTTATTAAAACTGCTGTAAAAGGTGTTGCAAAAATTTTGCATTTAAGTTGAGGCCAAAGATGTGCAATTGCACCAATATGATCTTCATGTGCATGTGTTAAAACAATGCCTAACAGATCTTCTTTTTTATCAACTATAAATCCAGGATCGGGGTAGATTAAATCAATTCCAGGAAGTGTATCATCTGCAAAAGTAACACCAATATCAACCATTATCCATTTGTGCTCACCTGGTTTACCATAAGCAAACAAATTCATGTTCATGCCTATTTCTCCAGACCCTCCTAAAGGGCAAAATAATAATTCATCTTTCATTTTTATTTAATTAAAATACTGGCTTTGATAAGGCCAATAATTGTAATATCTTTATTAAGTGCAACTTTCGTATTTATTGATTTTTTAAATAAATTAGAAAATCCTCCAGTTATTATAATTTTAAAGGACTTCTTAGTCTCTTTCTTAATTAAATTAACAATATTGTCAATCAAACCCTTATAACCCCAAAAAAAGCCAGCCCTTACTGCACTAAATGTATTTAGTCCAATAACTTTTTTGGTCTTTTTTAAATTGATGGCAGGTATTAACGTCGCTTTATCAGTTAGTGTGTTAAGTGATAATTTAACTCCAGGCGCAATAACGCCACCATGATATGTATTTTTAATTAAAACATCAAATGTTGTAGCCGTGCCAAAATCCAAAATTATAAAATTATCTTTATCATTTATAACACCAATTGCATTAGCTAATCTATCAGAGCCAATTTGTTTATAATTAACCTTAATTTTGATTAATTGATTTAGTTTAAGGGCTTTCAACTCATGACATTTGATCTTATAAAATTTTTTAAAAAACCCTTTAATTTTCATAAATGATTTTGGAACAACACTGCAAAATAAACATTTATCAATTTTTATATTTTTTAGATTTAAGTTGGTAATAGACTTTTTAAGTAGAGAAAGGTTTATATTCCTTGTAACTAAAGTAACTCTTTTAACAATTTTATTTTTAGAGTTTACCAAACAAATCTTTGTTTCTGTGTTTCCTATGTCGCCTACAATAATCATTTTAAATTTTATTTATTTTTTTTATATTGATTTTTGGCAACAATGGAATAAATTTTTCATACATTTTTTTTAACTTTAAAATAGCATTATTACTAGAAATTTTGATATTTGTTAAATCCAAAAGATTTGTTGTTGGGTAATTTTTAATATTTGGACTCTTAATCAAATTTATCCCTATGCCAATAATTATAAATACTTCACCGGATTTAGTCAACGTTTCTTGGAGTATACCAGAAATTTTTTTGCCTTTTATAAATAAATCATTTGGATCTTTAATTGCAATTTTATCTTTATAGAAATTTGATAATAATTTTTTAATTAATAAACAATTTATCTTAGTTAATTCTTTTAATGATAAATTAATTTTATCTATAGAAAAAAAAATACTTACAAATAAATTTCCACGGTATGAAGTCCATTTTTTCCCATATTGACCCCTACCTTTTTTTTGTTTTTCTGCAATTATAATGCCTGATTTATTATTAGATTTTTTTATAATTTTAATAGCAATATCATTTGTACTATTTACAATTTTAAAATTGAATTTTTTTAACTTCATTAAATAATATTAATTCTTGATATTATCTCAACTAATTTGCTAGGAAAAATAAAATATAAAAGAATTAATAATGTGGATAAAGCTAACGACATTCTCAACCAAATACTATGATCCATGTCATATTTTTCTTTTTCTTTATCGAAATAAATAACTTTAATTATTCTTAAGTAATAAAAAGCTGCTATTACAGTTGATAGCAATCCTACAATAGCTAAAAAATACATAGACTGTTCAATCACTGATTTAAATATATATAATTTAGCAAAAAAACCAGCTAGTGGGGGTATGCCTGCTAATGAAAAAAGTATTACTAACAAAGACAAAGATAAAATTGGGTGATTTTTAGATAATCCTGATAAATCATCGATTGAAATAAAATATTGATTGTTTCTTTTAATCATAAATAAGCAACTAAACAAACCAAGATTCATAACTAAATAGATTGAAATATATACTACAGAACTCTGTATACCCTCATTTGTTCCTGCTGATAGTCCTGCTAAAGCATAACCGATATGTCCAATTGAACTATACGCAACTAATCTTTTTAAGTTATTTTGTCCAATTGCAGCTACAGCTCCAAATATCATTGATGCAATTGATAAAAAAATTAAGATAGGTTGCCATTGCTCAATCATATTAATAAATGGAACATATAAAAATCTAATAAATACTGTAAGAGCTGCAATTTTTGGCACTACTGCAAAAAACAGTGTCACAGATGTAGGAGATCCTTCATATACATCAGGTGCCCACATGTGAAAAGGAACAGCAGATATTTTAAATGACAACCCAACTAATATAAAAACAATTCCAAATGTTAAGCCATATTGATTGGAATTCATTGTGTCTGCTATAATATTAAAATTTGTAGATCCAGAAAACCCATAAATCAAAGAGCAACCATATAACAATAATCCAGACGATAATGCACTTAAAACAAAATATTTAAGTCCGGCTTCTGATGATTTTAGTTGATCCCTATTAAAAGAGGCCAAAACATACAAAGCTAGAGATTGCAACTCAAGGCCTATATAAAACACCATTAAATCATTAGAGCTTATCATAACCATCATTCCGAGAATTGAGCAAAGAATTAATATTGGATATTCAATTTGAAATATTTTTAATAATTTTAAGTATCTTGAAGAAATAATTAAAACAAAAATCCCACCTAAAAATGTAATAATTTTCATGAATGATGAAAGATAATCAATTACATAACTTTCATTGAATAATAAAATATTATTATCAAGATGATTGTTGAAAATTAAAACAGTTGTAATGGATAAAGAAAAAATTGAAAGATTATGAATTATATTTTGGCTATTTTTTTTAAAAACACCAAGTATTAATAAAAACATTATTGATAAAGAAATAAAAATTTCAGGAAAAATTAAATCAAAATTATCCATTGTTTTGAACCGACGACATGTTTAAATTAAAGTTATACATTTCAATTAAATTTTTTACAGAAATTTCAATTGTGTTAATCAATGGCTCTGGGTAAAAACCAAAAAATAATACAGGTATCGCTAAACTCCATAAAATAAATTTTTCAGAATTATTTAGATCTGGCATTTTTAAAAGATCTTTGTTGATTAATTTTCCAAAAAATACTCTTTTATATAGCGACAACATGTATGCGGCTCCAAAGATCACACCTAAACTAGCAATAACCGCTACTAAAAAATTATCTTTAAAAGTGCCCATTAAAATTAAAAACTCACCAATAAAACCACTTGTACCAGGTAAACCCAGGGCTGCTAGAGTAAACAACATAAATAAGATTGAGTATTTTGGCATAACAGATACCAGTCCACCATATGTCTTAATAAGCCTTGAATGCATTCGATCATAGACTACACCAACACATAAAAATAATGCAGCAGAAACTAGTCCATGACTAATCATTTGAATTATACTTCCTTCTATTCCCTGTTGTGTAATAGTAAAAATTCCTAAAGTTACAAAACCCATATGAGCAACAGAAGAATATGCTATCAGTTTTTTCATATCTTCCTGCATTAGAGCAACTAACGAGGTATAAATAATTGCAATTAAACTTAATACATAAACTAAAGGAGTAAATATCTCAGAAGCCACAGGAAATAGACCTAAGGAAAATCTTATAAACCCATAACCAGCCATTTTTAAAAGAATTGCAGCCAGCAATACAGATCCGGCAGTTGGTGCTTCAACGTGTGCATCTGGTAGCCATGTGTGCACTGGCCACATTGGAGTTTTTACTGCAAATGAACTAAAAAAGGCAATCCATAATAAATTTTGATACTTTACATCTATACCCAGTTCATAAAGCTGAATAATATCAGTAGTACCCGAAATCCAAAAAATTGAAATTATAGCAACTAACATCAAAACAGATCCTAATAAAGTATATAAGAAAAATTTAAAGGCAGAGTATACTCTCCTTGCTCCCCCCCAAATTCCTATTATTAAAAACATTGGAATTAATCCAGCTTCAAAAAAAAGATAAAATATAATTAAATCAAGTGAACAAAAAACTCCAATCATTAAACTTTCCATAACTAGTATGGCAATAAGGAAGTCACGTAATCTAATCTTAACAGTGTTATTAACAGAAATAATACAAAGTGGTGTTATAAAAGTAGTAAGAATAATAAATAAAATAGAAATTCCATCAATACCCACTTTATAATTAACAAATCCTTTTAACCATTCTTTATTCTCAATAAATTGAAAACTAGTTGTTGATTGATCAAATAAATACCACAAGTAAATTGAAATTAGAAAATTTACAAATGAAGTAAATAAAGCAACGTATTTTATTGTAGTAGAATTTTCATGATCTTTATCTTTAGAAAATAGTAAAAAAAATGCTCCAATAGATGGTAACAAAATTAATGAAGATAGAATTGGGAAATTCATTAGTTTAAAATTAAAAAAGTTAATAAAGCAGAAAAACCAAGTAACATCATAAATGCGTATTGATAAATAAACCCACTTTGAAATTTACTAGCTTTTATAGATAAGTTTTTAATTAAAGATGAAATTCCATCTGGACCAAATCTATCAATAATTTTAACATCAATTGATTTCCAAAAAAATAAACCAATTTTTTTTGAAAATTTAATAAAAATGACGTTATATATTTCATCGAAATACCATTTATTAACAAAAAAATTATACAATGGCTTATTTGCTTCAGCAAACCAAACAGGTATTTTTTTATTCACTACAAATAAATAATATGCAATGGGTATAGAAAAAAATACAATTATTGGAGTAATTAAAATAATCCATAGCGGTGGATGTTCGGTGCTTAATGGGGTTAAAAATTTAATAGATTCTCCCCAAAAAATATTTTCTTCTCCATGACCAATAAACAAGTCTTTGAATAAAAACCCTGCAAAAATTGCACCAATAGACAATACTACTAGTGGTATAATCATTACCAAAGGGGACTCTTTCATTTCTTCAATATTTAATTTCTTATTATTATAAGTTCCATGAAATGTTTTAAAAATTAATCTCCAAGAATATATTGAAGTTAATAGAGCAGTTAAAATTCCAATACCTGCAGCATAAAAACCTGCTGTGTTGCCCTTAAGGTATGCGAACTCTATAATTGCATCCTTTGAATAAAAGCCTGAAAGGAAAGGGAAGCCTGTTAAGGCAAGTGTCCCTATGATCATTAAGACCCATGTATATGGTATTTTTTTATACACAGCACCCATCTGATTAATATCTTGTTCATTTTTAAAAGAATGAATTACAGATCCAGATCCCAAAAAAAGTAATGCTTTGAAAAAAGCGTGAGTAAATAAATGAAACATAGCAACATTATAAGCACCTACTCCAACTGCAAAAAACATATAACCTAGTTGGCTACATGTAGAATATGCAATAATCTTTTTAATATCTGTTTGGACCAAAGCAACGGTAGCAGCAAAGAAAGCTGTCGTCATTCCAACAACTGTAATAATATTTAGAGTTAGTGGTGAGTATTCAAAAATTGGTGAACATCTTACAATTAAAAAAACACCAGCCGTAACCATTGTAGCTGCATGTATCAATGCAGAAACGGGTGTTGGACCTTCCATCGCATCTGGCAACCAAGTGTGTAAAAATATTTGTGCCGATTTACCCATTGCACCAATAAATAAAAGAATACAAATTAAGTCAATTGCTTTGATGTGCATGCCAAGAAATAATAATTCTTTGTCAATAATTTGAGGAATTTGTTGAAATACTTCTGAATAGTTTACAGTTCCAAATAAATAAAAAATTAAAAAGATTCCTAAAGCAAAGCCAAGATCACCTACTCTGTTAACTATAAAAGCTTTTATGGCTGCAGCATTTGCTGATTCTTTTTTAAACCAAAAGCCAATTAAAAAATATGAACAAAGACCAACACCCTCCCATCCAAAAAATAATTGAAGAAAGTTATCTGATGTAACTAAAATTAACATAGCGAATGTGAAAAGAGACAAGTAGGCCATGAATCTTGGTTTATGTGGGTCATGTGACATGTAACCAATAGAATAAGTATGTACTAGTGAAGAAATTAAAGTTACAACAACCAACATTACCGATGATAAAGCATCGACTTTTATAGACCAATTTACGTCGAGCGTTCCTGAATTAATCCAAGTAGCAATAACAACGTTACTTTCATATTGATTAACAATAACTTGATAAAATATAAATAGAGATAAAAGAGCTGATATTGAAACAAATAAACTTGTAACTATCTCTGATTGTCTATCTCCAATATATTTACCAAAAAACCCCGAGACAATGGAAGCTAGTAATGGAAGAAAAAGTAATGCAATTTCCATATTATCCCTTCAAACTATCTATTTTTTCAACGTCAATTGTTGAAGAGTTACGGTAATAAACAACTATTATTGCAAGACCAATTGCTGCTTCTGCAGCTGCAACAGTTAATATAAAGAGTGTAAAGACTTGGCCAGACAAATCATTCAAGAATATCGAAAAGGAAACAAAATTAATATTAACTGCTAACAAAATAAGCTCAATACTCATTAAAATCACAATAATATTTTTTCTGTTTAAAAAAATACCAACAATTCCAATAGTGAATATTATTGCACCTAAAGTAAGGTAATGACCCAAGCCTATTTCAGTCATCAACTTTAACTCCTTTATTGCTTTTAACATCAATCAACTCTACACCTTCATTTCTTTCTCTTGATATTTGACTAAAATAACTTTGTTTTTTAACACCAGATCTTTGTCTAAAAGTAAGCACAATCGCACCTATCATTGCAACCAATAGAATCATCCCACTTAATTGAAAAATATGAATATAATCTGTATACAAAACATATCCAATTGAATGTGTGTTACTAACAACATTAGTATTAGTTAATGACACCGAATTAATTAAATTTGGTTTAAATTTCCAACCACCTATAACGATTATTAATTCAAAAAATATAATTGTACTAATTATTAAACCCATTGGAATGTGCTCTGAGTTTTGGTCAGAACTAAACCATTTATTTGTTTGTCGGGCAACATTTAGCATCATTACAACAAATAAAAATAGTACTGCAACCGCACCCACATAAACTATCAACATAATCATTCCTAGAAATTCTGCACCAATCATTATGAATAGACAGGAAATACTAATAAAATCTAGTATTAAAAAAAAAACTGAATGAACAGTATTTTTAGATACAGTAACCATGATGGCAGAAACAATTGCTATTAGTGAAAAGGTATAAAAAAAAATTGAGTGAGCTAACATAAAAATTATCTGTAAGGATTATCTGCTTTAATATTTGATGCTAAAATATTTTCCCATCTATCTCCATTATCTAATAATTTTTCTTTATTATAATAAAGTTCTTCCCTAGTTTCGGTTGAAAATTCAAAATTAGGTCCTTGAACAATTGCATCTACAGGACAGGACTCTTCACAGAGACCGCAGTAAATACATTTCATCATATCTATGTCATACCTAGTAGTTTTTCTACTACCATCTGTTCTTTGGGATGATTCAATTGTAATTGCTTGAGCTGGACAAACAGCTTCACATAGTTTACATGCTATACACCTCTCTTCTCCATTGGGATATCTTCTTAATGCGTGTTCACCCCTAAATCGTGGGCTAATTTTTCCTTTTTCAAATGGATAATTAATAGTTTTTTTGGACTTAAAAATTTCTCTTATGGCAATAGTTAGACCAGCCAAAAAATCTAATAAAAAAATTGTTTTAAATATTCTTGAAATTTTCATAATTAATTTACTGGTAATAAGTTAAAATAAAATAAATAACTTGCTGTTAAAACTACCCATGTTAATGAAAAAGGTAAGAATATTTTCCACCCCAATCTCATTAATTGGTCATATCTATACCTTGGTACAATTGCTTTTACTAATGCAAAAAGTATAAATAAAAATAATATTTTAAAAATTAACCAAATAGCACCAGGTATTAAATTAAATGGATAAATTTCAATTGGAGATAACCAACCACCTAAAAAAAGAATAGATCCCATTGAGCACATTAATAAAATATTTGCATATTCTCCTAGCCAAAACATTGCATACATCATGCCTGAATATTCAGTTTGATATCCTGCCACAAGTTCAGCTTCTGCTTCAGGTAAATCAAATGGAGGACGATTAGTTTCAGCTAAAGAAGATATAAAAAATATAACAAACATCGGAAATAGTGGAACTATGAACCAAATATTTTTTTGTGCAATGACAATGTCATTTAAATTTAATGAACCAACGCACAATAAAACATTAATTATTATGACGCCGATTGAAACTTCATAAGATATCATTTGTGCAGCAGACCTGATTGCTCCTAAAAATGGATATTTTGAATTGGATGCCCAACCACCCATAATTATGCCGTAAACACCTAGAGAAGAAACAGCAAATAAGTATAGAATACCAACATTTATGTCAGCTAACACATGAGTTGCACTAAAGGGAATAACGGCCCACGATATTAAGGCCAATGTCATTGTAATAATTGGCGCTAGTATAAAAATTACCTTATCGGCGCTTGAGGGAATAATTATTTCTTTAAAAATATATTTTAATGCGTCAGCTAATGACTGAAATAAACCAAAAGGTCCAACCACATTGGGACCTTGTCTTTTTTGTACAAATGCCCAAATACGTCTATCAAGCCAAACAATCATTGCAACAGAAACAAGAACTGGAACTAATAAAAATAAAATTTTATAAGTTTCTGAAAAGATTATAGCTAAGTATTCCATGCTATTAACCTTCAGTTCCAGTTGACTTAAGCTTTGTCTTAGCACTCTTACATTCGAACATTGTTTTTGAGGCTCTTGCTATTGCATTTGAGTAATAATAGTCTTCGTTGTTAACTTTTAAAATCTCTTGCTTAAATTCTAAATTTTCAACATTAGAAAATTTAATAGATTTATTTCTTTCAATATATAAATTTATTTGGTTAAGCAAACTGCTATCTAGTTCATCTTTATCATTAAATAATTTTCTATGATTAATTGCTTCAGCTAATTCATTTATTATCAACCAATCTTCTTTTGCATCTTCTGGGGGATAAGATGCTTTGTAAGCTTTTTGTAATTTACCCTCTAGGTTTGTAAAATAACCATTTTGTTCTGTGTATGCGGCACCTGGAAGTATAATATCTGCAATCTCAGCTCC
>Ga0307986_10001797_pt1 | contig 15507 bp, 17 predicted proteins | sample EllFjometageno82_FD_203170 | JGI IMG/M metagenome (GOLD analysis project Ga0307986, IMG submission 203170) | Marine microbial communities from Ellis Fjord, Antarctic Ocean - #82 | ecosystem: Environmental > Aquatic > Marine > Unclassified | place: Southern Ocean | collected 2014-10-09
TGTATTTAGTTCACTCTTATTTTGTTCCTATTCTTCCCGAAACAATCGCTGTAAGCACTTATCATCGGCCCTACAGCGTAGGTTTAAACAAAGATAATTTTTATGGAGTTCAATTTCATCCCGAAAAAAGTAGTAAAGCGGGGCAACAATTACTTCAAAATTTTTTAAATATAAGTAAATGAGAATAATACCAGCCATTGATCTTATTGACGGCAAGTGTGTGCGTCTTTCTAAAGGAGATTATAGTACTCAAAAAATTTATAACGATAGTCCTTTGGAAGTTGCGAAGGCTTTTGAAGCGCATGGAATTGATTATTTGCATTTAGTAGACCTGGACGGCGCTAAATCTAAACATATAGTGAATTATAAAATATTAGAAGCTATAGCAACTAAAACAACCCTTAAAATCGATTTTGGAGGGGGGCTAAAGTCTAATAAAGATCTTGAAATTGCATTTGAATGTGGTGCGAATCAAATTACTGGTGGTAGTATAGCAGTTAATGAACCGAAAATCTTTGAAGAATGGATTCGTTCACATGGAAACGAAAAGATCATTTTGGGTGCGGATTTTCATGGAGATTATATTGCAACTGACGGCTGGCTTATAACCTCTAGTTATCGCTTGGCAGATTTTGTAGGAAGCTATCAAAATAAAGGGATAGAATATGTTATATGCACAGACATTAGTAAAGATGGAATGCTTCAAGGACCTTCATTTGATGTTTATAAGAATTTATTAAAAGAACAGCCTGAAATCAAGCTCATCGCTTCGGGTGGGATTTCTACTTTTGAAGAACTCCCTAAGTTAGCTTCTATGGGATGTCATGGAACGATTATCGGAAAAGCGATTTATGAAAACAGAATTAGCTTGAAGGAATTAGAACGTTTTATACTTAATTAAAATAATATGTTAACTAAACGCATCATTCCTTGTCTGGATATTAAAGACGGTAGAACCGTAAAGGGTATTAATTTTATTAATCTTCGGGATGTAGGGGATCCAGTAGAGATGGCTCGTCAATACGCCGATCAAAATGCAGATGAATTGGTATTTTTAGATATTTCGGCAACCGAACAAAAACGAAAAACTTTAGCCGATTTAGTTTTAAAGGTAGCTGCTGCCATTGATATCCCTTTTACAGTAGGGGGAGGAATTAGTTCCGTGACAGATGTGGCAATACTCTTAAAAAATGGTGCTGACAAGGTTTCAATTAATTCAGCTGCTTTTAAAAATCCAGAATTAATTAATGAATGTGCACAGCAGTTTGGAAGTCAATGTATAGTAATCGCAATTGACGCAAAAGTGATTAAAGGCCAATGGAAAGTTCATTTAGTAGGAGGTAAGATCCCAACTGAGGTTGATTTATTTGACTGGGCAAAAGAAGTAGCAGAAAGGGGAGCGGGTGAAATTTTATTTACCTCAATGGATCATGACGGAACTAAAGAAGGGTTTGCCAACAAAGCATTAGCTCGATTATCAGAAGAAGTTAATATACCTATTATTGCCTCAGGTGGAGCTGGAGAGATTAGTCATTTTGTTGATACTTTTACCCATGGAAAATCTGACGCTGCTTTGGCAGCAAGTATTTTTCATTTTGGAGAAATCTCAATTCCCGAACTAAAAAAACAACTTAAACAACAACATTTAGCTATACGAATTTAATATGAAAACACTTGATTTTTCAAAATCAACCGATGGCTTAATCCCTGCAATTATTCAAGATGCCACGACTAAAAACGTTTTAATGTTGGGATATATGAATGAGGAAGCTTTTACTAAAACCCAGGAAAGCGGAAAAGTCACATTTTATAGCAGAAGTAAAAACCGTTTATGGATTAAAGGGGAGGAGAGTGGCAACTTCCTTGAGTTTATGAGTTTTAAGGAAGATTGCGATCAAGATGCACTTTTGATTCAAGCCAATCCAAGGGGTCCTACTTGCCATAAGGGAAATGACACCTGTTGGGGGGAAAAAAATAAAAGTAATTTTGGTTTTTTTTCAGAACTGGAAAAAACTATTGCTAAGCGAAAGGAAGATGATAATGATGAAAGCTATATAGCTTCTTTATTTCGAAAAGGCATTAATAAAATTGCTCAAAAAGTAGGGGAGGAAGCGATTGAAACTGTTATTGAGGCCAAAGATGATAATAGGGACCTCTTTTTAAATGAAAGTGCAGATTTGCTTTTTCATTATTTGATATTACTAAAGGCCAAAGGTTTTAGTCTCAGTGATGTTGAAGCTATTTTACGACACAGAAAGCGGTAAATCAAAAACTTTGACCTGATCTTGAAGACGCTTAATCAACATATTTATAATTCGTTTATTCAATGAAGAAGAATTTAAGCTATACTTTTGGTACTCCGCCACTGTAAAATGTCCGATAATTAATCCCTTTAAAAAGCTTCTGAACTTTTGGTCCTTAATCAAGCTGTTTTCGATATAGGTTATTTTTTTCTCCAAACTTAAATCGTAAAATACCCCCTTTCGTTTTTTAATATAATTAGTAAATACAGAAATTAATAAAGGGTTTTGTTGCTTTAATATGGGCCGTAAAGTTTCGTTTTGAAACCGTTCATCCGAACTCATGCTATCAAAAGTAATAGTTTTTTTAATCTCCGGACGAATACTTAACAAGTCATTAGGTCTATCGTTCATAGTCATATTTATTTTTTAAAATCAAATTTTTAAAGCTTAAAAAAACAATTCAGCTATTTAGATTTTTTAACAATTGAGCAAATAAATTAATAGTTATCAATTTTTCCAATTTATTTAAACGATTTCTCTTCATTTTAGTACTTTGTAAAAAATATATGGTATTGAAAAATCTTATTTTCTTTTTTCTTTTTTCTTTTTTTACTTCTGCACAAAAACAAGAGGAAAAGCTACACATTATTATCGATGCGGACACGGCAAATGAGATTGATGATTTATTTGCCATTACACGAGCCTTAGGAGAGCCACGTTTCGAGCTATTAGGAATAACTTCTGCACAATTTCATACATCGCCCTATGCAACTAAAAATACAGCTCTAGAGAGCCTGGAGATGAATAAGGTACTAATCAATTTAATTCCAAAATACCAGGTACCAATAATTATTGGTAGTCCGTTTCCCCTTGAAAATAATAAAACTCCACAAACTTCAGAAGCTAGTCAGTTTATCATTAATCAAGCCAAAATTCTTCCAAAAGGAAAAAAACTTCATGTAGTAATATTAGGCTCCTGCACCAATGTAGCTTCAGCTTTATTGACGGCTCCAGAAATTAAATCCAAACTCATGATCTCATATATTGGCTTTTGGCATGATCCTGTCAAAAACACTTATGATAAAAATGAATTTAATACAAATAACGATACAATTGCTACTAATTTTCTCTTAGACTATGAAGGCTTAAATTTTCGGGTGATGTCAGCTACTACAAGCCAATTTCTGGTTTTTGACAAAGCGTTTACTTTTAATGAATTAGGAAACAATGCCCTTGGAAAATATATCAAAGACCGCTGGGAAAGTTATGAGCGTTGGTGGACAAAAAATGATTTGGAAAAAAAACGTTGGATTATTTGGGATCTAGCGATTATCGAAGCTTTAGTTCATCCTGAATGGACCAAAATCAAATCATTTAAAACCCCTTTAGAAAATCGTTCGCGTGAAATTCAAATCTACACTGCCATTGATACTTTGAAAATTCAAGATAACTTTTGGAAACATTATAAAACCTTAATAAATTAATCATCTATGATCCTTTTTGATCAAAACACATCTGTTGATAAATTAAACAATTATTTAAAAGGTAGACTTAATTTTTTAAATAAAAATGAAGCTTTGATTCAAACAGAAATAGCAGGGGAAGGCAATATGAATGTGGTAATGCGATTAAAAACAAATCAACGTTCATTTATCCTTAAACAGTCTCGACCTTTTGTCAAGAAATATCCTAATATAGCAGCTCCTTTGAATCGAATAGATGTAGAATATAATTTCTATAGACAAATAGGATCACATTCTTTTTTTCCAAAAATCTTAAAATATGTTCCAATAAATCACCTTTTGTTTATGGAAGATTTAGGAAATTGTGAGGACTTAACTTCTGTTTATAAAAGTGGAGAGGTTTCACGAGAATTGATTCAAAAATTAACTGCTGGGCTTCAACATATTCATCAACAAGTAATTCCTAAAGAGTATCCTAAAAACAGAATCTTACGTGAACTCAATCATCAACATATATTTGTTTTACCTTTTAAAAATAATGATTTTTCTTTAGACAATATTCAAGAGGGATTAGAGGCATTAGCAAAACCATTTAAAAATGACAAAGTCTTAAATAATAAAATAGATTGTGCTGGTAAAGTTTATATGCAAAATGGAGACACCCTTTTACATGGAGATTATTATCCAGGAAGCTGGATGCGAGTTGGGGAGCGTTTATATATAATCGATCCTGAGTTTAGTTTTGCAGGTCCCAAAGAATTTGATCTGGGCGTTATGGCAGCGCACCTTATTTTGGCATCAGGGAAGAATTCGGTTTTTAATAGCGTTTGTATGGCCTATCGCGATAAGGTAAAGGTTGAGCAGGTTCAAACTTATTGTGGAATTGAAATCATAAGGCGCTTAATTGGTTTAGCACAATTACCTTTGGAACGAACTCTAGAGCAGAAGAAAAACTTACTCAATTTAGCTAAGGAGTATATTCTAAGTTAAGTATTTAATTAAAGATCAAGATTTATAATCTAAAAATAAATTATGAAAAACATTAATCCCGATATATTTGCTTTTTATAAAGATCTAGATGAGAACAATAACCGTGAATGGTTTGAGAATCAAAAAGTTAGATTCAAAGCACTAGAATCAGAAGTAAAAGACTTTAACGAATTAGTAAAATATGGACTTGAAGAAACTGATGATATTGAAAAAGTGAAAATGTTCCGTATCTATCGTGATGTACGTTTCTCTAAAAACAAAACACCTTATAAAACCCATTTTGGAGTTAGCTTTCATAGGAAAAAACCCAACCTTAGAGGGAATTATTACATGCACCTTGCTCCACAAAATAGTTTTATTGCTTCTGGTTTTTGGAATCCCAACCCAATGGATCTATTACGAATTCGAAAGGATTTAGAAATGGATGCTCAAGAGTTGCGAGAAATTATTACTGATTCCACATTTGAAAAAGCCTGGGGTGAACTTCAAGGAGATATTGTTAAAACGTCTCCTAAGGGCTTTAATATAGACCATCCGAACATTAACTTAATTCGTCACAAACAGTTTCTCTTTATTAAGAGATTTGATGATAAAAGTGTACTTTCGTCTGATTTTCAAAAAGAAGTGATTAAAAAATTTACCGCCATAAGACCTTTTTTTGATTACATGACAAGCGTATTAACTACAGATTTAAACGGGGTTTCACTTTTATGATATCTAAATTTTTAATTATGAAAAAAGCGAAGTATATATTAAGCCTAAGCGCTTACATTTTATTTTTAGGGTGTGCTGCACTAAAAAATAACAGTACTAATGAACCTATAAACATTCAAGCCACCATTAACTTAGTTGATGTGAATGATGATAAAGTAAAGATAACTGTTTCTCCTTTAGCGGTTATTCAAGATGAAATAATATTTTATATGCCTCAAATTGTCCCTGGGACCTATGAATATTCTAATTTTGGACGATTCGTAGAAACTTTAAAAGCTTTTGATAAAAAAGGAAATCTACTTCCAGTAGAATCCCTAGACAAGAATAGTTGGAGGATTTCCAACGCCAAGAAGCTCGTAAAAGTAAGCTATTTGGTAAATGATACTTTTGATGGGCCAGAAGGAAGTGATGTTTATCCCATGGGAGGAACTAGCTTTAAAGCGGGTGAAACATTTTTACTTAATCTACACAGCATGATAGGTTATTTCGAGGGAATGAAAGAAGTTTCCTATCGACTTAGTGTGAATTCACCAAAAAACTTAAAAGCTTTTTCTTCATTACCAAGCATTTCGGAAAGTGATAGTCTGGATATATTTTTAGCCAAAAGATATTTTCATATTATTGATAATCCGATTTTATATAGTGAACCTAACGCCGTTTCTTTTGATTTAGAAAAAATAAAGGTCGGGCTTGCCATTTATTCTCCAACAGGAATCCATAAAGCAGAAGCATATCAGCCTGCTATAGAAGAAATGATGATAGCACAAAAAAACTTTTTAGGGGAAGCTAATAATACCAATTCATATGATATTTTACTTCATTTGATGGATATGGATGAATTACAATACTTTGGTGGCATGATGGGAGCCCTAGAGCACCATACATCTACAACTGTTGTGTTTGTAGATCAAATGAAGCCTCAAGAATTAACACAAAACTTAGTTGACGTGGTTTCGCACGAATTTTTCCATACGCTCACCCCATTAAATATTCACTCAGAGGAAATACATGACTTTGAATATAACACTCCCTTAATGTCAAAGCATTTATGGATGTATGAGGGCACTACAGAGTATTTCGCAAATTTGTTTCAAATTAATCAAGGACTCATTAATGCTAATGATTTTTATAAACGTTTATATGAAAAAGTAGAATTAGGGAGACGTTATGATAATACAATGTCATTTACCGAGATGAGTGCTGAAATTGTAGAAGATAAATACCAAAAAAATTATGGGAATGTATACCAAAAAGGTGCCTTAATTAATATGTGTTTAGATATCATTATTAGAGAAAATAGTGGTGGAGAGAACGGGATTTTATGGGTCATGAAAAATTTAGCAGAACGTTATGGAAATGAAAAACCTTTTAAGGATGATGCATTGATTGATGAAATTGTATCAATGACTTATCCTGATGTTGGGGTGTTTTTCGAGAATCATGTAATCGGAAATACACCAATTGAATATTCAAAATATTTTTCAAAAGTAGGATTGATAGAGGGTAAGGTTACATCTAAATTACCTTCAATATTTTTTCAGGAAGCAACAACTTCTGTTTTTCTAACGAGGAATATAAAAGGGAAAGGAAATTTTTTAGCTATCACTGGATTAAATTCTTCATTAAAAATTATTGGAGTTAAGCTAGGAGATATTCTTTTAGGAGTAAACGGACAAACACTCCCTGAAATTAATCAAGAAAATGAATTAGCAATAAATAATATTCTTAAAGCTAGTTATGATTGGTCTGCTGATCAGGAAGTTGTTTTTACACTCCAACGAGGAGGAAAAGAGATAACTTTATCTGGTAAAGTAGAAACACCAAGTTATATAGTTCAAGGAATAACAGAAAACTCAGTAGCTAGTGAAGAATCAATTAAATTACGGAAAGCATGGATGTTTAACTAATGTAATTCTTTTGGGATGTCAAAAAGATGAATTTCATCTATCTTTTTTAAAAAAAACACCTAGTTTAATTAAATGAATTTTTTAAAAATTAAATTAATCAAATCTTAAAGCTTGTTAAAATTATAAATTTTAAATTATGAAAAAATCTCTTATACTTGCGATCCTATTAGTTTCTTCTTGTTCAAAAGATGATAACTCGGGATCGGGAACAAAATTTAATCATGTTATCGCGGAGAACACAAACACGCATGAAATAACAATTGGCCAAAACAAAAGGGTTGCTTCTTTAAAAATGTCTTATGATGAATATGATTCATATATACAAAATGATCAATTTTATAAGGACAATAACTTTACACAAGACTTAATTCAGGACATCTATAAAAAATTTGAAGATGATTATGATTATGTGCTATTTGTATTGAATGAAGATGAAAAACCTCCAGAAGTACCCTATGGAGTTAATAGGGGTGTGAAAAATGATAACCAGGGAGTAGGAATTGATGTATTTGACTATAGCGTTAATTATGGCTCACAAGGAACACTAAAGAATGTAATACAACTTTACTATCTAAATGGTTTAACGAATGGTCCTGCGCTACATGAACTTATGCATAATTGGGCTAATCAAGCTCTCCCTAGCACGCTCTCCTCACATTGGGGCTTCGCAGGTGGTAGTAATAAAGGACAACTTGGGGGGTTTGATCAAAATACACTAGTTAGTAATGGAGGTAATTCATATTCTGTGGGTAATTTTGGTGAATTTGCTAATGGAGGAAATTCAGTGCCTTACACAGAATTTGAACTTTATTTAATGGGGATGATTCCACTTACAGATGTCAACCCCTTTGACACCTTTGAAGGAATTACATTACAAGAATATAGCGATGATTATAAAACGATGACCTTTAATGCAGAAATAAGAACTTCATATTCACCCTCCTCAATAGAGAGTTTATTAGGAAAGAGAATTCCTTCATATCAAGATTCTCAAAAAGAGTTCATGATGCTTATGATTGTTTTAACTACTTCTGATCTTACTGAAGAACAATGGATGATCGCAGATGAATCAGCACGTATTTTTAGTAAAAATGAAGCCGCTAGTCGTCCTTATAACTTTTGGGAAGCGACAAAAGGAATAGGCTCAATCATTATTGGGGATTTTTAATTTTAAAATTATTTAATTTAAAGATGAGATATGAATCTAATTTTGATAATTTTTAAATTATATAAAATTTTAAATCAAAACACATGTTTTAGAATGATAGTTCCAAAATAGCATTTTTTTATATAATTTATATTATGTAAAATAGAATATTTAACAATACTAATAATTTGTAATATAATAAACACTACTCTCAATGAAAATATTTAATAAAATACTTATTGCCGTAATAACGCTAATCACTTTAGCGGGTTGTTTACTATTATATGGATTGTATATAAATCCAAAAAGTCCACTAGGACATGCATATTATAATAATGGTCAGGATGATATTTCAATTCGTTATTACCGACCCTCAAAAAAAGAACGCAAAATATTTGGTAATAAAAAAGAAGGAGCGTTAGTTCCTCATGAATCTTATTGGCGTTTAGGGGCAAATTTAACCACTAAAATGGAAACCAAAACAACTATCTCATTTGCGGGTAGAAAACTTGCTGCAGGAACGTATGGCCTTTACGCCTATCCTAATAAAGAAAACTGGGTTATTGTAGTACATCAAAAAACGGGTGGATATAGTTTTGCTGAGCCAGATGAAAGTGGAGTTATTATGAAAATTAATACTGCGAGTCAATCATTAGATAAATCAATAGAAAAATTCACCATTGATTTTATTGATAATTATCTCAGAATACGTTGGGATACTACCCAAGTTTCGATACCAATTAACTGATGAGATCATTTTTCAGAAATATTCTATGGCTTTTAAAGTCAATATTAGTTATCCTATTCTTGGGTGGGATTACATATTATTGTATCGATAAGATTCAAGAGAAAAACAATTTAATGGATATTGAGGAGTACTCTCCTAAATCCACTTTAATCGTTCCACAGCATCCTGTTAAGCGCTCAAAATATCCTTTTATTGATGTGCATAATCATCAATTTGATATGCCCATAAATAACCTTCCTAAGCTAGTATCAGAAATGGATAGTTTAAACATGGGCTTTATGATAAATCTTAGTGGCTTTAGAGGATTATACCTTCGGAAATCACTTGAAAACATTAAGAAGAATGCTCCAACGCGATTTGGACTCTTTATTAATATTGATTTTGAAAATATTGATAATAAAAATTTCTCAGAAATACAAGTAGCATTAATAGATTCTGCAGTTATAGCAGGAGTTATGGGATTAAAAGTATACAAATCTTTAGGGCTTACAAGCAGAGACAACAAGGGAGATCGAATTGCAATAAATGATTCACGCCTAGACCCTATCTGGAAAGCTTGTGGCGATAATAATATTCCTGTCCTAATTCATAGTGGTGAACCTGCTTCCTTTTGGAATCCTAAAGATAAGTTTAATGAACGTTGGTTAGAATTACGTCAAAAACCTAACCGTTACCGTGATCCTGAAATTAATCCTTCTTTTGAAGAAGTAATGGCAGAACAGCATGATGTTTTTAGAAAACACCCCAATACAACTTTTATAAATGCACATTTAGGCTGGATGGGTAATGATTTAGATCGACTAGGAGAGCATTTGGACCTTTATCCTAATGTACTAACGGAAATTGGTGCGGTGTTGGCAGAAATAGGTCGCCAACCCATAAAAGCTAATCAGTTTTTTACAGCCTATCAAGATCGAATTTTATTTGGAAAGGATAGTTATAATGTTAGTGAGTATTATACTTATTTTAGGGTTTTAGAAACGAATGATGAATATTTTGAATATTATAGAAAACGGCATGCGCACTGGAGAATGTATGGTTTAGCTCTACCCGATTCTATTCTAAAAAAACTGTATTATAAAAATGCTCTTAAAATTTTTCCAAAAATTGATTCAAACTTATTTAAAAATTAAATTATGATACTAGTAAATACTCCTACTATTGAAGGAAAAGTTATAACTGAAACTTTTGGAATTGCACGCGGTAGCACTGTTCGTGCTAGAAATGTAGGACAAGACATTTTTGCGGGATTAAAAAATTTAATTGGTGGAGAAATATCAGAATACACAAAACTACAAGCAGATTCAAGAGAACAAGCCTTACAACGATTGATTGAAGATGCTGAAAAAATGGGTGCTAATGCAATTTTGAATGTTCGTTTAACTACCTCAATGGTAATGCAGGGCTGTTCAGAAATATTAGCTTATGGCACAGCAGTAACTATTAAATAAATGGATTTTGTTATTCCTATTTTAACTGCCATACTTGTTGTTTATTTATTAGTCAAAAGACAAAAAGATAAGAAAAAAGAAAACTTTGAAGATCGTAATAATTAATTTTTAGCACCCATAAAAACGTTTACTCCCTTGGCAATTGGATTTCCAGAAGTTCTTCTAAAACTCACGATCTGCCCCGTGTGGTAAAGTGCGTCTGACAAGGGACCATTAATTAAATTCCATATTGGATAAGAACTAAGGTTACCGGCCCTATTGAATTTAACTTTCATCAAAGTAAGTTCTTCATTTGAAGCATCTAAGAAAAGTAAACTAGCCTGTTCCAAAAAAGATAAAGTAGCCTTTCTAAGGATTGTGTAATCCTGGGGAATATTAGTTAAAGGTCTAATGTTTTCTTTACTACTTGCTGCATTAAAAATCATATTCGACAGTCCGTAGATGTGTTTAATCGTTTCTAACGTAGATTGCGCCTCTTCTGAAGGTCGATATTTTAAATCTTCGGAAGATAGACCTTCAGTAGCCCAATAATACCTAAACCCTATTCCCTGTGTTATTCTTGCAAGTGAAGTGCCTGTGGTAATATTTTCTGGAGCTTCAGGAATAGTTTTAAATGGTAGTTGTTCTTGTGACATAAGTGAGGTGCAAATAAAGAAATATACTAAAAAAATTCTCATAAGACCCATAGTTTAAAAAATCTAATGTACTATTTTAGACAAACAAAAATCTTTTTTTAATGGAAAAGAAACTTAATAGTTTAGAGGATTTGGCCCGTATTCAATTTGAAAGTCTTGAACCAGATCTTGAACCAATCGCTACAAAAGGAATACCATTCATAAAACAAAATCTTGAAGCACACTTTAGCAATAAAGGAAGAGCTGGAAAAACTGTTACCATTATTAAAGGATTTAATGGTGAAGCTGTAGCACTAAAAAACCTTGCTAAAACTCTTAAAAATTCAATTGGAGTTGGTGGAACTGTGAAAAATAAAGAAATTATAATTCAAGGAAATTATAGAGATACACTAATAATTATTTTAAAAAATATGGGTCATTTAGTTAAAAGAGTTGGAGGCTAATCACCATTTTATACTCTTTTTTCCTTGATTTTTCAAATAAGAATTACAAAGACTAAAGTGCATATTACCAAACCAATACCCTCTGTTTGCACTTAATGGAGAAGGATGTCCACTTGTCAATACGAGATGTCTTTCACTATCAATATATTTTTCTTTTTTTTTGGCAAAGCTTCCCCATAAAACAAACACTAGCCCTTCTTTTTTGTCTGAAAGTTTTTTTAAAATGGCATCAGTAAATTTTTCCCATCCTTTTTTTTGATGACTCCCGGGCTCATTTTCGCGAACCGTTAGTGTAGCATTAAGGAGTAATACCCCTTGTTGTGTCCAATGACTTAAATTTCCACTAGTTGGATAGGCTATTTTAACATCTTCCTGAAGTTCTTTGAAAATGTTAATTAATGAAGGGGGATGCTTTATTCCCCTGGGAACAGAAAAAGATAAGCCATGAGCTTGACCTTCTCTATGATATGGGTCTTGACCTAATATTACAACATTCACCTTATCATATGAACATTTAGTAAAAGCATTGAAAATATCATTTTTTGGAGGAAAACAATTTTTAAACTTATACTCAGAAGCTATAAAATTAATTAATTGCTTAAAATAGGTAGAATCAAATTCAGTTTGTAAAGGTTTTTCCCAGCTGGGATGTATTTCTAACGTCATGAATTGATTACTTTTGCATTGTAAAGTTAATAAAATTGAATGGAAAAAATTCCGAAAAAAACTTTAGAAGATCTTGAATATTATGAAGTTCTTAGGCAGTGTGCAGATTTTGCTATTACACCTCTTGGAAAACAGGCCTGTTTATCATTAGAACCTAAAATAGCTGTTAAAGAACTATTAGAAGATCTTAAGGCTGTTTCCGAATACCATGCGTCTTTTGATAATGAAAATCGAATTCCAAATCATGGATTTGAACCCCTTATCACTATTTTTTCTCTTTTGAGTGTTGAAAATAGTGTATTGGATATTTCAGTATTTAGAATTATTGCAGTTAATACTGAAATCACAAATACTCTATTACTTTTTCTTGTCAAATTTAAGACCTATTACCCTACTCTTCACAGCTACACGGATAACTTATATGTTGACAAGGAAATAAAAAAAACAATTGATGCTGTAATAGACCGTTTTGGAGAAGTTCGTGATAATGCATCTGAATCACTCTACCAAATTCGTAAGCAAATACAACAACTTCGATCTAAAATCAGCAGTAGTTTCAATAAAGCCTTGAGTCAATATCAAAGTGCAGAATATCTAGATGACATTAGGGAGTCTGTTATTGAAAATCGACGTGTACTTGCTGTAAAAGCGATGCATAGAAGGAAGGTTAAAGGCGCAATAATGGGAAGCTCTAAAACAGGTAGTATTGTTTTTATGGAACCAGAAGCAACTCATGCTCAGAACCGCGAATTACAAAATCTACTTTTTGAAGAGGGAGAAGAAATTAAAAAGATTTTAAGTGTTTTAACAGATTATTTTAGGCCACATCTTTCATATTTAAAGCTACAACATGAATTTTTACTGAGTATAGATATGGTTTTCGCAAAAGCACGGTATGCACAGGAAATTGGAGGTTTACTTCCTAACATTGACCTAATAGATCGAAGAATTGAATACAATGCAGCATTCCACCCATTACTTCTTCAGTCAAATCAATTAGAAGACAAAATTACCTATCCTCAAGATATACTTTTGCATCCTGAAAAAAGAATAGTTGTAATCTCAGGTCCTAATGCTGGTGGAAAAAGTATTACATTAAAAACAGTTGGATTACTTCAGCTAATGTTACAAAGTGGTATGCTAATTCCAGTTCATGAAACAAGTAAAGCCACTTTATTTAATCAAATTTTAACAGATATTGGAGATAATCAGTCTATTGAAAATCATTTGAGCACATATTCATATCGTTTAAAGAATATGAAATATTTTTTACGAAAATGCAATGCAGATACACTTTTTCTTATTGATGAATTTGGAACTGGCTCAGATCCAGAATTAGGTGGTGCTCTTGCAGAAGTTATTTTAGAAGATTTCTATTCACGAGAAGCTTTTGGTATCATTACAACTCATTATTCAAACTTAAAAGTTTTAGCTAATGAGTTGCCTGCAATGGTTAACGCCAATATGCAATTTGACAATAAAACCTTGGAACCAATCTTTAAATTAATGATGGGAGAAGCTGGCAGTTCGTTTACTTTTGAAGTAGCTCAGAAAAATGGACTTCCCTTTAGCTTAATTAATCGAGCTAAGAAAAAGATAGAGCGTAGTAAAGTACGTTTTGATGCCACTATAGCTAAACTCCAAAAAGAGCGCTCTAAGATTATGAAAACAGGAGAATCTCTTAAAGCCAAAGAAACAAAAGCTGCAGCAGAGGGAAATAAAATGGAAGAAATGAATATTAAGCTAAAAACTAAATTAGTTAGCTACCAAGAGTTGTTTGACCATAACCAAAGAATGATTTTATTAGGAAATAAAGTTAATGAAATTGCTGAACGGTTTTTTGAAAACAATAAAAAACGACCACTTATTTCAGAATTACTTAGGACAATAGAGTCTGAGAATTCAAAACGAAAACGAAAATCGAGTGCAATTTTTAAAAAAGAACGTGAACAAAAGAAACAACTTGATGAATCTGTCAAAAAAGAGTTAGTAGTCGTCAGGAAAGAGAAGAAAAAAGTAAAAAAGAAAAAAGTTGCTCCTACTCCACCAGTAATAAAACTAAAAGTAGGTGATAGTGTTCGAATGTTTGACGGCCGATCTGTAGGAACTATTGACTCTATTGAAAAACAAAAAGCAATTGTAAATTATGGTATTTTTACTACACAAGTAAGTCTTGATTTAATAGAGCTAGTAGAAGTCGGTAAATAGTAAAATTATTATTTAAATAAAAATAGGACCATATTGCGTTAGCTTAGTCTTTCAATTTTCCTATGGATTTACCTACAATCATTGATACAGCTGCATCTCCAGTTACATTAACAATTGTTCTACACATGTCTAGTGGTCTGTCTATCGCAAAAATTAAAGCCAATCCAGCTTCAGGTATCCCAGCTTGAGCAAGTACGATAACTAACATTACAATTCCTGCACTTGGAACAGCTGCGGTTCCGATAGAGGCTAATGTTGCAGTTAATACGATACCCAATTGAGCACTCAAGCTTAAATCTAATCCAAATGCTTGTGCTATAAAAACAGCAGCAACTCCTTGGTAAACAGAAGTACCGTCCATATTGATGGTTGCGCCAATTGGTAATACAAAACTAGCAACTTCTTTATCTACTCCTAAATTTTCTTCAACGCATTCCATAGTCACTGGAAGTGTTGCAGCACTTGAGCTGGTTGAGAAAGCTAATAGTTGTGCAGGTGCGATTCCTTTCATAAAAAAAGAAGCTTTTTTATTGGTAAAAACACGAACAATAATTATATAAACTACAATCATAATAGCTAATCCTAGTAGTAATGTAATTGCATATAAAGCTAGTGCTTGAAATAATTCTAGACTTGGAGCCTCTACAACTAATGCTGCTAATAGAGCAAATACTCCATAAGGGGCTGCTAACATTATTAGATCAATTAATTTTAAAATAATATCATTAAAAGAGTCAAAGAATTTTTTTACTGGTTTTACTTTTTTTACTGGTAATAATATCATTCCAATACCAAAAAATAATGCAAAAAAGATAACCTGAAGCATATTTCGGTTATTAGATGCAGCTAAAAAAATATTTGAGGGTACTACATCTACTAAGGCTTGAAGTGG
>Ga0307986_10001798_pt1 | contig 15504 bp, 10 predicted proteins | sample EllFjometageno82_FD_203170 | JGI IMG/M metagenome (GOLD analysis project Ga0307986, IMG submission 203170) | Marine microbial communities from Ellis Fjord, Antarctic Ocean - #82 | ecosystem: Environmental > Aquatic > Marine > Unclassified | place: Southern Ocean | collected 2014-10-09
CTGATATGATTTCAATTAGTTCTTTTGTAATAGATGCTTGACGACTTCTATTATACTCAATAGTAAGCTTGTCAACCATTTCACCTGCATTTCTAGTTGCATTGTCCATTGCACTCATTCTTGAACCCTGTTCGCTAGCTGAATTTTCTAACATTGCTTTAAAAATTTGTGTTGAAATGTTTTTAGGTAATAAATTGCTTAAAATTTCGTCCTCATCTGGTTCAAATTCATAACTATCTTCAGAAGAATTTTCTTCTATACCATCTATTTTTAAAGGAATTATTTGTTGTTCTTGAGGTATTTGAGTAATTACATTTTTAAATTTATTATAAAAAACTGTACATATGTCAAATTCTAATTCTTCAAAATTTTCTATTATTATTTTTCCCACTTTTTCTGCATCTAAATAATTAATAGTTTTTGAATCCTTAAATGATATTTTTTCAATAATAACATCTTTGTAAAGTCTTCTTAACTGATCATAACCCTTAGAGCCTACTGTTATAATTTTTAAGATCTTACCTTCATTTAATATTTTTTCAAAATAGGCTTTAGCTTTTTTAATAATACTAGTGTTAAATCCACCACAAAGGCCTCTATCTGATGTTAAAACTATGCACAAATGTATTTTTTCTTTACCGCTTCCAAAAAGTAACCTTGGAGCATTTTCCTTATCAGAAATACCACTAGTTAAATTGAGAATAATATTATTCATTTTTTCTGCATAAGGTCTTCCTTTTTCAGCATTTTCTTGTGCTCTTTTAAGTTTGGCAGCTGCAACCATTTTCATAGCTTTAGTAATTTTTTGTGTAGACTTTACACTTACTATTCTTTTTTTTAAATCATCTAATGTTGCCATATTTATGAATTAAAGTTTTTCTTAAGTTCCATTATTAATTCTACTAGTAATTTTTCCTTATCATCATCAAGCTTTCCTGAGCCTAAAATAAATTCTAAAATTTCTGGTTTTTCAGATTTACATTTTTCAATAACTTTATTTTCAAACTCAGCTATATCTTTAAGTTCTACATCATCCAAATAACCTCTAACTCCACAAAAAACAGAAATTACTTGTTCTGCTACAGTCATTGGTGAATACTGTTTTTGTTTTAAAAGTTCAGTTAATTTTGAACCTCTATTTAAAAGTTTTTGTGTTGATGCATCTAAATCAGATCCAAATTGTGCAAAAGCTGCCATTTCTCTATATTGTGCAAGTTCCAATTTCATTGATCCTGAAACTTTTTTCATTGCTTTTGTTTGTGCTGCAGATCCAACTCTTGAAACTGACAAACCCACGTTAATTGCTGGTCTAATTCCCTGATTAAACAGTTCTGTTTCAAGAAATATCTGTCCATCAGTAATTGAAATCACATTAGTCGGAATAAATGCAGATACGTCCCCACCTTGTGTTTCAATTATTGGAAGAGCGGTCAATGACCCACCACCATGCTCATCACTAAGCTTAGCAGCTCTTTCTAATAATCTACTATGCAGATAAAATACGTCTCCAGGGTAAGCTTCTCTTCCTGGTGGTCTTCTTAATAAAAGTGACATCTGTCTATAAGCTACAGCTTGCTTGGATAAATCATCATAAATAATCAAAGCATGCATGCCATTATCTCTGTAATATTCACCCATAGTACAACCCGTGTAAGGTGCTAAGAATTGAAGTGGCGCTGCATCTGAAGCAGTAGCAGCTACAATTGTTGTATATTCCATTGCACCAGCTTCTTCTAAAGTTTTTTGAATTTGTCTAACAGTAGATCTTTTTTGACCTATAGCAACATAGATACAGTAAAGTTTTTGTTTTTCATCACCAGTCTCGTTAATTTTTTTTTGGTTGATTATTGCATCAATTGCAACTGCAGTCTTTCCAGTTTGTCTATCACCAATAATTAGTTCCCGCTGTCCTCTTCCAACTGGTACTAAACTATCGATTGATTTTAAACCTGTTTGCATTGGCTCACTAACAGATTGTCTTGGAATAATCCCAGGAGCTTTTACTTCAACTCTACTTCTTTTTACTCCTTTATCTAAGGCACCTTTGCCGTCGATTGGATTTCCTAATCCATCAACAACTCTACCTAATAATTCTTTTCCAACAGGAGTATCAACAATACTACCTGTTCTTTTGACAACATCACCTTCTTTAATCTTTCTATCATCTCCAAAAATTACAACTCCAACATTTTCACTTTCTAAGTTTAGAGCCATTCCTTTTGATCCATCAGCAAACTCAACCATTTCTCCAGCCTGAACATTGTCCAGACCATATACTCTAGCAATACCATCACCCACTGATAAAACTTGACCAACTTCAGTTACTTCCGCCTTGTCACCAAATTTTTTTATTTGTTCTTTTAATATCTTTGTTACTTCTGATGGGTTTATATCCATTTATGCCTCTATCATTCTATTTTCAATTTGTTGTAATTTATTTTTAATGGAAGTATCCACCATTGTGCTTCCAACTTGCACAATCAAACCTCCAATTAAACTTGTATCATATGTGTAGTTTAATTTTATTTTTGAACCAAAGTTTTTAGTCAATTCTTCTTTAATATTGTTAACCTCATTTTCATTAAGGCTTTTTGCAGAAATTAACTCTGCTTTTAATTCGCCTCTTTTAATAGAGCAGGTTTCAACAAAACTTTTTAATATTCTATAAACATAAAAAAATCTTCTCTTAAATATTAAAAAACATAAAAATTTTGTTAATAATTTATTTAACTGATATTGATCCAAAATTTTTTTTAACACATTAAGCTGATCTTCTTTTTTATTCGTTGGATCCTTGATTAAAGACCTAAAGTCTTCATTCACTATAATTAAATTAATAATTGAAGATGAATGATTTTCAATTTCAGTAAGTTCGTTATTTTCTATGGCTAACTCATAAAGTGCTAGTGAGTATCTATCTGCCGATGCTTCTGAAAAACCTTTTTTTTTGCTCAATTTACTATTTCCATATAAATAATTGAAGATTTATTAAAATTTGGTTCTAACTAGCATATGACCATAGCCTGTTCAAGTCACAGACTGACTTAAATGCCTTTTTTTTCACTATTAATTGAAGTTTATTGGGTCAACATCAACTGTTAGTTTTATTCCTGCAGAAAATTTGAACTTTGCTATGACATTTACCAATGAAGTCTGCATTTTTAAGGATTTTCGTCCTCTTATTAAAAACCTTACCCTGAACATTTTTTTTAACCTAAATATTGGAGCATTCACAGGTCCTAGGACTTTACCTTCTACCACACCGTTAATAAAAGCTTTAAATTTGTAAGCTTCTTTTTCAAGTTCCACTTCATTGCTACCAGTGACTATTATAGCAATAAATCTTTGAAAAGGTGGTAGATTATTTTCTCTTCTAATTTGAAGTTCTTTGTCTAAAAATATATCAGGATCTTTATTTGTAATATCAGTAATCATTTTGGTATCTAAATTATATGTTTGAAAATAAACAGTTGCAGGCTTTCCTGTTCTTCCCGCTCTTCCTGAAAGTTGATGGTATAGTTGTAGATTTTTTTCTGCTCCTCTTAAATCGTGTCCCTGTGAAGATAAATCAATATCAACCACAACAATACAGTTTAAATTTGGAAAGTGAAACCCTTTTGAAATTAATTGAGTACCAATTAAAATTTGAATTTCATTATTTATAATTTTTTCTAAAGTCGCGGATGAGCTTTTTTTATTCATTGTGTCACTAGAAAAAATTGTAGTTTTTTTGTTTGGAAAAATTTTTTTAACTTCTTCTGATATTCTTTCCACTCCTGGTCCAGAAAAAACAAAATCACACTTTCCATCTTTAGAGCAGTCTCTATTTAATAAAGCTTTATAACCACAATAATGACATAGTAAATTTTGTTTCTTTTTATGATAAACTAAATTTATTGAACAATTGGGACATGAATAACTGCTAAAACACTTCTTGCATAGTACGTGAGGTGAAAAACCCCTTCTATTTAAAAAAAACAAAACCTGATCATTTTTTTTAAGATGCAAATTTACTTTTTCTATTATACTTTTTGAGATCCAGGATTGAGACTCAAGTTTAGTGTTATTTAAATTGATTATCTCATAATTGGGTAATGATGCATTTAAATATCTTTGGTCAAGTTTGGATAAGCTATACTTACCTTTTTTAATATTATTATAAGTTTCAATAGAAGGTACTGCTGTTATTAAATTAATTGGAATATTTTCAAACGAAGCCCTCGAAATTGCCATATCTCTTGCATTATAAATCACACCTTCATCCTGTTTGTAAGATTGATCATGCTCTTCATCTACAACAATTAATCCTAGTTTTTTAAAAGGTAAAAACAATGAAGACCGAGCACCAATTACAACTTTGATTATATCATTAGCAATTCCACTCCATATGATTTCTTTATTTTTTTTTGTAATTCCTGAATGCCAAATCGCTGGTTTAAATCCAAAGAATTCTATAAATTTATTTTGAAATTGTCCTGTTAATCCAATTTCAGGTAGTAGTATTAACCCTTGAAAACCCTTGTTAATTACCTCTTTTAAGGCCTCAAAATAAACCATTGTTTTACCAGAGCCTGTCGTGCCCTGTAAAACGTGTACTCTAAATTTTTCATTAGAGATATTCATCTTTTTTAAACAATTTTTTTGCTCTTCAGAAAGCTCAATTTTATTTTTTTTGATATCAATTTTAAACTGCTGACAAGCTTCACTTGATATTTTCTCTATTGCATTACTGCTTAATAATAATAGTTTTAAAGCCATACCCCTTGGGATCATGTTGTATCTAGAGAACCAATTTAAAAACTTAATAATCTTTTTCTTTAAAGGTGGAACATCTAGTTTTCTTAAAACTTTCTTAATTGCAAAATTTTTGTTATTTTTTTTTTCAAACTCATCCCAAACTACTCCTGTAAGCTCTGATTTCCCAAATGGAACAACAACATACTCTCCTACTCTAAGTTTAAAATCAGAGTCGTAGGTAAATGGATGATTAAATATATTAGGAAGAAGAATTGGAACTTTCATATCTCCATAATACAAAAAAACTACATATGTGTATTGTTAATTGTTTAAGTTATACGACCAGTAGTTTATTAATATAAAAGCTTACTTTTACTTTATGAATAGAATCTATATAGAATGATCTAAAATAATTTAAGAGTGGATGGCTCTTTTATCTACCGATAACGCTGCTTCTTTTACTGCTTCTGAGAAGGTTGGATGAGCATGACATGTTCTCGCAATATCTTCAGCACTTGCACCAAACTCCATTGCAATTCCAATCTCACCAATTAATTCACCTGCATGAGGACCAATGATGTGAGCCCCTAAAACTCTATCTGTTTTTTCGTCAGCTAGAATTTTAACAAATCCCTCTGCTTCATCAATTGCTTTAGCTCTTGAGTTCGCTATAAATGAAAATTTACCAATCTTGTATTTCGTATTTTCTTTTTTTAATTGTTCTTCTGTTTTTCCAATCGAGGCAACCTCTGGAGAGGTGTATACAACTCCTGGAATTAAATCATAATTTACATAGCCTGATTGACCTGCAATATTTTCAGCTACTGCAATACCTTCATCTTCAGCTTTATGTGCCAACATTGGCCCTTCAATTACGTCACCAATTGCATAAACATTTTTAATATTTGTTTGAAAATTCTTACCTGTTTTTATTCTTTTCTTTTCATCCAGCTCTACACCAATTTTTTCTAAATTTAATTTGCTAGTATTAGGTTTTCTACCAACAGATATTAGAACTACATTACAATCAAAATTAACTTTATTTCCATCTTTATCAGAGGTTAAAACACTAGCTCCATTAGCATTTTTAGTGATTCCTTCTACTTTAGTTTGCATGTGGAAATTAATTCCTTGTTTCTTCAAAATTTTCATAAATTCTCCAGATACTTCTTTGTCCATTCCTGGTGTAATGTTTTCAAGAAACTCAACTACATGAACTTCAGCACCTAATCTAGACCAAACAGATCCCATCTCTAATCCAATATAACCACCTCCAACTACAACCATTTTTTTTGGTACAGCTTGTAAAGTTAGTGCGCCTGTTGAAGATACAATTATTTTTTCATCAAAATCCATTCCTGGTAGTGAAACAGGAAGAGATCCTGTGCTAATTACTGTTTTTTCTGTCTCTATAACTGTTTCTTTATTTTGATCATCTAAAATAGAAATTTTGTTTGCCGATACAAAACTTCCTGTACCTTTAAAATAAGTAACTTTATTTTTTTTGAATAGAAACTCGACACCTTTAGTTAAAACCGTTACTGCTTTATCTTTGTTTTTCATCATTTTTTCTAAATTAAGTTTTACTTCACCAACTTCTATTCCAATTTTTGAGAAATTTTGTGCCTTGTGATAATTTTCTGAAATATTTAATAAATTTTTAGAAGGTATACATCCAACATTTAAACAGGTACCACCAAGCGAACCTCTAGATTCTATGCATGCAGTTTTAAGACCCAATTGTGCTAATCTAATTGCACAAACGTATCCTCCTGGACCTCCACCTATCACTACTGCTTGAAATTTATCTGACATTTAAATATTTAAAAATAACCTTCTTGGATCTTCTAAGTTTTCTTTTATCATTTTTAAAAAAGAAACAGACTCCTTTCCATCAATAATTCTATGATCATATGATAAGGCAAGATACATAATGGGTCTGATTTTAATTTCACCATCCACCACCATTGCTCTTTCAACTATATTATGCATTCCTAAAACACCAGATTGAGGTAAGTTTAATATTGGTGTTGATAACATTGATCCATAGACACCGCCATTACTAATTGTAAAAGTTCCACCTTGTAGATCTTCTATTGTAATCTTACCATCTCTAGCTTTTTCTGAGATAGTTTTGATGTTTTTTTCTATATCAGCAAAAGATAATTCATCTGCATCTCTTAAAACTGGTACAACTAGTCCTTTTTCAGTACCTACAGCAAAACTTATATTATAATAATTTTTATAAATTATTTCATCACCATCAATTTCAGCATTAACAGATGGAAAGGTTTTTAATGCAGCAACGCATGCCTTTATAAAAAAAGACATAAATCCTAATTTAATACTATATCTATTTTGAAAATCCTTTTGGTTTTCTTTTCTCATTTCCATTATACTTGTCATATCAACTTCATTAAATGTTGTTAATAAAGCTGCATTTTCTTGGGCTTGTTTTAATCTTCTAGCAATCGTCTGTCTTAGTCTGGACATTTTAATTCGTTCTTCTTGTCCATATTTACTTCTTCTTTCTGAGGGTTGTGGATTTACTCCCATCATCTCAATTAGATCTCCTTTCAGAATTCTACCTTCTTTACCAGTACCCTTAATATTTTCTAAATTAATTTTATTTTCTGTAACAATTTTTCTAACAGCTGGTGATAGTGTTTCATTAGTTTGATTTGAAGAACCAGGTTTGTCTTCTTTAACTTCTTTAATTAAAATCAATGGTTCTTCCTCTATAGCTTTTTCTTTAGTGGTTTCTTCCAAAATTTTTAGTTCTTTTTTTTCAATATCTAAATTAACAACGTTACTTTCTACCTTGTTGGGTTGGATCATTTCAATTTCTTTTGTTTCAACGTGTTGACCATCACTCTGGTTTATCGAGCCCAGTAAAGCTCCAACTTCAACTGTTTCTCCATCCTTTGAGTTTATTTCGGATAATATTCCATCTACAGGGGACGGAACTTCTAAATTAACCTTATCAGTTTCCAGTTCTACAATTGCCTCATCTGCTTCAACTCTATCACCAGCTTTCTTAAGCCATTTAGCAACTGTTGCTTCCGTAATACTTTCACCCAAAACTGGTACTAAAATCTTTTCAATCATTTCTATTCAAAAACCTTGTTAATAATTTCTTGTTGTTGTGAAGTGTGTCTTTTTGCATAACCTGTTGCAGGGGATGCGTCTGGACTTCTTCCTATATAAGTAATTTTATTATTATTAGCGCTAATGGTTTCTAATGTCCATTGTATATAATCTCTCACTGAAAACCATGCACCCATATTTTTAGGTTCTTCCTGACACCAGTAAAATTTGGCATTTTTTGCATATTTTTTAATTTCTTTAACTAAGCTTTTAGCTGGAAATGGATAAAGCTGTTCAATTCTATACAATACAACATCATCTTTTTTTAGTTTTTCTCTAGAATCTAACAGGTCAAAATAGACTTTACCTGAACATAAAATCACTTTTCTAATTTTTGAGCTTTCTTTTAATTTTATAAATCCATTTTCTTCATCTAACGCATGATCCCACAAAATTCTGTGAAAAAATGTATCTTTACTAAAATCTTCTATATTTGAAACACAATGTTTATTTCTTAACAAAGATTTTGGAGTCATTACTATTAATGGTTTTCTAAATTCTCTATGCATTTGTCGTCTCAAAGCATGGTAATAGTTTGCTGGTGTCGTGCAGTTTACTACTTGCATATTGTCATTAGCGCATAATTGTAAAAATCTTTCTAATCTTGCTGAAGAATGTTCAGGTCCTTGACCTTCATAACCATGTGGTAAAAGCATTACCAATCCTGATGATCTCGTCCATTTTCTTTCTCCTGATGCAATAAATTGATCTATAACTACTTGTGCACCATTAGCAAAATCACCAAATTGTGCTTCCCAAATAGTCAAGGTATTTGGCTGAACTAAACTATATCCATATTCAAAGCCTAAAACTGCCAATTCTGATAAAAAACTATCTATTATTTCATATCGTTTTTGATCTTTTGAAATATTATTTAATGGTACATATCTAGAGTTATCCTCTTGATTTCTTAAAACCGAATGTCTTTGACTAAATGTTCCTCTTCCTGAGTCTTGTCCAACTAATCTTACTGGATAACCCTCTTCCAGCAATGAACCAAATGCTAAAGCTTCAGCTGTTGACCAATCTATGCCTTTTCCACTTGAAACTGATGCCTTTCTGGCGTTTAAAATCTTAATTATAGTTTTGTGTAAATTTAATTCCCCTGGTGTTGAATTAATTATTTCAGAAATTTCTTCAAGTTTTTTCTTGGTAACACCACTTGTTCCTCTTTTATCTTTTCCTTTTTCTGGTTTATATCTTGACCAACTTCCCTCATACCATTCAATTTTTGGCTTATAATCTTTAGCATTTTTATATTGATCATCTAATAACTCTTTAAATTTTGTTTTAAAAAGATTAAGGTTTTTTTCTGTAATAGTTTTTTCGTTAACAAGCTTATGACCATAGACTTGTACTGGTGTAAGATGAGATCTAATTTTTTTATACATTAACGGTTGAGTAAAAGAAGGCTCATCTCCTTCATTGTGGCCAAATCTTCTGTAACAAATTATATCAACTACGACATCTCTATTAAATTTTAGTCTAAATTCCGTTGCAATTCTTGTTGCGTAAACAACTGCTTCTGGGTCATCTCCATTTACATGAAATATTGGGGCATCTACCATTTTTGCAACATCTGATGGATATGGTGATGATCTTGCAAATCTTGGGCTTGTTGTGAATCCTATTTGATTATTAACTATAAAGTGAATTGTTCCACCTGTATTATGACCTGGTAAACCTGACATTGCAAAACATTCTGCAACAACACCTTGGCCTGCAAATGCTGCATCACCATGTATCAAAATAGGTAAAACTTTATTTCTATCTTTATCTTGGTGAAAGAATTGTTTTCCTCTAGTTTGTCCTAATACAACTGGATTAACAGCCTCTAAATGTGATGGGTTGTCTGTAAGGCCGACATGTACAGAATTACCGTCAAACTCTCTATCCGATGATGCTCCTAGATGATATTTTACGTCTCCCGCTCCTTCCTCTCCTGTTGTTTGTATATCTCCAGCAAATTCATTGAATATTCTTTTGTAAGATTTTTGTAAAACATTTGCTAATACATTGAGTCTACCTCTGTGAGACATGCCAATTTTAACTTCTTTGGCTTTGGATTGGCCAGCAATTTTGATAATTTGTTCTAATGCAGGAATTAAGCTTTCTCCCCCATCTAAACCAAATCTTTTTGTACCAACATACTTTGTGTGTAAAAATTTCTCAAATCCTTCAGCTTGAATTAATTTGTACAGAATTGCTTCTTTCCCATTTTGGGTAAAGTTAATATCACCTCCACCTTTTTCTATTCTGTCTCTTAACCACTTTCTTTCAGTGGGGTTTGATATATGCATATACTCATAACCAATTGATCCACAGTAAGTTTTACTTAAAAAGCTCAATATTTCTTTAACAGTTGAATGTTCTTTGTTGGTTACACCATCTAAATAAATTTTTTCATTATATTCTTCTTTTTTAAAACCATAATAGTCAGGATGTAATTCATCCAGATATTTTGTTTTCATCATTCCAAGAGGGTCAAGTTTTGCTAGCAAATGTCCCCGCTGTCTATATGCTCTAATTAGTGCAACAGCTCTTATTGAGTTAAGATTACTTTTAATTAAGTCATTTGATTCATTTTTTGTATTACTATTTTTTTTAAATAATTTTTTTTCACCCTCTTCAATTTTTTTTTGGGTTTCATCTACATTAATTTTTTTTTTTATGTTCCAAGATGGTCCATTGATCTCCTTGGTAACTGTGTTTAAGTCATCACCTATCCCCTCAAAGTAAAGTTGCCAACTTTCAGGAAGGTCAGAATCTTTATTAATAAACTTTAGATACATTTGCTCTATAAATTTATTATTGGACTTGCTAAGAAATGAGTTTCTTTCAAATACGAGGTTTTTTGATGATGACATTTATTTTATTAATATAATATTAGAAAAATATTTTTCAATTAGACAATTTATTAAATAACGTTTTGCCTAGTTCTGAGGGAGATTTAGCGATACTAATTCCACATTCTTCCATTTTTTTAATCTTATCTTCAGCGCCACCTTTTCCACCTGATACAATAGCTCCAGCGTGTCCCATAGTTCTCCCAGGAGGAGCTGTTATTCCTGCAATAAAACCAACTATTGGTTTTTGTATTTTATGATTTTTTACAAATTCTGCAGCTTCTTCCTCTGCTGATCCACCAATTTCTCCTATCATAAGGATAGATTTTGTTTCTTCATCGTTTAAAAATAAATCTAAGCAATCAATAAAATTTGTTCCATTTATTGGATCTCCTCCAATTCCAATACAAGTAGATTGCCCTAACCCATTCTCCGTTGTTTGTGCAACAGCTTCATAAGTTAACGTTCCAGATCTTGAGACTATTCCAACAGAGCCCTTTTTATGAATATTACCAGGCATGATCCCAATTTTACATTCATCTGGAGTAATTATTCCAGGACAATTTGGTCCAATTAATCTACTTTTTGAATTATTTAATTTTTGTTTAACTCTAAGCATATCCTGTATTGGTATGCCTTCAGTAATGCACACTATGAGTTCAACCGAAGCATCTATCGCTTCAATTATTGCTGCAGCCGCAAATTTTGCTGGAACATAAATCATTGTTGCTTCAGCACCAACTTCTTGTTTGGCTTCAGCTACAGTATTAAAAACTGGTCGATCAAGATGTTTTTGGCCTCCTTTTTTTGGTGTAACACCTCCAACTAAATTAGTTCCATATTCTATTGCCTGCTCAGAATGAAATGTACCATGTGTTCCAGTAAACCCTTGACATATAACTTTTGTATTTTTATTGATTAAAACAGACATATTATTTTATAGCCTCTACTATTTTTTGAGCTGCATCATCAAGGTTTTCTGCAGAAATTAATTTTAAACCTGAATTATCTAATATTTCTTTTCCTTCTTTAAAATTTGTTCCTGCAAGTCTAACAACCAGAGGTACACTAATATTTATTTCCTTCGCAGCATCTACCACTCCTTGTGCAAGGACATCACATCTCATTATGCCACCAAAAATATTTATTAAGATGCCTTTAACATTTTTATCTGAAAGAATTATTTTAAGAGCAGCAGAAACTTTTTCTTTAGATGCTCCACCACCAACATCTAAAAAGTTAGCTGGTTCTTTTCCATATAACTTAATTATATCCATAGTAGCCATTGCTAATCCTGCCCCATTAACCATGCAACCAATACTTCCATCTAATTTTATATAAGCAAGATCGTGCTTGCTAGCTTCGATTTCAGCAGGATCCTCTTCATTTAAATCTCTTAATTCAATAATTTCAGGATGTTTGAATAAAGCATTTGAATCAAAATTAACTTTTGCATCTAAGCAAATTATTTTTTTTTCTTTAGTCAAAATTAGGGGGTTAACCTCAACCATATTAGCATCAGTCCCAATAAACATATTATATACTGATTTAATTAGCAGTATTGCTTGCTTTTTTGAATCATCAGTTAAATTGTAAATTTTAATTATCTTTTCACAATTTTCGTTTGAAATTTCATCTGTAATATCAATTTTTGTTGTTATGATTTTTTCTGGTGTATTGTTTGCTACTTCTTCAATATCCATTCCACCTTGATCACTTGATATGAATGCAATTTTTGAGCTAGCTCTATCTATTAAACATGATAAATAAAATTCTTTGTCTATGTTAGAAGACTCTTCAACATATAATCTCTTAACCTCTGTACCTTCTGGACCTGTTTGATGTGTTACAAGAATTTTACCCAAAAGCTCTTTAGCTGCAATACTTAATTCTTCTATAGTATCTAAAATTTTTACTCCTCCAGCCTTACCTCTTCCACCGGCATGAATTTGTGCCTTTAAAACAAATTTTTCAGTCTGTAATGATTTTGCTTTTTCAACTAATTCATCAACAGTAAAAGCAAAAACTCCTTCTGGTACAACTGCACCATACCTTTTAAGTATTTTTTTTGCTTGATGTTCATGAATATTCATTCTTATTTAGATAAATCTGGATCTATCTTAGAAGCTGCTTCCCATAACGCTTTAACAGCATCAATAGAATTCATAAATTCTTTTTTTTCTTTATCATCTAAGTCTATTTGTTCTATTTTTTCAACACCATCTTTTCCAATAATTACTGGTACTCCTGCATAAACATTGTTTACGTCATACTCTCCATTTAAATGAACTGCACATGGAAGTAATTTTTTTTCATCTTTTAAGTATGCTTCTGCCATTTGAACACCAGACGCAGCTGGCGCATAAAATGCTGAACCTTTTTCTAAATATTTGACAATCTCAGCACCACCATCTCTAGTCCTTTGATTAATTTCTTCCAATCTCTCTAAAGATATTTTTCCTTCTTTTACTAAATCTAGAAGTGGTTTTCCTGAAACTTTTGTAAATCTTGGCAAAGGAACCATTGTATCTCCATGACCTCCCATAACCATTGCTTCAATTTCTTTTACACGAACGTTTAACTCTAAAGCTAAAAATAATTTAAATCTTGAACTATCTAAAATTCCTGCCATTCCAACTACTTTGTTTGCTGGTAAGCCTGAAAATTTTTGAAAGGCCATTACCATAACGTCTAATGGGTTTGTGATGCATATAACAAATGCATTAGGTGCATTTTTTTTAATACCATCTGCTACTTGTTTGATAATTTTTAAATTGATACCTAGTAAATCATCTCTGCTCATACCTGGTTTTCTTGGTACACCAGCTGTTATTATTATTACATCTGAATCTTTTATATCCTCATAACTATCTGTTCCTGAAAACTTTACATTAAAGCCATCAACAGATGATGATTGAGCAATATCTAATGCCTTTCCTTTAGCTATACCGCTAGCAACGTCAAACAATACAACTTCGTTAGCTACTTCTTTTGTGCCAATTAAGTGAGCTAAAGTGCCTCCTATTTGACCGGCACCGATTAAAGAGATTTTTTTTTTCATGTATGGATGTATCTTTTATTGATAATTCTCAATTATTCAACTGAATTTTTAATTTTTATCTAATTATCCTCAATAAGTTTAGAGCAGATGGACATATCTTCAGATATATATGACCGTTTAAAATGTGATTTATTTTTTTCCCAGTTTTTTTTACCATCAATTATATATTGGTTAAATAACTCTTTTCTTTTTTCTCCAGCTTTTTTTTGAGCTTCCTCTAATTTTTTTTCTTCTTCAATCACCATAAGTTCCACAGACTTAAATAACAGGTTATTTGCTTTTTCAATAAATCCTTTGGAAGTCAGTACGTCTGTTTTTAAGATGATAGCAGAGGCATATGCATAAACTGCACTACATCTATTCAATAAATAAATTTGAGTTGATCCTTTCTCAACATCTTTTTTTTTTAAATATTCTTTTAATGAGACAATAGATTCAGCATTAGCAAAATTAATAAAAGTTATTAAATATAATGTCGTAATTAAAAAAATTATCTTTTTCATAAATTGTATTATAGTTTTTATGGACTGTAGGCTACTTTTGGTAACCAAGTCACTATTTGTGGAAAATTAAAAACAATGGCAACTGCAATTGCTTGTAAAATCACAAAAGGAATTATTCCTCTATAGATATTTTGTATTGTTATTCCTTTAGGAGCAACACCTTTCATGTAGAATAAAGCAAAACCAACTGGTGGGGTTATGAAAGAAGTTTGTAAAACAACTGCAAACATAACTATAAACCAAACCAAATCAACACCTAGATCAACCATCACTGGAGCTAAAAAAGGTAAAATGATTAATGTAATTTCTATCCAATCTAAAAAAAAGCCCAGAATAAAAGCAATACATAAAACAACTATGACTACTCCGTTAGGGCCGTATGGCAATCCTTTTAGCGCTCCTTCAATTAATTCATCTCCGCCCAATCCTCTTAAAACTAAAGCAAACATTGTGGCTCCAACAAACAGTGCAAATATATAAGATGTAGTATGTGTAGTTTTTCTAATTACACTTTTTAAATCTTCTAGGGAAAGTCTTCCTCGTATTAGGGCTAATATAGATGCTCCAAGCGCACCGACTCCTGATGCCTCCGTTGGCGTAGCTATACCCATGAATATACTTCCTAAGACTGCTATTATTAATAAAGCTGGTGGTATAATTGATTTGAATACTCTTAAAATAATACCTAACGTAACTGGTTCCGCATTTTTTGGAGCTGGAGCAACTTTTGGTTTTAAATACGCATAAGTCACAATAAATATTGTATATAGCAAACCTAGTAATAACCCTGGAAATACCGCTCCCATAAATAAGTCACCTACTGAAATTCTTACTTGATCACCCATAATCACAAGCATAATGCTAGGGGGTATTAAAATTCCAAGTGTTCCGGTTGCACACACAACTCCACATGCTAAATCTGGACTATAATTATTTTTCAACATTAACGGAACGCCTAAAATCGTTAGTAAAACTACAGAGGCTCCTATAATTCCCGTAGAAGCTGCCAATAGCACTCCAATGAAAACAACTGCAATTGCCAAACCACCTCTCATACGCCCAAATAATTTTGCTAGGTCAGTCATTAAATCCTCTGCAATTCCAGATTTATCCATCATTATTCCCATAAAAATGAACATTGGAAGAGCAACTAGTACCCAATTTGCCATTACACCATACAATCTGTAAACAACCATTGAAGCAAACTTCC
>Ga0307986_10001799_pt1 | contig 15503 bp, 18 predicted proteins | sample EllFjometageno82_FD_203170 | JGI IMG/M metagenome (GOLD analysis project Ga0307986, IMG submission 203170) | Marine microbial communities from Ellis Fjord, Antarctic Ocean - #82 | ecosystem: Environmental > Aquatic > Marine > Unclassified | place: Southern Ocean | collected 2014-10-09
TCAGGTTTTATAAAAGGTTTAGTATAAAGTGCTATTTTGTTAGATAGTTTTGTATCACCAGTGCCAGTAGAAAAATTCCAAACTATTTTATCATTTATAAAATACAAAGAACATTCAGCAGTCTTACTAATTTTATATTTTCTGATTTGTTTAGTGCATTCCTTAAATAGCTTTTCGTGAAATTCATCTGTTATTTCGTCAGTAAAACCAGATTGCCAAACTGAATTATTGCTTCCTCCATCAGTATAAAAATAAAGAATATATTTTTTACCTATATTTTTCTTTTTTTGAATATTTTTTTCATACTGGCTGCTTATTTGAGTTTGGATATCCGTTGGTACTTCTGATTGTCCTGCTTTCTTTAACCCTGCATTAACATTTGTTTGAAGTAATAATATTAAAAAAAATGTAATTAATTTCATTATATATTATTTACTATATTTCTTATAATTTGCAACATAATGAAGTGCATTTTTTTTTATTTCTTCAATTTCTTTATCGGTTACTTGTCTAATAACTTTGCCAGGAGAACCGAGAACTAAAGACCGATCAGGTATTATTTTATTTTCTGGAATTAAAGTGTTGGCACCTATAATACAGTTTTTACCAATCTTTGTTTTGTTGAGAATAGTACTTCCAATTCCAATTAAAGTATCATCTTCAACTTCACAGCCGTGTAGCATTGCCATATGTCCAACTGTTACACCTTTGCCTAATGTAAGTGGACAATCTGGATCTGTGTGAAATACACTCCCATCTTGCACGTTAGATCCTTCACCAATAGTTATAGGTTCTAGGTCACCTCTGAGGACAACATTAAACCAAACATTTGCATCTTTTTTTAAGAAAACTTTTCCAATTAAAACTGCATTACTGGCCACCCAAGAATTTTTATGTAGAGTTGGAGTATTGTGTTCGAAATTATGAATCATATAATTGCTGTAATTTGATACTAAAATATTTATAATATTAATCCAAGAAAAAAACTTAACTAATGTTTGTAATAATCACACGAAATTTTCCACCCGATGTTGGAGGTATTCAAAGTTTGATGGAAGGCTTGTCTAAAGGTTTAACAAATCACGGGCCGGTAAAAGTTTTTGCTGATGAGTATCCAAATTGTAATGATTATGATCAAAATTCTAATTTAGGAATTCAGAGAATTAGCGGCTTTAAAATCTTTAGAAAGTTTAGAAAAGCTCATGTAGCTAATGAATATTTAAAAAATAATGAAATTAGAGCAATTTTTTTTGATCACTGGAAAAGTCTTGAGCATATTGATATAAAATACTTAAAAAATTACCCAAATTTTTGCTTAATTCATTCTAAAGAAATTAATCACCCACTAGGAAGCTCTTTAAACACTCGAATGAATAAAGCTTTTAAAAAAGCTAAATTTATTATTGCAAATTCTAAATATACAAAAGAATTGGGTGTAGATATGGGGTTGGAAGAAAATAAAATTCATATTATTCATCCGGGAACTAATCACCCAATTGAAATATATAATAGTTATAAATTAAAAGCAGAAAATATATTTATCTCTGCTTTTCCTAAAATAATTACAATTGCAAGATTAGACAAAAGAAAAAGTCATCAAAATATATTGATGACTATCAAAAATTTGATGCCTGTCTATCCCAATATTAAGTATGTTTGTATTGGCGACGGTGCTGAAAGAGATAGTTTAGAAAAATTACGAAAACAACTTAATATTGAAAAGCAAGTAGTTTTTTTGCCGAGGACTTCAGAAAATTTAAAGGTAGCACTTCTTAATGAATCTGATTTATTTTTAATGCCTTCTGTTATATACAAAAAATCAGTTGAAGGATTTGGAATATCATTTATTGAAGCTGGAAGCTACGGAAAAGCTTCTATAGGTGGGAAAGATGGTGGCCAGGCTGATGCAATCGAAGAAGGAACAACTGGGTATTTATGTGACGGAAATGACTTAAGCTCAATTTATGAGTCTGTTTTAAAATTTTTCCAAAACGACCGATATAAAATTATGGGTTTACAAGCTAAAGAATTTTCTAAAAAATTCAAATGGAAAAATATTATTAAACAATACTTAAATTTAATTTAATACTTTTTTAATCTCTTCCATTACAGTTTCAGTTTTAAGTAGACTTAAATCTTTTACAGAAATAGGTTTAAATTTCGCTGATTCAATACTTACTTTATGCGCAGAAGTATGGCTACCAAACAAAACTAATCCGGCTTTATTCATATGGCTGCAAATGTGTGCCGGGCCAGTGTCATTTGCAATTATAAAGCTTGAATCTTTGATTAAACTTATCAGCTCATTTATTTTTAGAGATTTGCCTTTATCTAAAATTACTTTAGCGTTTAATGTTTTCGATTCTTCAATCTCTTTAGGCCCTGGAGCCACAACAATATTATATTTGTTACTATATTTAGCTTTTAATTGAGAAATCAAAATTGGAAAGTAGGGCCATTTTTTAATAATTAGTTTTGGCGAGCAAAAAGGGAAAATTAAAATATATTTTTTATTTATATAGTTTTTTGTAATATGTCTTATATTAGAAACAGCCCAATTCAAATTTGATTTTTTAATATTTTCTGTTCTAATCCCACTTTTTTCGAGCTGAATTTCCATTCTTTTTAGAACAGGCTCTTTGTCAAAATCTGACTTTAATTGCCCCGACTCTAAAGAAGTCTCTGTTGAAGACCATTTCGCTAAGTTTATAAAATATTTTCTGTAAAATTTTGTTCTTTTGGAGTTTTGTAAGTCATATACATGAGTAAAATTATAAAACGTTAATTTTTTTTTTAATTTGTAGAGATAGATTAAATTCCATCTAGGAAGTCTTTCGTCTGCAATAATTTCATCAACATATGGACATCTGCTCATAAGATCGATGTAATGATTTGATGTCAAAAGTACAATGTTTGATTTTATATTAGATTTTTTTATATCTTCAATTGCTCCATTGGCTTGGATTAAATCACCGAGAGAACCATGTTTTATAATTAATATATTTGACATTTTTTAACTGTATAAATTTATATTTATAGTATATTTAAAAAAATCACTATGGATAACAAATTAGACAAAATATTGGCTGAAATATCAGCAGGAGAACTGATAGACAAAATAACTATACTTGAAATAAAAAAAACAAAGATAAAAGATGATAAAAAGATTGAAAATGTTGAAAAAGAACTCTCTTCACTTAAGGATACTTTAAAAGAAAAGATACCAGATCTATCAAAAATTCAAATATTAATGGATAAATTGAAGACTATTAATCTAAAACTTTGGGATATCGAAAATAAGAAAAGATTAGCGGAAAAAGATAATAATTTTGATTCAAATTTTATTGAATTATCAAGAAATGTTTACAAAAATAATGACATAAGAGCTCTAATTAAACTGGAGATTAATAATATTTTAGGTTCAAATATTAAAGAAGTTAAATCTTACCATTAATCTTTGTTAAGGCTAGAAATTTTTTTTCTTAAAATCTTTGAGAGATTAGGGTCTATGTTTGCTGTGATAACACCAGTTCCCTTTTTTAATTCTTTTAAAACTTTACCATCGGGAGAAACAATTAGCGAATGACCATAAGTTTTTCTTCCATTCCAGTGTGTGCCGTGTTGTGCGGGTGCAAAAATATAACAAAAATTTTCTATAGCTCTAGCTTTCAATAAGCTGTGCCAGTGTTTTTTTCCAGTGGTTTCAGTAAACGCAGAAGGAACAGAAATAAATAAAGACCCTTTTTTAGCAAGTTTTCTGAACATGTTGGGAAATCTTATATCGTAACAAATTGAGAGACCTAACTTTCCCCAAGGTAGATTGGTTGCCTTCAATTGTTTACCTGGGCTAAAAATTTTAGATTCAGAGTATTTTTCTTTTTTACTCAATATAGCATCGTACATGTGTATCTTATCATAATACGCTTCGATTGAACCTCTGGTATTAATTAATATTGACCTGTTTTTAATTTTATTTTTATCTTTAATTATGGCGGAACCAATTAGAATCCACTTTTTATATTTTTTTGCTATTTTTTTAATAGAAATTACGTAGAGATCTTTTTGCATCGATACAGTTTGTTTAAACAATTCTTTTTTATTTAATCCAAAAATTGAAGATGTTTCTGGTGTTATGATAAAATCTGATTTTTGCTTAATGGATTTCAAAATCAAAAGTTTTGTAGTACTTAAGTTTTGCTGGATATCTCTACCTGAGCAATATTGAATACATGAAACGCGCATAAACTAATATTTAATATTATTTCTTAGTAATACATAGAGTTTATTTATAAAAAAATGTATATAAATCAATAATGCTTACATATATAAAAAAAAAAATTCATCGTTTTCTTGTAAGCAAAAAAATCATGCAGGTTTTCTATTATTACCATAAGATTTTTGGTGAAAAAGATCTGGGAAATATTGATTTTAAATTTTCTCAAAAAAAAGATCGTATTCAAATATTACAAGAGATTATAGATTTAAAAAATTATAAATCTTATCTCGAAATAGGAACTTATAAAAATGAAGTATTTGATGCAATTAAATGTAATAAAAAAATAGGAGTAGATCCAGTAACGGGAGGAAATGTAAGACAAACAAGTGATGTTTTTTTTTCAAAAAATAACGATAAATTTGATATAATTTTTATTGATGGTCTTCATAAATACACCCAAGTAAAAAAAGATATTCAGAATTCACTCAATTTTTTAAATGATGGAGGAATTGTTTTACTTCATGACTGCCTACCGAATAATTATTATGCGCATGCGATACCAAGAAGTATATTCGATTGGAATGGCGATGTTTGGAGGGCTTTTGTAGAAATAAGAGCCAAAGATAACTTAGACTCGCACTGTATTAATGCAGATCAGGGAATTGGAATAATTCTTAAGAGAAAAAATAAAAATAAATTATTAATCAATATTTTAGATTTTTCCAAAATTAAATATAAATATTTTTTTTATAATTATAAAAGTCTTATGAATTTAAAAGAATTTGACGAATTCTTAAAAATTATTTAATCGATAAATACATGAGTAACGAATTAACTATAGTTTTAAATTCATATTTCAGTAGTAAAAATTTATATAGGCTTTTAAAAACTTTAAAAAAATATAAAATTATTATTATAGAAAATTCATTAGACATAAATTTAAAAATAGATTTAGAGAAAAAATATAGTAATGTAAAAGTTGTTATACCAAAAAAAAATCTAGGGTTAGCTGGGGGATTCAACCTGGGTATTAAGCATGCGAAGACAAAATATATTTTTTTAAACAATCCAGATATAGAGATTACAAATCACAGTATAAATAAATTAATCTTATACGCTAAAAAATTAAAAAAATTTGGTATTATTGCTCCTGTATATCATAATGAAAAAAAATTTAAGAATTATGGCAAAGAAATTTCCATAAATAAAAAAAATTCTTTTTTTAAAAAAAATAAAGTTAAGTCAGTTAATTGGATTGATAATAATTTTTTTATAGACAAACAAAAAATTAAAAAAAATTTATTTGATGAAAATTACTTTCTGTATTTTGAAACTATTGATTTCTGCTTAAATTTAAGAAGAAATAATAATGATCTATTGATTTTACCAAAGGTTAGTTTCGTTCACTATCATTCAAAGTCAATTGATATAAAGTATAAAAAAATAGCTACTTTAACACGTGCGTGGCATTATAATTGGTCGAAGTTTTATTATTTCAGGAAAAATTACAATTATGTTTATGCTTTAATAAAGATTCTTCCAAATTTAATGCAGGCAATTAAAAAAATTATAGTGAACATTCTAAAATTGAATATGCTTAATGTTTATATTTCTTTGATCGAAGTGTATGGAATTTTTTCTTCTATTCTGCTTTTAAAATCTTTTTATAGACCTAAAATTTAAAATTAACTATTTCATTATAGATGAAGCAAAATTCCAGTTGCAATCAAAGCTAGGAATATGAACACCTGAAACTGAAACATTTCCAAAACTTTTTTCTAAAACCTTACACCAGTTTTCAACTTGTTTAGGTTTTTTATCTTTACTACCAACTTGAGCTGTGATTATTCCACCTTTTTTTAAAATTCTTTGAAGACCTTTCATGTTTTTTCTAGCAAGGTCTATACAATATTGGTCATCATTAAGATCAACAAAAATTTTATCGTACTTGGAGTCTTCTATGGATTTAATGCTTTCAAATGCATCACCCCAGATAGCATTTACAGTATTGTTTTTTTTAACCTTAGAACACACTTTAGGTAGGTGTCTGTAACAAGACTCAACTATTTCAGGATCAAGTTCGTACCAGTCAATATAATTAGTATTATTTTCAAGACATTCTCTAGCTACACCCCCATCCCCACCACCGATAATAGCAACGTTGGTATTCATTTTACTTAAATCGTAACTAGATTTAAAAAAAGTTGAACTATAAATTTTTTCATCTTTCTCAGCTACTTGAATTTCATGGTCAATAAAAAGGGCATTGCCAAATTCTTCTAAATTCATAACTTCTACGAATTGACCAACTTTAGATGTGAAAGTTTCTAAGATATTATTAACTACATAATATTTTTTTTGTCCAGGTGAAGAGTAAATATCATCATATAAACTAACACTACTTCTATCAAAACTATTGACCACTACTCTTTCGTGTTCAATTTCTTTTTTTAAAATCTTTAAAGCAACTTTTGGATGAACTTTACCACAGGTAAAAAAATCAAAACTAATTACACCTCTTTCAGGAAAAGTATGAAAACTAAAATGACTCTCAGATAGTAAAGCAACTAAAGTGAATCCTTGGGGTTGGAATTCATGACTGCTGACATTAAGTATTTCTACTTTTGCGGCTTTTGCAATCTTATAGATAATTTTTTCGTAAAATGATTTTGGATAATTTTTTTTAACACCTAGAAAATCTAATGTAATATGCTCCCCGACTTTGATCATAAAAAACTAACCCTTCTTATAATTTTTCATCTTACCCAAAACTATCGTCATTTCTTTTTTAGAAAGTATTTTTGGAATACCAATTCTTAGGGCATTAATATATTGATTACAAATATTTTCGACCTCTTGAGCTAGTTCAAACGCTTTGTCTAAATTTTCTCCAAATACAATCTGACCGTGATTCCCAATCAAGCATGCTGACCTATTTTTTAATGCTAATAAAATATTTTTTGATAATTTTCTTGTGCCAAAAGTTGCATATTTTGTGCATTTTATATCTTCTCCACCAGCAACACCGATCATATAGTGAAATGCTGGAATAGATTTTTGATGTGTTGAGACTGCAGTAGCACACGTAGAGTGTGCATGGACAATTGCTTTAGCTTCTTTTTTATTCACATAAATATCTTGATGAAATCTCCATTCAGACGATGGTATTCCTTTTTTTTTATCAAATTTACCTTTTATAGAAACAAACACTATGTCCTTAGGTTTTAATGAGGAATACTTTGTGCCAGAGGGAGTTATGTAGAATCCGTCTATTTTTTTTTCTTTAGCTCGTACTGAAATATTACCAGATCTTAAAGCTGATAGATTGCTGGAATTTAGTTTTTTTGAGTATTTAATTATCGCAGATCTTAATTTAACCATTAATTTTTACTCTCAATGTATTTTAATAATACCGAAGTTCTAGAACTTATTTTTATTAAAACTAAAAAAATTTTTTTCATTTAAATAAATTTTTCAAACTTTTTTCTGAAGCTTCGCAAACACCCTTTTCTGTGATTAATCCTGTAACTAGTTTAGCTGGGGTAATATCAAATGCCAAGTTTAGCACCTTACTTTTTTGTGGGTAAATTAAAATTTTTTGAAGCTTCTTGTTTTTATCTAAGCCTTCTATGTGGGAAAGTTCAGTAGAATTTCTCTCTTCAATTGGTATATCTTTAGGGTCTTTAATAAACCAATCAATTGTAGAGCTTGCTAGTGCGACATAAAAAGGAATGTTGTTGTCTTTTGCTGCTAAAGCTTTTAAGTAAGTTCCAATCTTATTGCATACATCGCCATTGGATAAAGTCCTGTCTGTCCCTACTAAGCACATGTCAACTTGGCCTCTTTGCATTAAAATTCCACCAGTATTATCTGCAATAATCGTATTAGGTATCCCTTCTTCGTTTAACTCATAGGAAGTTAGGTTGGCTCCTTGATTTCTTGGTCTTGTCTCGTCCACCCAAACATGTATTTTAATCCCTTTTTTATGTGCGTGATAAATTGGTGATGTTGCTGTTCCCCAATCAATTGTTGCGAGCCAACCAGCATTACAATGAGTTAGAATATTGACTGTATCTTTTTTCTTGTTAGCTATATCCTCAATTATTTTAAGACCATTCATTCCAATATTTTTACAAGATTCTATGTCCTCATCTACAATCGCTTTAGCTTCGTCTAAAGCTATTTTTATAATTTCCTTGTTGTTAACACCTAATAGTTTTTTCATCATTCTATCGACTGCCCATTTCAAGTTAATAGCTGTAGGTCTTGAAGCTATTAAATCTTCACTAGATTTTTTTAAAAAAGACTGATCTTTATCCTCAATTACAGACAAGACCAATCCGTACGCTGCGGTTGCGCCTATCAATGGCGCACCTCTAACTTCCATTATCTTGATTGCATTAATAGAGTCTTGAACTGTTATTAAATCTTTAATAATAAATTTATGTGGAAGTTTGGTCTGATCTATTATCTTAATAGAATTATTTTCAAACCAAATTGTTCTGTAGGATTTTCCTTCTATATTCATTATTTTATATTAAGTACTCTACCGGCGATATATTGTAATTTTTTTATTGTCTTTTTTGTTCTTAACTTTGGATTTGTTATTATAGCAGCATCTAAACAATCATTTGCGGGATCCTTTTCAACTGAAAAATTTTTGTACGTTTTAATCACTTCTTTAATCATATTTTGTGCATTTGAAGCATTATTGGTTAGTGTCTGAACGACCATTGCTACATCAACTTCATCATGATCTGGGTGCCAACAATCATAATCTGTTACCATAGCGACGGTACAATATCTAATTTCGGCTTCTCTAGCTAATTTTGCTTCTGGCATGTTTGTCATTCCAATAACGTCTGCTCCCCAAGATCTATATAAATTAGATTCTGCAAGAGTAGAAAACTGAGGCCCTTCCATTGCGATATAAGTTCCATTCATTTGGTGTGAAATATTTAATTTTTTTAATGCAGTCGCGCAGCATTCTCCTAGGGATTTACTAACTGGTTTTGCCATTGAAACATGCGCAACAATTTCTTCATCAAAAAATGTTTGGATTCTAGCAGAGGTTCTGTCTATAAATTGATCAACGATAACAAAAGTGCCAGGGTTTAAATCTTCTTTCAAAGATCCAACAGCTGATACAGAAATAATATCAGTTACATCCAGCTGTTTAAATGCGTCTATATTAGCTCTGAAGTTTATGTTGCTTGGGTTAATTTTATGTCCTCTGGCATGTCTCGGAATGAAACAAATTTCAATATTGTCAAGTTTTGCAGTTAAGATCTCATCAGATGGATCGCCCCAGACTGTTTTAATTTTTTTCCACTTAGTTTTTTTAAAACCTTCTATTTTATATAGGCCACTACCACCAATTATACCAAGTTTTCTTTTTTTCATCATTTAATTATTAATGCTTTTTTGTTAGGTATTGAAGCTAAATATGGATTTAAAAAAATATATAAGATCAATTCCGGATTATCCTAAAAAGGGAATTCTATTTAGAGACATTACAACTTTAATAAAAAAACCTGAAGCTTTTAATTATGCAATTGATAAGATTGTTGAAATATCCAAAAAAATCGAATTTAATAAAGTTTCAGCGATTGAATCTAGGGGTTTTATATTCGCATCCACCGTTTCTTACTTAACAGATAAACCTTTAATTTTATTAAGAAAGAAAGATAAATTACCTGCAGAACGACATTCGGTAGACTTTCAACTTGAATACGGTGAAGCTACAATTGAGGTTCATAAAGATTCGATTAATAAAAACGACAAAGTATTAGTAATAGACGACCTTATTGCAACTGGAGGTACAGCTGAAGCTGCTGCAAAATTAATTGAAATTTCAGGTGGAAAAGTTGCAGGTTTTATTTTTATTATAAATTTATTTGACTTGCCGGGAAATGATTTGCTTAAAAAAAAGTCATACATAACAGAAAGTTTGATGGAATTTCCAGGACATTAGGAATTATTTTTTAAAAAATCATTTATATAATCTTTTAGGTTAATTTTTCCAAAATGTCTGTGTACTTTATTTGAAAGATGCGTGTTTGCTAAAGCTGACGCATATCTTTCCCCATTTCTTTTTGGTAAAAATTTTATTTTTGATTTAAACATTTTTGCTACATCTAAAATAGAATAAAATTTTTTATTTGAAATACTATAATGTTTAGAAAGATTTTTTTTCCATGCTAAATAACAAATATTAATAGTATCATAAACATGTGTGAATCTTCTAGTTTGTGACCCAGGTTTTACTACAGTAAGGGATTTTTTAGCTTTATATAAGTTTTCAAATATTCCAATAATTGTAGCCATGCTACCTGTGCATATTTGATTGGGGCCATAAACATTGTAAAAATAAATTACTTCAAATTTAAAATTAAACCATTTTTTTAGATTTTCTAATAATTCTAAATTCTTTGCTTTTGTAAAAGCATACGGAGATAAATTTTTATCCTTTCCTTGATTTCCTAAAGTCGCTGATGTTGCGGAATAAATAAGCTTAATTTTATTTTTTAAACAAAAATTAAAAACTGCGTTAGTGCCTATTGAATTTGACTCAATGCATTCATTCATTTTAAGAAAGCTTTGAAAAATTCGTGCAAATTCTCCAAAATGAAAGACTGCTTGAATTTGTTTAGGGTTTTTAATTAGTTGGGATATGTTTTTTGTATTTCCTCTAACATATTTAATTCTTTTTTCTTTTGTGTGGTTTTTTTTATCACCAGAAGAGTAATTATCTACACTTATAATTTTAAATTTAGTTTTTTTAATTAATAGCTTAATTAGATTAGAACCTACAAACCCTGCTCCACCAGTGACAATAATAGTTTTTTTAGTTCTTGCCATTTATCTTTTATTATAATTATAAATTAAATTAATCAATCTAATATTAGTTTGTGTTAAACGATCTAACAATTAAGCAGTTAAAAAAACACTTAATCAGATTGGTGTGTTTTGCTTAATTATACTTTATTATCTGATTTTTTTGATATTAATATTTTTACGGTAGAATTTATTGAATATAAACTGTTTTTTTAGCTTTCTCAATTAATGTTGTGATTATAATTTTAAAATCTTTATTTGTCTTTATTTAAACAATATTCATTTTTATAAAATATTTTTTTACAATTTTGTATTAAAAACAATTATAGTATATTTGCTCAAAATGAAAAAAATTATTATAACTGGTGGTTCTGGTTTTATAGGTAGCAACTTAGTTAATTATTTTTTAAAAAAAAATTACTTCGTTGTTAATATAGATAAATTGTCCTATTCGGCTAATAGCTACAATTTAAATACTATTAATAAAAAAAATTACTCTTTTATTAAATCGGACATTAATAATAAAAAAATAATTATTAAAACTCTTAATAAGTTCAAACCTTCTTTTATTTTCAATTTGGCTGCCGAGACACATGTTGATAGATCAATAGATAACCCTGAGCCGTTTATTCATAGTAATATTATTGGTGTGTTTAATCTTTTAGAGTCTATAAAATTTTATAATAAGAAATCTAAACAAAAAACAAAGCTCATTCATATTTCTACTGACGAAGTCTATGGTGACATAGTTGACAAAAATAAAAGAGCAGATGAGAATTATTCTTATAAACCTAGTTCGCCTTATGCTGCTTCAAAAGCAAGCGCTGATCATTTAGTAAAATCTTATATTAGAACTTATAATTTTCCTGCTATAATCACCAACTGTTCAAATAATTATGGCCCAAGACAATTTCCTGAAAAACTAATACCAAAATTAATCTTTAATATTTTAAATAAAAAACCTCTACCAATTTATGGAAAAGGTTTAAATTCTAGGGAGTGGATATATGTTGAGGACCATTGTAGAGCTTTAGAAATTGTAGCTACAAAAGGTAAAATAGGAGAAAACTACAATATAGGAAGTAATGTTAACTTAACAAATATAAAATTAACAAAACTAATATTAAAACTTATGAAAGATAAATTATCTAAAATTGATAAAAATATTAAAATAAAATTTGTTAAAGATAGGCCAGGTCATGATGTTAGATACGCTTTAAATTCCACAAAAATACAAAAAAATTTAAAATGGAAAGCTGCTATTAAAATAAATGAAGGACTTTCTAAAACTATAGAGTGGTATGTTAATAACTTAATATATTTTAAATCACTTTCAAAAAAAGAGTATGTGAATAGAATTGGACTAAAAATATGATTAAAAAAGGTATAATCCTTGCAGGTGGAACTGGGACTAGAATGAGTCCAATTACTAAAGCTGTGAACAAACAGCTTCTGCCCTTATACGATAAGCCACTTTTTTTTTACCCTCTTTCAGTTCTTATGTTAGCAAAGATCAAAGATATACTAATTATTGTTAATAAGGGTCAAGTTGAACAATTTAAAAAAGTTCTGCCTAATGGAAATAATCTTGGAATCAAGATTACATATGCAGAACAAGATAAACCCAGAGGGCTACCGGATGCTTTTATAATCGGAGAAAAATTTATAGGAAATAGTTCTGTAGCTTTAATTTTAGGAGATAATTTTTTTTACGGACAAAGTCTAACAAAAAAACTTATAGACTGTACGAGACTAACAAAAGGTGCAAAGGTATTTTTACACCCTGTTAAAAATCCATCATTATATGGTGTGGCTACAATCAATAAAAAAAATAAGATCGTTAGTATTATTGAAAAACCTAAAAAAACTAAATCAAAATTAGCTGTTACTGGCCTTTATTTCTTTGATAGCAAGGTGATAGAATTCAGCAAATCATTAAAGCCATCTAAAAGAAATGAAACTGAGATTGTAGACTTATTAAAAAAATATAAAAGTAGAAAACAATTAAGTGCGGAAATAATTGGAAGAGGTGGCACGTGGCTGGATGCAGGCTCAATAAAAGATTTTAATAATACCTCAAATTTTGTTGCAACTATTGAAAATAGACAGGGATTTAAAATTGGATGTATTGAAGAGATTGCATTAAATAACAGTTGGATAAATAAAGAAAAAATTAAAAATATAATTAGCTTCTATGGAAACTGCGAATACTCAAAATATTTAAATTCAATAATAAATAAATAAACTTAATGAAAAAAATATTAGTTACTGGAGGTGATGGTAGGTTTGCAAGGGAACTAAAAAAAATTAGAACAAAATTTCAATTTATATTCCTAAATAAAAAAGAATTAGATATTTGTAATTTTAATTCTATTGTGAGAATAATAAAAAAATACAAACCAAAAACAATCCTGCATTTAGCTGGGCTATCAAGGCCTATGGATATTCATGAAAAAAACATAAGCCGAAGTATTAAATTAAATATACTTGGAACAGCCAATTTAGTTGCGGCTTGCTCAGAATATAAAATTAAAATCATTTATTTTTCAACAAGTTATGTTTATCCCGGGAAAAAAGGAAACTATAACGAAAATGATTCTTTACTACCTTGGAATAATTATGGGTGGTCAAAACTTGGAGGCGAATGTGCAGTACAAATGTATAAAAATTCATTAATATTAAGAGCGTGCATGACACAAAAACCTTTTGTACACAAAAAAGCTTACGTAAATGTTAGCAGCAATTTTATTTATCACGAAGACCTAGTAAAAATTTTTCTAAAGATTATAAATAAAAGAGGTATCTATAATATTGGTGGAAAATCACAGTCTATTTATAATTTTGTAAAAAAAAATAATGACAAAGTTGAAAAAAAATATTCAAAAGGAGAATTTCCATTAAATCAAAATATGAATTTAAATAAGTTATATAAGAGTATAAAATGAAAATAATTAATACGAAATTTAATGGATTAAAAATAATTAAGCAAGATAGCTTTAAAGATAAGAGAGGCCACCTAAGAATAATACATAATCAAAAATTAATAAAAAATAAGAATTTCATTTTTGAATATTGTACTAGCTCCAAAAAAAATTCTTTGCGTGGTTTCCACTTTCAAGCTAAAAATCAACAAGTTAAATACGTTAGTGTTCTTAAGGGAAAAATTTTAGATTGTGTAATTGATTTAAGAAAAAACTCCAGGACATACGCCAGAACTTTTAAAATAATTTTATCAGATGAAAATAAATTAGGTTTATACATACCAAAAGGTTTTGCTCATGCTTATTATAGTTATGCAAATGAGAACATCATTTATTATAAGCTAAATAATTATTATCAACCTAAATATGAGGGTGGAATTAACGCTCTTGATAAAAGACTAAAAATTAAATGGCCAAGAAAAACTTTTTTAATTTCCAAAAAAGATAAAAAACTTGACTCGTTAGATGTTTTTAAAAAAAAATATAAATATTTATAAAAAATCGGTAATATCTTTAAATTGTATTGGTAGAGTGGCGTGCTTTGTATATTTCTTAAACCAATATGACATATACCTCTCTGCTAAAAAACCATAAATTCGTTTAAGTCCAAATATATTTTTTTTCTCAAAACCGAAAATTTTTTCACATCTTTCAAGCCAAGGAAATACAGAACTGTAGTAAGAAAACAATATTTCTTTATTTTTGCATATGAACATGTTTTGAGGATTAAAGGATACTTCTTTATTTACAAAATTTCTAAATCCAATTTTTTCTTGCTCATCCATTACATCGATTGCTTTATCTAGATTTCCGTGACCATGCATCATGTCAAAATGAAATTTTATTGTTCTTTTGTTCTTGTTAAAAAAAAAACTTGGTTTCAGTATCATATTTTTTAAATTATTTTTTATAAATTTAGAAAGTCTAAATACATTAACAAACTGACTTTCAACTAATATTGAATCATAATTTTCAAATTCGATTGGAATCTCTTTTAAGATAATTTTATCAAGGCTGTTAAAATCAGAAATATTTTGATTATCTTTTTCTTTCTTCCAAAACTTTCTATACTGACAGAATCCAATCCATCCATTAAAATTTATTTTGTTGTTCTTCCAAAGCCAGTAATGAAATGTATATTCACCGTAATATGGATTTTTAAAAGCTATACTGTCACCTGTTTTATCTTGAAGCCACTCGCTACTAAAATTTTTATCTCCTAGCCCTACGGGCAAATACTGGATCTTTTCTATAAGATTTTTATGCTGTGGATTTAATGTAATGCAATATATTTGTAAATTTTTCATTTAATAAAGTTTTTTTATTTTTAAATAAATTTGAAGCAATTATAAAGCTAAAATTATTTTTTTAAAAAACTAATAAATATTTAATCTTCTATACAGTTTTTATAACTTTAATAATATTATTATTTCTTTAAAAAAAACGTGGCAAATATTTATACTTTATTT
>Ga0307986_10001800_pt1 | contig 15498 bp, 15 predicted proteins | sample EllFjometageno82_FD_203170 | JGI IMG/M metagenome (GOLD analysis project Ga0307986, IMG submission 203170) | Marine microbial communities from Ellis Fjord, Antarctic Ocean - #82 | ecosystem: Environmental > Aquatic > Marine > Unclassified | place: Southern Ocean | collected 2014-10-09
GCACGCTAAAAAGAAAAAGAACCCATGGGTTTAGATCCAGAATGGCAACCAAAGCCGGCAGAGCTGTTTTAGCTAACAGAAGAAAAAAGGGTCGCAAGGTTTTATCAGCATAGTTGTCTAGGCTTCGCTATTTCTAAAAAAATTTTCCACTCCAAAGAGGTATCAATTTATTTTGATTCCACTGTCCTTGAACAAAAAATAAAAATTATTATCAGGAAGAAAGATTACCCTTTGGCGGTAACGCGGAATAAAACAAAGAGATGGGTGAGAGAAGTTTTTAGAGAGTATGGTTTGGGCCCTGGTTTTATTGTAGTTGTCAGGAAGGGGTTTTTTGAGCTTGGTTTTAAAGATATTAATGCTATTAGTCACCCACACTTAGTGGGTTTTAAAAAACCACAAGAGTGTTTGTGATTAACTAACATGAAAAAGTGTTTGCTATATATAATTAGTTTTTATCAAAAATATTTAAGTTTTTTGTTGGGACAAAATTGTAGATTTGAGCCTACATGTTCAACATATGCCAAAGAGAGCATTGAGATACACGGCTCTTTGGTTGGTGGTTTTTATGCGGTTGTTAGAATTTTAAAATGTGGGCCCTGGTCAAGTGGTGGGGTCGACGAGGTAAAAAAATGAATTTTAGATATTTATATATAGCGCTTGTCATAGCTTTTGCATACATGTTGTTTTTATCATGGGGCCAAGACTCTGAAAGAAAAAAAGAGCTTGTAGAGGCTGCTTTTATAGAGCGCATAGAGGTTGATACTGTTAATCCGCCTGATGAAAGTGCAGGTTTTATAGAAATCCAAAACGAGAAAATAATTATCAAAATCAGCCCTTCTAGTGGAAAAGTTTGGGAGGCCCGTTTAAAAGAACACACTTATTTGAATAACAAGGACTCTTTGGGTGTTCGTTTGTTTGGTTTTGATGATGCTGGTTTTAAGTTTTATTTAAACAGTGGTTTTGCTGGAAATGATCATGTTTTTGCTGTTGTAGAAGCTGGTGTTGATTATGTTGAGCTGCTCTCTTTAGATGGGTTGATCTCCAAAACCATCACATTAAAAGATGGTGATTATGAGCTTTTAATTGAGGATCGTTTTGTTGGAAGCGCTTCAGGAGAAATCCTTACACCATATATCGCTATGTATAGAACTGAGGGGAAGCCTTTGGACGCAAGAACAGGTTTTTTTGAAAACAGTTCATATACAGGTGTTGCTTTTAACACCCCAGACGATCCTTATATTCATTTTAGGTTTCGGGGTATAGATGAAAGAAAAGAGTTTGTTCAAAAGGGTGGGTGGGTTGCATTTATTCAGAAATATTTTATGGCTGCGATTTTAACTCCCAGCGACAAAGAGCAAACCCTAACAGTAATCCCCCCAAAAGAAAGTGGTGGTGTTTTTGTTATGGCTGCTATGTCTAAGGAGGCTCAGGACTTTGATCTTCGGTCTGGTGTTGAGCATAGGGTTTTTCTAGGGCCAAAGCTCCGCACCGACTTAATGACCCGGGCCTCCAATTTAGAGTTGGCAATTGATATGGGTTGGTTTTGGTTTCTCGCACAACCGTTGATGATGTTATTAACCATGATTAATGGTTTTATTGGTAATTGGGGTATTTCAATTATTTTATTAACCGTTCTGATTAAGCTGTTATTTTGGCCAATATCAGCGAAAGGTTTTTCAAGTATGGCTAAAATGCGAACCGCTGGACCTAAATTAAAAGAAATTCAAGAGCGTTATAAAGATGATCGCGCGAAACTTGGAACTGAAATGATGGCTTTGTATAAAAAAGAGGGTATTAATCCAGCGGGCGGTTGTTTTCCAATGTTGCTACAAATGCCTGTTTTTATCTCTTTCTTTTTTTGTTTAAGGGAGAGTGTAGAGCTTCGCCATGAATCGTTTTTCTTTTGGATACAAGACCTATCAGCACCAGATCCTTTGTTTATCTTGCCGGTATTATTTGCGGGTTTGATGTATCTAACACAAAAGTTAAATCCCCAGCCTCCAGGGATGGATCCAACACAAGCGCAGGTGATGAAGTTTATGCCAATCATGATTGCAGGTATTTTTGTGATCATGCCATCCGGTTTGGTTTTGTATTCGGTTGCAAACAGCGGGATATCCTTAATCCAACAAAGAGCTATGTATAAAAAATATGGTGCTCCCTCATCTGAGGCCTAATTTTGATTTTTGCGCTCGCAACTCCTGTTGCCCAGTCAGCCCTAGCAATCTTTAGGGCAACTGGTGGTGATTGTTTGAATTCTTTTAGTCGGGTGTTAAATCGCCCTATTAATGGTTTTGGAAAAATGTTTTTACGGGATATTGTTTGGGAGGGTCAGATTGTTGATCGCTGCTCTGTTGTTTTTTATCAAAACCCAAAAAGTTTTACAGGGGAGGATTCTGTAGAAATATTTTGCCATGGTGGGCTTCCTGTTATTCGCCAAATAGCGTCTATTTTTTTAAGCCTTGGTTTTGGGGAGGCGGCGCCTGGTGAGTTTTCTAAGAGGGCGTATGAGAATGGAAAGCTTTCTCTAAACGAGGCTGAGGCAATTGCAGATTTAATTCACTCAGAAGATGGGGAGAGAGCCAGGCTGTCTTCTGCAGCGCTGTCAGGTCGCCTAAGTGAAATGATTTCTTTGTTGGGTGATGATGTTGATTCGCTTCGTGTTTTTGTTGAGGGGAGTATTGATTTCTCTGATGAGGATTATGATTTTATTAAAGAGGGCGGTGTAAAACAAAGGCTGGGAGACCTAAGGCTTCGGCTGCAGGAAATTATTAATTCCTCTCTTGTCTCATCTGATCGGTTAAATAAAAACAGGGTGTTATTTTTTGGTCCACCCAACAGCGGCAAGTCATCGTTGTTTAATAGGTTGCTTGGTTTTGATAGGGCTCTTGTTTCTAGTGTCCCTGGGACAACCAGGGATTTAATTGACTCTGAAATGTTTTATAACAGCGTTAATTTAGAGTTGGTTGACTCGGCTGGGGTTAGGGAAACAGATGATTTTATTGAGGCCCAGGGGATAGCCCTTTCAAACTCAGAGTTAGAGGCGACAGATGTGGTGTTAATTGTGTTAGATGCGTCTACTGAGCATCTTGCGCCTAAGTTTTTGGTCGCTGTGGGTGAGAAAAAACATTTGTTGGTGTTTAATAAAGTTGATCAATCGGTGGCTTTAACAGGGGTTGATTGTTCGGTCTCAGCAAAGACAGGTGATGGGGTTCAAAACCTCAAGGATTTAATTCTCGCCTTGATAAAACGGGGGTCACACGAATCCAAAAAAACCCATCTAATTAGAGATAGGCATCTAGCATTGTTTCAATCTGCCCTTGCTTACCTTGAAGATTGCATGGTAAAGGTTGGGGAGGAAAAAGATGTTGATGTTGCCGCTGAGGATTTAAAGTTAGCAAGATCTTGTTTTGATGAGTTTCTTGGTGTTAAGTACCCTGATGCTTTGCTTGGTGATATTTTTAAAGATTTTTGTATTGGTAAGTAGGAAAAGTTGTGGGTATTTTGTGTTTAAAATTTACGGCTTATTTGTCCACAAGTTATGCCTGATTGGGATACAGGATATTAGGTAGTATCTACATAGGTTGTCATGTTGATTTTTTGTTAGCGTGGTTGGTTTACAGGTGGTTATAAACAGAAATTAGTCCCCTTAATAATAACAACAATAGTATATTGTTGTTATAACATTCTTATATATATGTTTGATGTAATTGTAATAGGTGGGGGTCACGCGGGTGTTGAGGCAGCACATGCTATTTATCGACAAGGCTTAAACTGTTGCTTGGTAACTTTCTCCAAGGACACTATAGGTCAGATGTCTTGTAACCCAGCCATAGGTGGACTAGGTAAGTCTCACTTAGTTAGAGAGGTTGATGCTTTGGGCGGGATCATGGCCCAAGCAACAGACGCATCTGGAATCCAATACAGAACTCTAAACACAAGAAAGGGTTTTGCCGTTCAAGCTCTACGCGTTCAATGTGACAGAGATAAATACAAAAAAGCAATCCAGGACATTTTACAAACAACCACCATCCACATCGAAGAGGATGAGGTAATAGACCTTGTTGTGGAGAACAACAAAGCCACGGGAGTTATTTTAAAGCACAGTAAAACACTCACATCAAAAAAAATTATCCTCACCACAGGAACTTTTTTAAACGGTGTTATGTACACAGGCGAGGAAAACTCTCAAGGAGGAAGGGTTGGTGACAAAAGCGCAATACCTCTTTCTAAAAGACTTTATGAGCTCAAACTACCCATGGGGCGATTAAAAACAGGCACTCCAGCAAGAATAAAACTCTCAAGCATTGACCTGGAGGTTATGGAAGAGCAGCCCGGCGAAACACCAACACCCCACATGTCTTTGCTTCAACCACCCCTCAAACAATTACCCCAAATCTCTTGCCATATCACAAGAACAAACCCCCAAACACACCAAATTATCAAAAATAACACCCATCTTTCTGCTATGTACTCCGGCCAAATTTCCGGGATAGGCCCTAGGTACTGCCCATCCATTGAAGATAAAATTAATAAATTTACAGACAAAGACAGCCATCAAATTTTTGTTGAGCCCGAAGGGCTTACCAAGGATTTGGTTTACCCCAATGGAATTTCAACCAGCCTACCAAAAAACATTCAAAAAGAATTTATACGCTCCATCAAGGGGTTTGAAAGTTGTGTAATTGAAGAATACGGCTACGCGGTAGAGTATGATTTTATAGATCCCAGGGCCCTTCACCAAACCCTAGAAACACGGTTTATTGAAAACCTTTATCTAGCTGGACAAATTAACGGAACCACCGGTTACGAAGAAGCATCCGCCCAAGGTTTGGTTGCTGGTATAAACGCAGCCCAAAAAATACTCAAAAAACCCGAGGTGGTATTTTTAAGAAATGAAGCTTATATCGGAGTTCTTGTAGACGATTTAACCCTCCATGGTGTGACCGAGCCATACAGAATGTTTACCAGCAGAGCAGAGTTTAGGTTAATGTTGTCCCAAGATACCGCCCGCCAAAGACTAACCCAAAAAGGTTTTGATTTAGGGTTGGTAGACCAAAAAACACACTCTATATTTCAAACACAAGAGCGCGAGTACCAACTATTTTTAACAAATCTCAAAAAACAAAAAATATCTGAAAAAGACAAAACAACCCCCGCAATTGAGCTTTTAAAAAGAACCAACCTCAACCATGAGGAGATAAAAAAAATTATTAAACTTAAAACCACAGATCAAAAAATGTTTGAAAGAGCGGCAAACGAGATTAAATACCAGGGGTATATTGCAAAACAACAACGAGAGGTTGAAAGCGCACGCAAGCACGAGGAGACCAAAATACCCAACAACTTAGATTTTAAATTGATTGCCGGGTTGTCTAACGAGGTTAAAGAAAGGCTGAGCACATCAAAACCCTCAACCCTTGGACAAGCGGGGCGCCTAGAGGGCGTAACCCCAGCCGCAATAAACCTTATATCTATTACAATCAAGAAAAACCAAACACCTCTCAAGGTAACGCCCCATTAGCACCACACCAGAAACCCAAGAACTAACCACTAAATATGTTGAAGAAATTGTGGCCTTTAGCACAGCACACAACATTGTTGGCAGGAACTCTTCTAAAGATATTTTCAGGTTTGATGTTCAAGACTCAGAAACCATTCTTGAGCACACAAAAGACCGGATGCATATTTTAGATATTGGAAGCGGGGCCGGGCTTCCAGGAATAATAATTGCAATCAACCAACCCTGGACAAAAGTGGTGATGTCTGAAAAAAACAAGAAAAAAGCTTATTTTATTAAAAAAACCATCACAAACCTGGGGCTAAAAAACGCTGAAGTGATAGACACCACCATTACAAATAAAATAAAAAACCTCGGCCCGTTTGACGCTATTACAGCCAGAGCCTTGGCTAAAACAGATGCAATTATCCAAATGTCAGAGCAACTATTAAGGTCATCAGGAAAATTTTTATTGATGAAGGGAAAAAAAGAGGTGATATTGGAAGAGGTTGATGGGTTGGACAAGGCAAAATATTCTTATACTATCCACACCAAGAAACTAGGCCAAGCCCAAAGACACATATTAGAGATCCAGAAACAATGAAACACACAATCGCAATTGCAAACCAAAAAGGCGGTGTTGGAAAAACCACAACAGCTGTAAACCTTTCTGCAGCAATAGCCGGAACAAAAAGACGTGTTCTACTTATTGATCTTGACCCACAAGGCAATGCAAGCACCGCTGCTGGGGCAGCAAAAAATGAAAAAACTCTGTTTAACGTTTACACCCAAAACCTTAATATCCAAAACGCCATTCTTCCATCATCTGGTGGTTATGATGTTGTCCCTGGTGGGGAAAACTTAATAGCCCTTGAGGTTTTTATTAGAAATGAAAACAAACAAGGTGAGCTTAAGAGGCAACTACTCAACCTGGAATACGATTTTATTATTATTGACACCCCACCCTCTCTAAACCAATTAACCCTTGAGTCATTATTCGCAGCTAGCGCTACACTAATCCCACTCCAGTGTGAATATTATTCGCTAGAAGGTATCTCATCTTTAATTCACACCATCAATACACTCAATAATAAAAACCTAACAAACAACCGTGTTTTCGGTATTATTAGAACCATGGTAGATATGAGAAATAACCTAGCAAAAGAGGTCTCCGAGGAGTTAGAAAAACATTTCCCATCTTTGGTGTTTAATACCTTAATACCAAGAAATGTAAAACTTGCCGAGGCGCCAAGCCATGGAATATCCGCTATACAATACATGCCATCCTCGTATGGAGCTAAAGCATATTTGGCGCTTGCAGGAGAGTTAATTAGGAGAATAAATGATGGCGGATAAAATTCTTAATACTGGTTTAGATGCGTTGCTCGGTGATGTGGCTGCCCCAAATAAACAATCAATAAAAGAGATAGATCTTAATCAAATTAAACCCAATAGGTTTCAGCCAAGACAAGCTTTTGATGAGAGCAAAATGAACGAGCTGTCCCTATCTATTGCCAAACACGGCATTTTATCTCCAATACTTGTCAGGGAAACAGGGGCTGGTGGGTATGAGTTAATTGCTGGTGAGAGGCGTTTGAGAGCCGCAAAAAAAGCTGGGCTTCTAACAGCACCCTGTTTGGTGGACTCAGCAGAAGATCAACTTTCACTAGAACTAGCTTTGATTGAAAACCTCCAAAGAGAAGATTTAAATCCTGTGGAAGAAGCGAGAGGATATGATCGCCTGAAACGCGAGTTTAATCTCACTCAAGATAATATTGCTGAGGTTACCGGGAAACCCAGAAGCTCAATCGCCAACTCGATGAGACTTTTAAATTTACCCCAATCAATTATTGACTTGCTCTACTCAGGAGATTTAGAAAAAGGTCACGCAAAAATCCTTGCATCCATGGAGGTCGCTGAGGCGGAAGAGCTGGCAAAAAAAATTGTCTCTTTAGGCCTCACAGTCAAAGACGCAGCCGCAACAAAAAAACCAAAAAACGTTTCAAAATCTCCACGCACAACCAAAAACCGCGACCTACTTAATGTAGAACAGGAGCTCTCAGAAAATCTGGGACATAAAACTGAAATTGACCAACAATCTCAGTCCAAAGGGAAAATTTCTATCTCTTACACCTCAAAAGATGAGAGAGAGACAATAATTAGCAAATTATTGAAATTAAAGAATAATTAAGCTTGTCCTAAACCTTATTAATTTTTATAATTGCGCCCCGTAATAACTTATTTAATAAAGCTATAAAAACTTTAAAACAAAACACCTTATCGCTTTTAGGGCTTTTGGTTGCTTTGGTGGTATTTCCAATCTTTATTCAGCCAATTTTTGTTGCATATCTCGGCGCTATTGCCGCGGCTGTTTATCTGTCCAGCATCCCAAAAAGTGAATTATTAAACCTTTACCTAGCCTTTTTATCGCGGTGGGCCCTTTTTGTTGTTTTTACTGTGATTTCTTTAACACACATACCAGAAAACACTCTCATTGCATTGTTTCTGCTTGTATACTTGAACACAACTTTTAACCCAAAACTAGTTACCTCCTAACATGGCCTCTGAAGCACACGCACCAATCACTAGCCAAGAGTATATTCAACATCACTTAACGAATTTAGTGTGTGGAAAAACAGAAAGCCATGGCTGGACTTGTGATCCACATTATGCAGATGAAATGGGTTTTTGGGCTTTTCATGTTGACTCTTTGGGCTGGTCTGTTTTTCTTGGAATAGTTTTTATTGCCCTTTTTCGCACGGGTCTCCCAAAACTTGCTTCGGCATCTGAGGCGCCCTCTGGGCTCCAAAACTTTATTGAAATGTGTGTGGAGTTTGTTAATGAAAATGTCCAAAGCATTTTTACCTCTGCTAAAAATAACCTCATAGGCCCAATGGCCTTAACAGTTTTGGTTTGGGTGTTCTTAATGAATTTAATGGACCTGATCCCGGTTGATTATCTACCTGAATTAGCCAAAGGTGCTGGTTTGGAATATTTTAAAGTGGTCCCAACCACAGATCCAAACATCACCCTAGGGATGGCTTTGGCTGTTTTTATCTTGATTATTTTTTACAGCATTAAAATTAAAGGTTTGAAAGGATTTTTGGCAGAGTTAACACTTCATCCTTTCGGTAAATACCTAATGCCAGTTAATTTGGTGTTGGAGGGTGTCAACCTGATCGCAAAACCTATCTCACTTGGGTTGAGATTATTTGGAAATTTATATGCTGGCGAAATGATATTTATCTTAATCGCATTGATGCTAACTTTCAGCTCAATATCTGTAGGTTTACTTGGTGTCGGTCTGCATTTAATATGGGCTCTTTTTCATATATTGATATTAGCCCTCCAGGCGTTTATTTTTATGGTGCTTACCATTGTTTATTTAGCAATGGCGCATGAAACCGAAGACCATTAGGTCTTTATTTTTAGGAGAATAGAATGGAACAATCACTTATATACATAGCTTCAGGGCTAATGATTGGATTGGGCGCTGTTGGCGCTGCGATTGGTGTTGGGGTGTTAGGTGGAAAATTTTTAGAAGGTGCTGCACGCCAGCCCGAGCTAATTCCAATGCTTAGAACACAACTTTTTATTGTAATGGGTCTTGTTGACGCTGTTCCAATGATCGGTGTTGGTTTGGGGCTTTATTTGATGTTTGCTGCTTAATTAAGCATGAATATAAACGCAACACTCCTTGGCCAAACTGTAGCATTTGTTATTTTTATAGCAATTTGTTGGAAGTATGTGTGGCCCCCCATCATTGCGATCATGGAAGAGAGAGAAAAGCGTATTGCTGATGGTCTAGAGGCTGCCAAAAAAGCTGATGATTCTCTAGAAGAAGCTCAACTAGCTTTCGATCAAGAGATGAATAAAGCAAAAGCTGAGGCAGCACAGCTTTTAGAAAAAGCCAATGCCAGAGCATCACAAATTGTTAGTGATGCAACTGCAAAGGCCGACGTTGAAGCCGAGAAGATACTGACTTCTGCTTCTAAAACAATTGAAAATGATGTGAACAAAGCCAAGGAAGAGTTAAGGCAAAAAATGTCAGCTTTGATTATTGAAACCTCAGAAAAAATTCTAGGCGATGAAATTAACACTGATAAACACCAAGAGCTTCTTGCTAAAGCAGCATCTGAGTTATAAAAAATGATTGAACTGTCACCACTTGCTCGACCTTATGCTAAAGCTGTGTTTACAGCAGCTCTAGATATTGGCCAGCACCATGAGGTGGCTGCCCAGTTGTCAATATTATCCTCTATCTCGCAAACCACAGAGGTCTCATCTTTAATAGAAGATCCAGAGCTCTCAAAGAATAAAATTGCCCAAACCATAATTGGGTTATGCAAAGATGATTTGAGTGAAATTACTATCAATACAATCGAACTGCTAGCAGAAAACAAAAGGCTCAATCTTATAAATAGAATCTTCATAAGCTATCAAGAGCTCTTAGAAGAACACAATAAAACAAGCTCCATAGTTGTGAATGTGGCAAGCCTGCCATCATCAGATAATAAAAAAATAATCATGCAAAAACTTTCCACCTCTTATGGTGAGGGGTCTAGCATAGAATTTGTAGAAGACTCATCCATTATGGGTGGGCTTTCAATAAAAATTGGAGACGAAACACTAGATCTCTCCATTCGCGGCAAAGTCAAAAAATTAGTCAACCAATTAAATTTTTAAGGTAAAAAAATGAGTCAATTAAATCCATCAGAAATATCCAGCGTCCTCAAAGAGAAGATTGCAGGTCTTGATCTTTCAGCAGAAAGAAAAAATGAAGGCATTATCGTCAGCGTGTCTGACGGTATTGTCAGAATCCATGGCATGGGCGACGTTATGTACGGCGAGCTTATTGAATTTGAAAACGGCACTCTTGGGCTAGCCCTTAACTTAGAACAAGACTCTGTTGGCGCGGTAGTACTGGGTGATTACCTTGACCTTATTGAAGGTCAAAAAGCTGTATGTACAGGTAGAATTTTAGAAGTTCCAGTGGGAGAAGCCTTACTTGGAAGAGTTGTTGATGCACTAGGCGCGCCGATCGATGGAAAAGGCGAAATTAAAACAACAGAAACAGCCCCTGTTGAAGTGGTTGCCCCTGGGGTGATCGCAAGGCAATCAGTGGATCAACCGGTTCAAATTGGGCTTAAAGCAGTTGACGCAATGGTGCCAATTGGACGAGGGCAAAGAGAGTTGATTATTGGAGACAGGCAGACAGGTAAAACAGCAGTTGCGATTGATGCCATTATTAATCAAAAAGGCACTGGTATTAAGTGTATCTATGTTGCGATTGGCCAAAAACAATCTACGGTTGTCAATGTGGTGAAAAAGCTAGAAGAACATGGCGCGCTTGAACACACTATTATTGTTTCTGCTTCTGCTTCAGATCCGGCCCCTATGCAATATTTATCAGCTTATTCTGGTTGCTCTATGGGCGAATACTTTCGAGATAAAGGTGAAGATGCTTTAATTGTTTATGACGATCTGTCAAAACAAGCTGTAGCTTATAGACAAGTTTCACTTCTTCTAAAAAGACCTCCAGGAAGAGAAGCTTATCCTGGAGATGTGTTTTATCTTCACTCAAGACTATTAGAAAGAGCTGCTAGGGTAAATGCAGATTATGTTGAAAAAGCAACCAATGGAAAAGTGAAAGGTAAAACAGGCTCATTAACAGCCTTGCCAATTATCGAAACCCAAGCAGGAGACGTTTCAGCTTTTGTGCCAACCAACGTTATCTCTATAACAGACGGCCAAATATTCTTAGAAACTGATTTGTTTAACTCTGGTGTAAGACCAGCGATTAATCCAGGGATTTCCGTTTCAAGAGTTGGCGGAGCAGCGCAAACCAAGATCATGAAAAAACTCAGCGGTGGAGTTAGAACTGCGTTGGCCCAGTATAGAGAGCTTGCAGCTTTCTCACAGTTTGCATCGGACCTAGACGAAGCTACTAAGGCGCAGCTGGCAAGGGGCCAAAGAATTACAGAGCTTATCAAGCAAAAGCAATATGCACCTATGAGCGTTGCACAACAATCTCTCAGTATCTTTGCTGCAGACCGAGGTTTTATGGACGACATCCCAGTAGAAAAAGTGGGAAGTTTTGAGGAAGCTCTACATAGCTTTTTTACTTCTGAGAAAGCTGATCTAGAGAAAAGCATCAACGACACCGGTGATTGGAATGATGATATTGAAAAGCAATTCACTGAAGTGGTCGAGCAGTTCAAAAAAACACAAACGTTTTAATTTAGATAAATAATGGCAAACACCAAAGAAGTTAGAAAACAAATTGCGAGCATTAAAAGCACGCAAAAAATTACTTCGGCTATGGAAATGGTTGCTGCCAGTAAAATTAGAAAAACTCAGGGTGAAATGCAGTTGGGTAGACCTTATTCTGAAAAGATCAAAGAGGTTATCTCTCACATCGCAACATCTAGCTCAGAGTATTCCCACCCTTTTTACGAAAGCAGGGATGCTAAAAAAGCTTGTTTTATAGTTGTGAGCTCAGACAAAGGTTTGTGTGGGGGCTTAAACATCAACCTTTTTAAAAATGTGATTCACAAAGCAGCAGAGCTTAACGCTCAAGGTATTGAATCTAGCTTTGCTTTAATTGGCATCAAGGCAGCCAACTTTTTTAAGGCTGTGGGTGGAAATGTGGTTGCTAACGCTCAAAAACTTGGAGATAAACCAGATCCAGACATGTTAATTGGTCTCACCAAAACGGTGCTTGATCTGCATAAAGATAAAGAGATTGATGAGGTTTATCTTTGCAGCAACAAGTTTATAAACACCATGACCCAACAGCCCACCGTCCAACAGCTTATTCCTTTGCCGGCCATAGCCGATGATGGATTAACCTCAACTCACTGGGACTATATTTATGAGCCTGAGGCAAAAGAGTTACTGGAAGGCTTGATGACAAGATATATCGAGTCTCTCATTTATCACGCGGTTGTTGAAAATAACGCGTGCGAACAAGCGGCAAAGATGCTGGCAATGAAAAATGCCACGGATAATGCAGGGGATTTGATCAAAGAATTAGAACTTTTATATAACAATGTAAGGCAAGCAGCAATTACTCAAGAATTATCTGAGATAGTTGGCGGCGCGGCTGCGGTTTAAGGAGAAAAAAATGAGTAACGGTTTAATAACACAAATTATCGGAGCGGTTATAGATGTGGAGTTTGAAAAAACCAATATCCCAAAAATTTATGAGGCGATTGTCATCTCAGATACTGGAACGGTATTAGAGGTCCAACAACAACTCGGAGATGGAATTGTTAGAGCTATTGCCATGGGCATCACCGAGGGTCTTAAAAGAGGGTTGGTCGTGACAAGAACTAATGCACCTATTTCAGTTCCTGTTGGAGAAAAAACTCTTGGCAGAATCATGGATGTTTTAGGAAACCCCATTGATGACTGTGGACCAATTGGCGCAGAGACAACTATGCCTATTCACAGGAAGCCTCCTAGCTACACAGACCAATCACTTTCCGATGAGTTGCTAGAAACAGGCATCAAAGTTATCGACCTAATTTGTCCTTTTGCTAAAGGCGGAAAGGTGGGCCTATTTGGTGGAGCTGGCGTTGGCAAAACTGTGAACATGATGGAGCTTATTAATAATATTGCCACAGAGCACTCAGGTCTTTCTGTATTTGCGGGTGTTGGAGAGCGAACAAGAGAGGGGAATGATTTCTATTATGAGATGCAGGAATCAGGCGTTGTGAATATAGAAAAACCAAGTGAGTCAAAGGTGGCTATGGTTTACGGACAAATGAATGAGCCTCCTGGAAACAGATTAAGGGTTGCTTTGACAGGCTTAACAATGGCTGAAAAATTCAGAGATGAGGGAAGAGACGTATTATTGTTTATCGACAATATTTATCGATACACACTTGCTGGGGTAGAGGTCTCTGCGCTACTAGGAAGAATGCCATCAGCTGTAGGGTATCAGCCTACGCTTGCTGAAGAAATGGGTGCGCTTCAAGAAAGAATAACCTCAACCAATGACGGTTCTATCACCTCAATTCAAGCTGTGTATGTCCCAGCCGATGATTTAACAGACCCATCTCCAGCAACTACGTTTGCCCATTTGGATGCAACTGTTGTTTTATCAAGACAAATTGCTGAACTGGGGATTTATCCTGCAGTCGACCCATTAGATTCAACAAGCAGACAACTAGACCCGCTTGTGGTTGGCGAAGAACACTACAATGTTGCCCAAGGCGTTCAAGGGGTATTGCAGAAGTACAAAGAGCTGAAAGATATTATTGCGATTTTAGGTATGGATGAGCTATCTGAAGAAGATAAATTAGCCGTGTCTAGGGCTAGAAAAGTGGAAAGGTTTTTATCACAACCCTTTACAGTCGCAGAGGTTTTTACAGGCTCCCCAGGGAAATACGTAAAACTAGCAGACACCATTAAATCATTCAAAGGAATTTTAGCTGGGGATTACGATGACCTTCCTGAGCAGGCTTTTTACATGGTCGGCACCATTGAAGAAGTGGTAGAAAAAGCTAAAACCTTATAATTTATAAATCATGTCTACCATTAAAGTCAGCATTGTTTCATCTAGCGAAGAAATTTATTCTGGCGAAGGCACCATGGTTTTTGCAACAGGCTCGCTTGGAGAAATCGGCATTGCTCCAGGGCACACACCCCTTCTCACAGGGTTAGCCCCAGGACCGGTTAGAGTTCAAAACGGAGATGATGAACAAACCTTTTTTTGCTCAGGCGGCTTTGTTGAAATTCAACCAGATGTGGTAACTTTTTTGTCTGATCGGGCAGAAAGAGCTGACTCCATGGATGAGGCAGAAGCGATTAAAGCGCAAGAGCAAGCTGAAAAAAATATGCAGGATCAGCAGTCCACACTTGACTATACCAAAGCCGCTGCTCAATTAGCCGAAGCCGTCGCAAGAATTAAAACCATTCAAAAATTAAGAAAAAACAAGTAAGGTACTTGTATTAAGTTTAATTTTTTTTCGCTTTGAAACTTCACACCATTATCCTTGCAGCAGGCAAAGGAACCCGCATGAACAGCAACCTTCCCAAGGTATTGCAACCTTTAGGCGGATCAACCCTTATTTCCCGTGTAGTAAACACCGCCCAAAAAATCAGCGATGATATTACTGTTGTTGTGGGCCATCAAAAGGATATTCTAAAAACATACATTGAAAACCATCATCCCTTGGTCAATTCAACAGATCAAAATGAACAGCTAGGAACAGGGCACGCCGTAAAAACAGCAGTGCATCTAATTACACCCCACCAAAAAGTATTAATTTTATATGGCGATGTTCCATTACTGTCTGAGCCCACAATACAAAAATTAATCTCCAGCGGAGACCAATGTTGTTTATTATCGATGATCCTCAACGATCCAACTGGCTATGGCAGAGTGATTAAAAATACTTCAGGCCATGCTATAAAAATTACTGAGCAGAAAGATGCCTCAGAGGAAGAACAGAAAGTAAACGAAGTATTTACTGGAACCATGCTGGTTGACGGGGCCTTGTTAGCAGATGCCTTGGAGGGCTTAAAGAATAATAATGTGGCCTCTGAATACTATCTTACTGATGTTGTAGAGATACTTTCAGCAAAAGGGGTTAAAATAAATTGTATTCAAGCAAACCCACAAGAGGTTATTGGGGTAAACAACAAAAAAGAGCTACACCACGTTGAATCAATTTTAAGAACCATGAACGCAGAAAAACTTTTAGACCAAGGCATTACTCTAATAGACGCCAGTCGTGTTGACCTTCGCGGCGAACTGAACGCAGGCAAAGATTGCAGCATTGATGTGAATGTGATTATTGAAGGCACTGTAACCCTAGGTGAAAACGTCACCATCAAATCAAATGTTATTCTTGAAAATGTCTCTATTGGCGATAACACCGTGATTGAGCCCTTTTCTTACTTGGTCTCAGCAACGGTTGGATCAAACTGTAGCATTGGACCTTACGCACGATTAAGAGAAGGCTCTGCTATTGGAAACAATGCCAAAA
>Ga0307986_10001802_pt1 | contig 15493 bp, 16 predicted proteins | sample EllFjometageno82_FD_203170 | JGI IMG/M metagenome (GOLD analysis project Ga0307986, IMG submission 203170) | Marine microbial communities from Ellis Fjord, Antarctic Ocean - #82 | ecosystem: Environmental > Aquatic > Marine > Unclassified | place: Southern Ocean | collected 2014-10-09
CAGAAATCATTAGTCAATTCTCAGATGATCCGCAAAAAAATGAGCAGGCATCCATTAAAATATGCATTAAGCAGCTCGAAGACCTCCAGGCAATGGGTATTAATAATTTTCATTTTTATACCCTGAATCAATCGTCGCTTTTAAAAAAAATATTCATAGAGATGGGGCTTCAACAATGAATATAACAAAAGCAATAAAAAATATAAGCCCAAAAATTAAATCTGAACTAACCCTATAAATAAAGGAGAATGCTATGAGTTATATATTTACATCCGAGTCAGTATCTGGAGGTCATCCTGATAAGGTGGCTGATCAAATTTCTGATGCTGTGCTTGATGCGTATCTTGCAGAAGATCCAAATAGCAGGGTGGCGTGCGAGACTATGATTAAAAATAACATGGTCTTTATCGCTGGAGAAATAACCTCTAATGGAAATCCAGACCTTGAGCCTATAGTAAGAAAAACCATTAATGATATTGGCTACAATGATGATGCCTATGGCTTTAACGGTGATACTTGTGAATTTACTAACCTAGTCTTTCAGCAATCTCCGGATATTGCTCAGGGGGTCAATGAGGGAGAGGGTGAAGATTTAGAGCAAGGTGCTGGAGATCAGGGTCTAATGTTTGGCTACGCTTGCAAAGAAACAGAATCATTAATGCCGCTTCCCATAGACTTATCGCACAAGTTGGTAAAAAGGCAAGCTGATGCAATGAAGAGCGGTGAAATATCATGGCTAAGACCTGATGCTAAAAGCCAGGTTAGTGTTATCTACGATGATAATGGTAAAACTGTAAAGGGCCTTTCCGCCATTGTCTTGTCAACACAGCATGATGAAGATGTCTCTCAAGAAGAAATTAAATCTGAGGTCATGGAAAAAATTATCAGGCCTGTTGTTCCTGAAGAATGGATTCTGGATTCCACAAACATCTACATTAATCCAACGGGAAAATTTGTTATTGGTGGGCCAGTTGGAGATTGCGGTCTCACAGGAAGAAAGATTATTGTTGACACTTATGGTGGGATGGCACGACATGGCGGGGGTGCTTTCTCTGGGAAAGATCCATCAAAAGTTGATAGATCTGCTGCCTATGCTTCGCGATACGTAGCAAAAAATATAGTGGCTGCTGGTTTTGCTGATTGGTGTGAGATTCAAGTTTCATATGCGATCGGAGTTGCCAAGCCAACATCTATTAATGTGAATACATTCAACAGTGAAAAAATTTCTAAAGAAGCGATTGAGCAATTAGTTGAAGAGCATTTTGATCTTAGGCCAAAAAACTTAATTAATATGCTGGATCTAAAAAGACCCATCTATCGTCCAACAGCTGCTTATGGTCACTTTGGAAGATCCGATATTGATTTAACCTGGGAAAAGACAGACAAAGCGGCTGATATTGCTCAGTAATTTGATATAAAGTTCTAAAAAGGGTGCTTTTGCGCCCTTTTTTTATGTAAAATGCTCAAAAAATATCATAGGAATAAATAATGGAAAATGACTATAAAGTAGCAGATATTACTCAAGCTGATTTTGGTAGACGAGAGATTTCTCTTGCAGAAAATGAGATGCCAGCGTTAATGGCATTAAGAGATAAATATAGAGATTCTCAACCTTTAAAAGGTGCAAAAATTATGGGTTGTATCCATATGACCATACAAACAGCGGTTCTAATGGAAACTCTAAAGGATCTTGGCGCTGAATTACGCTGGTCTGGCTGCAATATTTTTTCAACTCAAGAGCATGCAGCCGCAGCAATGGCAGCAGCGGGTATTCCTATTTTTGCTTGGAAGGGCCAAACAGAGGAAGAGTTTGAGTGGTGTATAGAACAAACGATCCTTGAGGATGGTAAGCCTTGGGATGCAAACATGATTTTGGATGATGGTGGCGATCTAACTCACATGGTTCACACAAAATTTCCTGAAATGCTGGAATCTATTCATGGCATCTCAGAAGAAACTACTACTGGGGTTCATAGATTAAAAGCTATGCTTGCTGCCAATACCCTGAAAGTTCCTGCAATCAATGTGAATGATTCAGTCACTAAATCTAAAAATGATAATAAGTATGGCTGCAGACATAGTCTTAGCGATGGAATTAAAAGAGCAACAGATATGTTCCTTGCTTCAAAAAAAGCTTTGGTAATTGGTTATGGTGATGTTGGGAAAGGTTCGGCTCTTGGTCTTGCAAGCGAGGGGATGATCGTAAGAATTGCAGAAGCAGATCCAATCTGCGCAATGCAAGCTTGCATGGATGGTTTTGAAGTTGTCTCAACTTATAACAATGGCTTAGTAACTAGAGATATCAAAGATATTAATACTCAACTCCTAGGAGACACCGATCTAATAGTGACCACCACTGGTAATGTTAATGTATGTGATGAGGCTATGCTTAGATCATTAAAAAATACTGCGGTAGTCTGCAATATTGGTCATTTTGATAATGAGATAGACACGGCTTTCATGAGAGATAAATGGTACTGGGAAGAAATTAAGCCTCAAGTGCACAGAGTATTTAGAGATACTGCTCCAAATGAAACTCCAGATCTTAGAAGCAGAAATTATATTCTTTTATTATCTGAAGGGAGGCTTGTTAATCTAGGAAATGCTACAGGCCACCCAAGCAGAATTATGGATGGCTCCTTTGCAAACCAGGTTTTGGCTCAAATGCATCTATATGATCAAGGCTTTGCAAACATTAATGATGAAGATAAGAAAAATGAGATGCTCTCTGTGACGGTTCTTCCCAAGAAATTAGATGAAGAGGTTGCTCAGCTTATGGTTGAAGGGTTTGGCGGAACCATCACTAAGCTGACCTCAGAGCAAGCTGATTATATTAATGTGCCAGTAGATGGCCCATTCAAAGAAGAGGAGTACAAATACTAATAATTAGTTTTTTTCTCTTTAATTAATCATAATAGGCGAATGAAAATTCGCCTTTTTTTTATTCTAGCAACTATTAGCCTAGTAACCGCAAGCTGCGGAATGAAAGCTCCTATCCCCTCATCTATTTTAGCAATGATCTTATAGCTCAAATATGGATTACTTTAATTACAAACAAGACGAGCTCTTTGCAGAAGAGGTATCTCTCAAAGATATTGCTGAACAGCATGGAACCCCAGCATATGTATACTCTCGTGCTACGCTTGAGAGACATGCTAAGGCCTACACAGACTCTTTTAGTGCGATGAGTGGATTAGTGTGTTTTTCTGTCAAAGCGCTTTCAAATATCTCAATCTTAAAGGTACTGAAGGACTGCGGTTGTGGCTTTGATATAGTTTCTGGTGGAGAGCTTCATCGAGCTCTATTAGCTGGCGCGGATCCTCAAAAAATTATTTTTTCTGGCGTGGGAAAGTCTGAGGTTGAAATGGCGGCTGGCATTAATAGTGGAATCTTATCTTTCAATATTGAGTCTAAAAGTGAGCTCATGCGACTTGAAAGCGTTGCATCTAGCATGCAAAAAATTGCACCCATCGCTATTAGATTTAATCCAGGAGTAGATGCTGGGGTCCATGAGTTTACTAAAACAGGTAGGAAATCTGATAAGTTTGGGGTGAGTATGGAGGATGCGCTCGAGCTAGCTAAGAACTGTATTAAAAGTAAAAGTCTTCAGATGGTTGGGCTGACTTGTCATATTGGGTCACAAATTACAGAGCTTGAGAAATTTGAAGAGGCTGCTCACCAGTCATTAAAGATGCTTTATGAGGTAGAGGTATTGGGAGCTACATTAGATTTCATAGATATGGGAGGCGGACTTGGGGTCACCTATGTTAACGAAGAAACTATCGAGCCTCATGAGTTAATTCAATCCTATGAAAAAATCTTTCAGGGTAGATCTGAAAGACTGATTGTGGAGCCTGGTCGATCTATCTCTGCAAACGCAGGCGTGATGCTTGCTAGAGTAGAATACAAAAAAGAAAAATTCCTTATTACCGATGCAGCTATGAATGATTTACTGCGTCCTGCCTTGTATCAAGCACATCATGATGTTTGGCAGGTTCAAAATAATAGTAATGAGCTACAAAACTATCATGTTGTTGGGCCGATATGTGAGACGGGTGATTTTCTAGCAAAAAATGTAGCACTCAGCGCAGGTGAAGGTGACTTGCTGGCTATTAGAACTGTTGGAGCATATGGTTTTGTGATGAGCTCAAACTATAATTCACGCCCAAGGGCTGCAGAAATCCTAGTGGATAAAGATCAGTTTAGTTTGATCAGAAGAAGGGAGTGTTTATCCGATCTAACAGCACTGGAGGAAGGGCTTGATGATTAAGTTTAAAAAGATGCATGGCAATGGCAATGATTTTATTATAATTGAGAATCTCACAAGGCCTCAACCTCTAACTAAGGCTCAAATAATAAAAATGGGCAATCGGAAAACAGGCATTGGTTTTGATCAGTTGATCATGATCAATCCTCCAAAAAAAGCACATCATGATTTATATATTAGATTTTTTAACACTGATGGCTCTGAGGCCAGCATGTGCCTAAATGGCGTGCGCTCTGTTGGAGCATTTGTTTGGGAAGAGCGCTTGCTACCCAAACAAGCCATTACCCTTGGAACAAAATCTCGAGACATAGAAATCCTGCCGACTCAGTCTAAATTAGTGAAAGCATTAATTGCATTGCCGACCCTAGAAGAAATTCCAAAAATGGAAAAAAAGCATTTAGAAAAATACGGCATCACAAATGCTCAATGTGTTAATGCTGGAAATTATCATCTGCTAATTGAGGCGAATAAAACAGACGGCTATGATCTTTTGAGCGTATGCGCGCAGCTTAGAAAAAGAATTTTCTTTAAAGAGATGAACATATCTTTATTTAAAAAAACTTTAGGTGACATATCATTAAGAACTAATGAAGCTGGAGCAGGGGAAACTTTATCCTGTGGCTCAGCTTCTGCAGCTGTTGCAAGCCTGCACCTTAAGAAAAATACAAAACTCACTGTGAATTCTACAGGGGGCTCTATCTCGCTAAGGATTGTGGGTGATAAACTAGAAATGACTGGGCCAGCTGAATGTATTTGCGAGGGCATATGGACAAAAAATTAACATCGAAAGAAGTGGAGCTTTATCTCTTAGAAAATACGGATTTCTTTCTTTCTAGAGAGTCCTTAGTTGGCGAGCTAAGCTTTAAACATGATGTTGGCGGGGCGTCGTCTCTTTTAGAGATGCAGGTACGGCGCTTAAGAGATGAGCAAACAAGATTAATGGACATGCTGACCAGCTTCGTTTCAACAGGCCAAGACAACGAGGACCTCTTTCTTAAATCTAAGACTCTCACCCTATCTCTGATTCAAGCCAAGGACCTACATGCTGTTATAACAACGGTAGAAAGTTTTTTCCAAAACGTGATTGGCGCTGATAAATGTAGTTTAGAGCTAGCCTCAGACAAGGAGATACAAAAATTAGAGGCTGACACATCACTTGAAATGAATAAAAACTCTATTCACATGGGCCCATTCTCCCAAGAAAAAATGCAGCACTTGTTTGGGGAAGAAGAAATGCTATCAGGCGTGATCTGTGTCTTTAAGCTCAATAATAAATTTGGCCTTCTCAAGGTTGGCTCGAAGGATCAAACAAAGTATTTAGGAGACGGGGATACTACCTTTATTGAGTATATTAGAGATGTTATAGCCAGCGTGATTGAATTAAAAGATGCATGAGTGAAAAGAAGTATTTTCTCATTCAAAATATTTCTGACTACTTAGATTTCTTAGCTAATATCAAAGGCCTGGCCAATAATACAACGAAGTCCTATCAGAGAGATCTGGTTAAGTTCTCAAATTTTTCTCAATCTCAGAATGTTAGCAACTTTCAAATGTTAAGCGAGGATATATGCTCGGGGTGGGTTGCCAATCTTTTTGAGCAGAATATTAATGCACGAAGCATACAAAGGCATATCTCATCAGCCAAAGGATTTTTTAATTATGCAATTAAGAATGGATTGGTTGGCAACTCTCCTTTTGAGTTAGTTAGCTCTCCAAAATCTCCAAACTACCTACCAAGCGTTCTTTCGCCCGAAGATGTTGAGCAGCTTTTAAATTTCAAGCCTAAAAATATTCAAGAAATAAGAGACATGGCAATTGTTGAATTAATTTACTCTAGTGGTCTCAGGGTGTCAGAGGCTGTCAATGTGAATTTAAATGATTTCGAAGAGTCTAAGGATTTTCTAAGGATTCTGGGCAAAGGATCAAAAACTCGACTTGTGCCAGTGGGCCGATTTGCACAATCAGCAATTAATCAATGGATTGAGAAAAGAAAAACTCTCGCTACTATAGACGAAGCCTTGTTTGTAAACTTAAGAGGGAAAAGAATTTCTACAAGGAGCGTTCAGGAAAGAATTAAGAGCTTAGCCTTGATGCAAGGCTTGCCCCCTGTCAACCCTCACATGCTGAGGCACAGCTTTGCAACGCACCTGCTTGAGTCAAGTGGAGACTTAAGAAGTATTCAGGAGCTGTTAGGTCACAGCTCTCTTTCTACCACTCAAATATACACTCGATTAGATTATCAGCATCTAATTAAGGTTTATGAAAAATCGCATCCAAGAGCAACAAAGACCAATGCCTAGAATTAAACTCATTACTTTTGATCTAGACGATACTTTTTGGGACATAAAAAGCGTCATTATGAGTGCTGAAAAAAATTCCAGGGAATGGATTGGAAGTAGAGTCAATCATGAAATCGACTGGGGAACCTTTGAGGATTTTATGAGCATTAGGCGAGAGCTTATCAAGCATGATCCTAGGCTCAGGTATGACTTAGGCTTATTAAGAAAACAAACCATCCATCACCATCTCAAAAACCACATTAATAACAAAGATGAATTAGCGCAGATTATTAAGGAAGCATATACATTCTTTCTTGGAGAGCGTCATAAGGTTACTTTTTTTAGCGAGGTCGTGGAAACATTAGAGGCTCTTTCAAAAAATTATGTCCTGGGTGTTCTCACCAATGGTAATGCAGATATTCATAAATTAGGCATTGGGCATTTATTTGATTTTTCTCTTTCATCGGTTGATGTGCAGAATAACAAGCCTGATCCAGCTCATTTTAATGCAGCCAAAGAAATCTCAGGAATAGATTTTTCTCAGACTTTGCATGTAGGCGATGACCCTGTATGTGATATTCAGGGAGCAAAGAATCTTGGTATCAACACCATGTGGTTTAATTCTAAAGGTCTTGCTTGGGAAGTAGATGAGAGTCCTCCACTTGAGTTTAACCATTGGTCTCAATTTACCAACTTGCTATCATTACACCATGAGCAATAAAGATACATTGGATGCATTTATGAGCATTGTGCAAGACAAGATTGTTAATTTTTCAGATACAACTGGCAAACCAGGGCTCGCTGTGCTGAAAGGTGAGATGCAAGAAAAATTTGATGCGCTAGTGAAGTCTCAAGGATACGTAACAGCTCAAGATTACCAAATGCTGGAAACCTTAGCCGCCAAGCTTGAAGCAAGAATAGATAGTTTAGAGAAGGAGCTAGCTGAGCGTGAGGCTAAATAGCATCCAGCATATACTGAACAGCAATGCCGATCTCTTCCTTGGTGCAGTCTGCGCATAACCCTTTTGCAGGCATTCCATTGAGACCATTCCAGGCATTATCTACAAGCATCTCATAGCCCTTGGCTTGCCTAGGCGCCCATTGAGCTTGATTTCCTAAAACAGGTGATCCAGCTACTCCAGAAGTATGACAAGCGGCACACCCAGTTGAATAGATGTCATCAGCAGATCGTGAAGCGCCACCGGCAGCTAATGTTATCGCTGTTGCTTGTCCACAGGATTCGCCTTGAAGACATACTGCAACAGGGCTGCTTAATCTTGATTCCATCATCTCATCATATTTTTTTCCATTAAAGAATAAAACTAGTGCGAGTGTGATAACAAATAATGGTGCAATTTTTTTCATAATATATAGCTTTTAAGAAACTGGTTTTTGTAGCTCAATCACATGGTCTGCTACTTGAAGCATTTCTGAGTGTGAGCGCTTGCCTTCTATTTTATACTGACCATCAATAAAAAGCATTGGAACAGCCGTAACTTTTAGCTGCCTTGATAACTCTATCGCCCGCTTTACTTTTTGTTTGACAGAGAAAGAGTTCATCTGCTTCTTGATCTGATCTCTTTCAAGATTGAAGGTTTCAAGAAATGTAATAATTGCTTCATCGCTTGAGAGATAATTTGATTCTTTATGAATGGATGTAAAAACAGCAGTATGTCCTTCTTGTCCTAATCCAAAAGCCTCAACCGTATAAAATAATTTTGCATGCAGTTGATGGGCTGGTCCCCAGGTAACTGGCATTTTTGTAAGTTTCACGGTGCTGTCTTGCTTGCTAGACCAGTTTTTAATAACCGGCTCAAGATTATAACAATGCCCGCAGCCGTACCAAAAAACCTCTAAAACCTCGACCACGCCATCCTGCTTCACAGGAAGGGGTCTGGAAATGGAGCCATAGTCCCTTCCTAATTTGTACTCAGCATGAGCACCTAGGGCAGAAAATAATAATAGAAATGTTAAGCAATATTTTTGGTATTTCATTTTTGGTATAGTCCATGCATGTAGTTTGTTAAGGCTTCGATGTCTTTATCTTTTAAATTTTGAGATGCAGACTGCATCACCAATGAGTAATCTCCAGCATTCCTCTCTAGGCTTCTGTAGGCTTTAAGGGTAGAGGTTAAGTAAGATTTTTGCTGGCCAGAAACTCGTGGGAATCCTGCTTGATCATTGCCCGCTCCATTCATAGAGTGGCATGCAGTACAGGCTGGAATGCCGCGTGACAAGTCACCAGCCATATATAAACTTTTGCCCAACGCTAAGAGCTCAGCATCATCTTGAGCCTGACCTACGGCTGGTGCCTGTGCACTGTAAAAAGCTGCAATATCAAGTAACTGTGAATCTGAGAGGGTTTTAAGGTAAGGGACAACTGCTAGCATCAGAGCATTTTCTCTGTCTCCTTGTTGAAAATATTTAAGCTGCTCTGCAATATAGCGTTGGTTCTGGCCTGCCAAGTTAGGCCAATCAGAGTTTGCGCTTTGTCCTTTTCCGCCATGACAGGCCGCACAAGTTGCAACTAAATCAGCCCCAGCTTTTGCATTACCCACATCTAATAAATGAGGAATGTCTAGCTCAGATGCTATAGAAGCAAAGGATAAAAAGCTAAGTGCGGTCAGTAAATAAGTTTTCAATATATATTATGCGTTATGGTACAGAAAGCATATTATATGTCCTGTATCGCTTGAGATAAATGATCTAATGAAAAATCCTTTTAAAAATACCACTTTTTTATTTGGTATAACAAAGTACCAAAAGCTCCCGGAAGACGTTGGGACAGAGATTTTATTGTCTGGTCGCTCCAATGCTGGAAAATCTAGCGCATTAAATGCTTTAACTAAAAATAAAAAATTAGCCAGAATTAGCAAAACGCCTGGACGGACAACGGAAATTAATTTTTTTGAAGTGGAGGAAGGTTTTAAGTTTCTTGACTTGCCTGGGTATGGATTTGCGAAATCTGGTCACTCTAGGAGAAAAGATTGGGGTCCTTTGTTAGGTGAATATTTTAAAAAAAGGACGTCTTTAAAAGCTGTGGTTGTGTTCATGGACATTCGACACCCTTTAAAGGAAATAGATTTAGAGATGATTGATCTATGCAAGGAGTTTGAAGTGCCTTTTATTCTGGTGCTTGCAAAAGCGGACAAGGTCTCGCGAAGCGTTGCACTGAAAACTCAGCAAGAGGTACAAAAACAAACAGATGCCTTGGATGTTATCGCAACATCTAATCTTAAAAATACTGGATTTGATAAGCTCAGCAAGGTTTTGCTAAGATATAGAGATGACGAAGACGAAGCTATCGTTTCATGACCAAGATTGCTCCCTAACCCTTGCCGAAGGGTTGCAAGAGTATCGTGCCTACCTGCAAGCAAACGGCAAAAAACAGTTAATTGATAAGCTTGATTCACAAATTATTAGAGACCATGATGCTACCCACGTAATGTTTGGGCTTGATACCTCTTTTGAACAAGAGTCTTTATTAGACTCATGGGTTTTGCGAGGCTGCCAGTGGAAATTTAAAGAATTATTTGCATATCAGAAATTACCTGAGATAAAAGAGTTAAGTAAATATTTGAAGCAAGAGCTGGGTTACTTAAAGATATTACTTGTGGTCTTTAAGCTAATCCCTATTAAACGAAGGGTTGTGCGCCGCGCAAAGGCAATGAATAAAAAATGGCCTTTTAAATCTCCAGATTCTTTAATGAATCAAAGAGTGTGTGATTTAAGAGAAGAATATGGAATCAGAATTCTTGAGCCAGAAGAAAGAATTATCAAAGATCCATTAATCTGGAAAGGAACAATTTCTAACTAGTGTGCTTCATTCCAGTTAGAACCTTGGTTCGCGTCAACAATTAAGGGAATATTTAATTTAACCGCACTTTCCATCAGACTAATTATATGAATTAGGGCTTCTGCTGCAAAATCCTTTTTGACCTCAAAAATAAGCTCATCATGAACCTGCATAATCATTTTAATATTTGGATTGTCGTCTCCAATCCATTCATCAACATCAATCATAGCTTTCTTAATAATGTCAGCGGCTGAACCTTGCAGAGGAGCATTAATTGCAGCCCTTTCAGCTGCCTGTCGTCTTAACCCGTTAGATGCGTTAATCTCAGTTACATGAAGTTTCCTGCCTAGAATAGTCTCCACATATAGGTTTTTCTTTGCTAGCTCCTTAGTAGAATCCATGTATTCCCTAACACCAGTGTATCTCTCAAAATAAGTATCAAGATAAGCCTGGGCTTCATGGCGAGGAATTCCTAGCTGCCTTGTTAATCCAAAAGCTGACATGCCATAAATTAAACCAAAGTTAATTGCCTTGGCACTTCTGCGATGATCAGTTGTTACCTCTTCTAAAGACACATCAAATATTTCAGAGGCAGTAGCGGAATGCACATCAATATTATTATTAAAGGCATGGGTGAGATTTTTATCTCCAGATAAATGCGCCATGATTCTTAATTCAATTTGCGAATAGTCAGCTGAGATTAAAACATTTCCTTCTTCTGCCACAAACGCTTCACGTATTTTTCTGCCTTCGGCTGTTTTGATGGGTATATTTTGTAGATTAGGCTCCGTTGAAGATAGTCTGCCAGTTGAAGTCACCGCTTGTTGATATGAAGTATGAATTCTTTTGGTATGGGGATGTTGGATATTTATCAGACTGTCAGTGTATGTAGATTTTAGCTTTGCCAAGCCTCTGTATTGAATAATGACTTTTGGGAGTTCATATTGCTCTGCTAAACGCTGCAAAGTATCTTCATTTGTTGAGGGTTGGCCCTTAGGAGTTTTCTTTAAGACTGGTAACTCTAATTTATTATAAAGAATCTCAACCAGCTGCTTGGGAGAGTCCATGTTGAACTCCTCTCCTGCCATTTTAAATGCTGTCTTAGATAACTGCTCAATTTTTACCCCTAGCTCTGTTGAGTAATCTGCTAACATCTTTGCATTAATCTTCGCGCCATTGGTCTCAACCCTAATTAAAGATTTAAGCATGGGATACTCTAGGGTATCGAGTAAGTTAATGAGTTTTGGTTCTTTTTTAAGCCTTTGGTCTAAGAGGTTAAAAAGTCGAAATGTTATATCTGCATCCTCGGCTGCATAAAACGTCGCCGCAGGTATTTCTACTTGAGCAAAATTAATTTGCTTGGAGGCAGAGCCAGCAACTTCCTCATATTTCATTGGTTGGTATTGCAAATAATACATGGCCATCTTATCCAATCCATGCCGAGTACCAGTGCTGTTTAACACATAGGACATCAGCATGGTATCGCCAAGAAATTCTTTAACCGTAATACCGTGACTATTAAGAATTGGTAAATCAAACTTAAGATTTTGGCCAACGAGCTTTGCCTGATTTTCAGTTATTGCCGAGCCTAAAATTTTTACTATTACCTCTAATGATAGTTGCTCAGGCATGCCTTCGTATGAATGCTGAATTGGTATATAACAACCCTCACCTTCCTCACATGCAAGAGAGATACCTAGTAAATCTGCAGTCATAGTATCTAGAGAGGATGTCTCTGTATCAATTGCGAATGCTGAACATTTATTAAGTTTTTCTGCCCAGGCTTTTAAAGCCTTTTCTGATACAACTGTTTCGTATTCCTTGGAGGGCTGTGAAGCAACAAGGGCTTCTATTTCTCCAGTGTTGTGATCATAGAATCTAACCCAGTTCTTAAATTCAAGAGAGGTAAAAAGTTTATTAAGTTCTTCTTGATTTTCATTTGCAGCAAGCAACTCATCCAACGAAATGGGTAGCTCAACATCTTTTTTAAGAGTTACAAGCTCAACATTCCTATCAAGGTCTTCAATCGAATCTCTAAGATTTTGGCCAACAACGCCTGAAAAATTTTCTGCATTTTGGGTAATTCCCTCTAGGTCTTTAAATTCACTTAGCCACTTAACCGCTGTCTTGGGGCCAACTTTGGGAACACCCGGGATGTTGTCTGAAGAATCTCCAACCAGGGCAAGATAATCAATGATTTGATTAGGATGTACTCCAAATTTTTCTTTAACACCAGCCACATCATAGACCTTGTTATTCATGGTGTTCACCATTTTTACCAAGGGATCCTCCACTAATTGCATCAAGTCCTTATCAAGAGAAGAAATCACCATTGGAAAGCCTCTTTTAGCACCCATCACTGCCAGGGTTGCAATAACGTCATCGGCCTCAACATCTGGAATTTCGACCACAGGCATCCCCATAGCATTGCAAATAGACTTTAATGGAGCTAGTTGTTCACGTAACTCTGGAGGCATTGGAGGTCTGTTTGCTTTGTAATCTTTATAAATAGTGTGTCTAAAGTTTTTTCCCTTGGCATCAAATATTGCTAAATAGTGAGAGTTTGGATTTTCATTTCTTAAATTTCGTAACATGTTGGCTACACCCTTCACTGCTCCGGTTGGCAATCCGCCAGATGTTGTTAAAGGTGGCATGGCATGAAATGCCCTATAAAGATAAGAAGAGCCGTCAATTAAAAAAATTGTTTTATTGGGGTTTGTCATAAAAATTTATTATGTCATTTGGTTTTTATATAAGCCATGGATAATATAAGATCAGTAGTGTTTTAATTGTAATATTGTATTTATGAGCATGTTAAAAACATTTTTTTTAAACCCCGCTGCGGTGAATTGCCTTACAGGTATGGGCTTAATCATTGGGGCTTACCTATTTGAACTCATTGGTTACTACGACCCCTGTCCGCTTTGCATACTTCAACGCTGGTCATTTGCCTTGATTGCTTTTTGTGGGATTATTTTGCTCATCCCATATCTTCATACTGTAATTTCTAAAATTATATTATTTTTGGCAGCCTTCTTTGCTTTGGGAGGCAGCATCATTGCAGGAAGGCAAATTTATCTCCAGCATCTCCCGACAGACCAGGTACCTACTTGCGCTCCCCCAATGGAATTTTTAATCGATACTCTTCCATTTATGGAGTTAATTCAAACTATTCTTCTTGGAGATGGGAATTGTGCTGAATATCAATGGAGATTTATTTTTAATTTTGCCGAATGGGCTTTGCTATTTTTTATCGGTTTATTGCTCTATAACTTATATTTCTTTTTTGCGCGACCTAATGGCTAGAGTGTAGTTAAGCTACATCGAAATAAACCTATAAGCCCTCTTAAATTAAGCAATCCATGCTTTATTGACAATTCTTTGTAAATAAATTCAAATCCACTACAAAAATAATGTGTGGTTTTGCAATACATCAGAATGTAAAATAAACCTCATATAGAGAATACTAATATTTATGGAAGATAATACTTTGAGTCAAATGCTTGAGCTTGGAACAGAAGAGTTAATTCAAGCTGCTATTACAAATAATGAAGGTGTCATAGCCACCAATGGGGCCCTCTCGCTTGAAACGGGTGCAAGGACAGGCAGAAGTCCCAATGACCGGTTTATTGTGCAAGAAGATAGCACTTCTCATTTAATTGACTGGGGAAATATCAATAAGCCATTTGATGCAGATAAATTTTCACTTCTTTGGGATAAGGTTGATGCTTATCTAGCTGAGAGGGATAGATATTTATCAAAAGTCCATGTTGGTGCTCACGAAGATCATTACATTCCAGTGAATGTTGTTGCAGAAAGCGCCTCTCACAGCATGTTTTCTAAACTAATTTTTATTAACCCCTCTGAATTTAATCATCAAGGCAAGCAAGAGTGGCAAATTCTAAGCGCCCTCAACTATCAATGTGTCCCAGAAGAAGATGGCACCAACTCTGAAGGGTGTGTCATTATTAATTTTGCTGCAAGAAAGGTTTTATTAGCAGGCATGAAGTACGCAGGGGAAATGAAAAAATCTATGTTCTCTGTTCAAAACTTTCTAATGCCTGAAAAAGATGTGTTGCCCATGCACTGTTCCTCCAATGTAAATAAAGATGGGAAGGTGTCTTTATTCTTTGGGTTATCTGGCACAGGCAAAACTACATTATCAGCAGACCCAACCTGTTCATTGATTGGTGATGATGAACATGGCTGGGGCGAAGGGACCGTTTTTAATTTTGAGGGTGGTTGCTACGCAAAAACCATAGACTTATCAGAAAAAAATGAGCCTGTTATTTGGAAAGCCATAAAGCATGGCAGCATTATTGAGAATGTGGCATTGGATGAATCGGGAACACCTGATTACTCAGATACGTCTCTTTCAGAAAATGGTCGATGTTGCTATCCAAGATCTCATATTGATGATGCAATTGAGTCTAATGCAGCCGGAGAACCGGAGACAGTTATCTTTTTAACCTGCGATCTAACTGGGTTAATTCCTCCAGTGTCTATTCTGTCAAAAGAAGCTGCTGCTTATCATTTTCTCAGTGGCTATACCGCTAAGGTTGGTTCTACTGAAGTTGGTTCGACCGAATCAATCGGCTCAACTTTCTCCACATGTTTTGGTGCTCCATTTTTTCCAAGGCCTGCTGGGGTCTATGCCGACCTTTTAATCAAAAGAGTGGAAGCTTTTGATTCAAAAGTATTTTTAGTAAATACAGGTTGGACTGGTGGCCCTCATGGAATTGGCTCACGGTTTGATATCCCAACCACTCGAAGAGTTATTAATGCAATCCAGAATGGTGAATTAAATGGTGTTGCTACTCAACATATAGCTGGTTTAAATTTGGAGGCCCCTATTGCTATTGATGGCGTAGATCCTAAAGTTCTAACTCCTCAGGCTACATGGGAAGACCAAGATTTATATAACACTTATCTCAAAAATTTAGTTCTGCAGTTTCAAGAAAACTTTCAAAAGTTCTCTGTGCGACAAGAAATTATAAAGGCTGGGCCATCAATTTAGTCCTTATTAATGGCCTCTTTAACATTTCAGGATTCTCTTAAACAATTTCAAGCTAGTGGGTTTTTTCAAAACCTTGAGATTAAAAGAGGCATAGAAAGGGAGTCTCTCAGGGTTGATAGTTCTGGCACTATCTC
>Ga0307986_10001804_pt1 | contig 15488 bp, 17 predicted proteins | sample EllFjometageno82_FD_203170 | JGI IMG/M metagenome (GOLD analysis project Ga0307986, IMG submission 203170) | Marine microbial communities from Ellis Fjord, Antarctic Ocean - #82 | ecosystem: Environmental > Aquatic > Marine > Unclassified | place: Southern Ocean | collected 2014-10-09
TTTGGTTTTTAACCGATCGATAGTTAATTGAATTGGAGTTAAGGGGTTTTTAATTTCATGTGCTAATTTTCTAGCTAAACTTTCCCATGCCTCATGTCTTTCACTGATAATTAATTTTTCTTGTTGAGTTTTTAATTGGTCAATCATTGAATTAAAATTTTTATTTAAAAGCTCCATATCTTTATCGGTTTTAACTTCTGGAACTTTAATATCTAAGTTTCCCTTACCAATATTTAATGAGGCGCTAATAAGGTTATTAATAGATCTAAAAAATCTGGAAGAAAATTTAATAGCTATTGATATTGATACAAATAATAATAATGAAACTATAACAAGATAAATAAATACAAACGATATTTTTATACCAGTTTGTTTATTTAAAACTGTGTAATAAAAATTAAGTGCTTCCTGAGATTCTATTAAATATTGAGAAATTTTTTTATCGAGATACTTAACTATATATAAATATTTACCTTCAAAATTTTCTAACTTAATTAAAGAAGCAGATCTATTTTTTAGTGCATTAATTATTTTGAGAGGTCTTTTATCGTTTAAAACCATTTCTAAAGCATTGGGCAATGGTTTCTGATAGAAAGAAATATCTTCTAATGTACTTAAATAAAGTTCGCCACTTTTTTCAATAACATGCACTTCATCCATACCTCTAATTAACTTTTGTGTGTTGAGAAAACTTTTAAATTGATTTTTGTTTTTAATTAAAAAATTAATACTTTTATTTAAATCATATGCAATTAATATTATTTCAGATTGTGTTTTAGTTCGAACTTCTTCTGTATAACTTTTAGCAATTTCATATGAATTGTTAACTGCTGTAGTAATTTTTTTATCCAAGTATTTGTCAAGAGCAAAAGATAATAAAAATAATGAAAATAGTGAAATTAATATTGAGGGTATTAGAGTAAATAACGCAAAATATGTTATGTACTTTCTGTTTGCTTTAGACCCACTTATGTCAACATCAATCTTTAGTGATTTTCTAACCTCTGAAAAAATCATGAAAAAAAGAAATAATAAAAGTGCTATATTGGTAATTAAAAGTAATTGTAAGTTTTGATCGCTTAATTTAATAAAGCTTTTGTCAATAAATGTTAAAAAGGTTAATAAACCTAAGAATAAGGAAACTGTAAAAAACAAACCTATTAATATATTTTTTTTGATAAAATCGAGCATTATGAGATAAATAGATTAATAAATATTTTTATCATGAATAGTTGTTTCATAATACTTGCTGGTGGAGAAAGTAAAAGATTTAATTCTAAAACTCCTAAGTCATATCACTATTACAAAGGGAAAGCTTTATTACTTCATTCAATTGATAAAGCTAAGAATTATAAAAAATTTAATAAAATAGTATTGGTTATTAATAAAAAACATAAAAAATTAATCAAAAATCTTAAGATTAAAGGCGTGAAGATTGTTGAAGGTGGTAGTAGTAGGGCTGAATCCGCTTATAGAGCGCTAAAGAGTATCAAAAAATATAAGATTAAAGATGTGATGATTCATGATGCTGCTAGACCTAATTTTTCTTTAAAATTATTAGATAAATTGAATAAGGAACTTAAATCGAATGACTGTGTTATACCTGCAATTCACACTACAGACTCAATTAAACAAAAGTTTTCTAATGAAATTAGGAACTTAAGAAGAGAAAATGTCTTTCTAATCCAAACACCTCAAGCATTTAAGTACAAAAAACTATATAGCCTCCAAGATGGTAAGGGCACTGAAATTACAGATGATGCAAGTTTATTTATAAAAGCTGGAAAAAAGATTAAGATTATCAAAGGTGAGGCTGAAAATAATAAAATTACAATATATTCAGATATTAAAATCAACAGTTTAATAAAATATGGGTTAGGTTTTGATGTGCATAGATTGGTTCCAAATAAAAATTTATATCTTGGGGGAATTAAAATACCCTCACTTCTTGGGACCCTAGGTCACTCAGATGGTGATCCCGTGCTACATTCAATAACTGATGCTATACTTGGTGCATGCAATATGGGAGATATTGGTGAAAAATTTTCAGATAAAAGTAAAAAATTTAAAAATATTAGATCTACAATTTTATTAAGCAAAGTAATTGAGCAAGTAAAAGTTAAAGGTTATTTAATTAATAATATTGATATTAATATCATTGCTCAAAAACCAAAAATTCAAATCTATAAAAAAAAAATTATAAAATGCGTTGCAAATTTATGTGAAATTCTTCCGTCACAAATAAACATTAAGGGTAAAACGACAGAAAAATTAGGTGTAATTGGTAAAGAAAAAGCTATAGCATGTGAGGTAATAGCTTCGGTAATTAAATATGATTAAAAATTTCAACTCATTATTTGTAACCATGTTTGGTTTGGGTAAAATTAAGTTTGCACCAGGAACTTTTGGTTCTTTGGCAACAGTCTTTATACTGTATTATCTTTTTCATGTTCTTAATATTTCATCTAACTTAATTTTATTAGGTTTGTTAATTATATTTATCTATTCATTCTATGCTGTGGCAGACCACATAAAAAATAGTGAAAATAAAGATCCTGGTGAAATTATAATTGATGAGCTTTTGGGTCAATCTATTCCCATATATTTATATGAAGTTTCACATGGTACTTTAAAAGAAAATAATGAAGCAATTATTTACTATACTGTATTTTTTTTTCTTTTTAGATATTTTGATATCTTAAAACCATTCCCAGTCAGTTTTTTTGATAAAAATTTTAAGAATAGCTTTGGTGTAATTATGGATGATATCTGTGCTGGATTCTATGTGGTTCTGTCGCTTGTTTGTTTTATGATTATTAAAAGTTACTTAATCTAATGAAGTATTTAACCAAAAAAATAGTCGTCAATTTACTTAAAAAAAAACTTAAAATTGCTTTTGCAGAGTCTTGTACTGGAGGTCTATTGTCTAGTGCTATTACATCAATTAGTGGTTCATCTAAAGTTTTTGAATTAAGTTTTGTAACCTATTCTAATGCAGCAAAAGTAAATATTCTTAAAGTCCCAAAAAAAATAATAAACAAGTATGGAGCGGTGAGTAAAGAATGCTGTTTATCTATGGTTAAGAACATTGGTAAAATTAGTAAGGCCAATATATCGGTGTCAATAACTGGCATAGCTGGGCCTAATGGTGGAACAAAATTTAAACCCGTAGGATTAGTCTATATTGGTATTAAAAAAGGAGATAAAATAATAATTAAAAAGAATCTATTTAAAAATAAAAATAGAATATCGATTCAAAAAGCAACCGTTATTGCTGCATTAAAAATAATTAATCAGATTATCTAATCTTTAGCCCAATTTATATTATTCCAAATTCTTTCATGGTAATAATATAAAAAAATTTTTGCTATCGCCTCTATACTACCAATAGACATACCTATTAATAAATCTCCTGTTAATAACCATGCAATTAAAAAAGTTGTTAAACTAGCTGTAACACGCCAAGTCATTGTTTTTACTAAAGTTCTTTTTTTTAAATCAGCAGACATTATTTACCTTTCTGCACATAAATTGATTATTAGATATAATTTATTTACCCTTAAATAGATCATTGGCTCTTTTTTGAAAAGAGTCAGCTATCTTATCTAAACCATATTGAAAAGATCTACTCATTACAACATTTAAAAATTTATTTTCAATCTCAAAATCAATATCGAAAGATATTTCTGTGCAGTCATTTTTCTCAAGAAAAGTCCATTTATTATCAAGATGTTTAAGAGGCCCTTCAATATTGGTTACATGAATACTATCGGTACTTTTATAATATTTTACATCACTTTTATAAGTTGCCTTGAATGGTCCCTTACCAATTGTTAAATCAGCAATAATTGAAATTAAATCTTTTTTTTCATTCTTTTCGTAGACTTTTGAGTTTAGGCAATAAGGTATAAATGAAGGATAGTTTTCGATATCTAAAACTAAATCAATTAACTGAGTTTTATCACATTCAATTAGTCTCTTGACCGAGGCCTTAGGCATTATATTTTTCTAGTCTATTTTTTTGCAATTGTGCAAAATCCTCATCCGCATGATAAGATGACCTTGTTAAAGGAGAGGATGATACTAATAAAAAGCCTTTTAATTTTGCAATATTCTCAAGATCTTTAAATTCATCTGGATGATAGTATCTTTCTAAGGGGTGATGCTTAACTGATGGTTGCAAATACTGACCAATAGTTAAAAAATCAACATCAGCTGATCTTAAATCATCCATCACTTGTATCAATTCATCTTTATCCTCACCTAAACCAACCATCAGGCCTGATTTAGTAAAAACTTTTTTGTTAATTTTTTTTACATTCTTTAGTAACTCTAAAGAGCCAAAATATCTAGCACCTGGTCTTACCTTCAAATAAAGTCTCGGTACTGTCTCAATATTATGGTTAAAAACATCTAGGTCTGCTTCTATAATTTTTTTGTATGCATCACCTTTTCTCAAAAAATCAGGAGTTAAAACTTCAATAGAAGTTTCAGGATTTATTTTTCTTGTAGCAGTGATAACATCAAAAAAATGATTAGAACCGCCATCTATTAAATCATCTCTATCAACTGAGGTTATAACAACATGCTTTAAGTTTAATTTTTTTACAGCATTTGAAATTTTATAAGCTTCAAATGGGTCTAATTTTTCAGGTTTACCCGTTTTTACATCGCAGAAAGCGCAAGCTCTAGTGCATGTATCACCCATAATCATAAAGGTTGCATGTCTCTTACTCCAGCATTCTGTAATATTCGGGCAATTAGCTTCTTGGCAAACTGTTACCAGGTTGTTTTGGTTAACTATTGTCTTAGTTAAAAAAAACTCCTTACTATTGGTTAATTTAGACCTTATCCACTCTGGCTTCTTTTTAATTGGATTAACTGGTTTGTTAACTTTTTCTGGATGTCTAGGTTTAATTGTCATTCTTTTTAATAATATAAAGGGTCTCCCCCTCTTTGCCAAATAAAAACTTTTCTCTTATAAGTGTCTCAACGTAATCAAGATCTAAATTATCACTTAATAAAGAGTTTTTGAAATCAAGTTCTTTTATATTGTTTATTAGTTTAGTTTCTTTATTTTCTAATTTGGTTAAAATTTTATTTTTTTTAAAATAAGAAAAAAGACCTCTCTCCCCTTTTAGAAAATTAAAAAAAAAATAAAATATTAGAAAAATAATAATTAAGAAAAAAAAACTTTTTTTTATACTTATAAGCATTAATTAACTTTATTCATTTTTGTTTTTTTACCAAGTTCTTCTTCTATGCGTAGTAATTGATTGTATTTAGCAACTCTTTCAGATCTAGCTAATGAGCCAGTTTTAATTTGATTTGAATTTGTACCAACTGCAAGGTCAGCTATAAAAGTTTCTTCAGTATCACCAGATCTATGTGAAATAATTGTTTTATAACCAATTATATGAGCAAACTTAATAACCTCAAGTGTTTCTGAAATAGTTCCAATTTGATTGAGTTTAATTAAAATTGAGTTTGATGAATTATTTAAAAAACCTTTTTTAAGCCTTTGTAAATTTGTTACATATAAATCATCACCAACAATTTGAACATTTTTTATAGATTTCATCATTTTGCTCCAAGCTAGCCAATCATTTTCAGCAAAAGGGTCCTCGATGGATTTAATTTTATACTTGTTAATCAGTTTCTGGTATTTTTTAATTGACTGATCTATAGAGATGTACTTTTTTGAATGAATTGAATACTTGTTTTTTTTATACAATTCATTTGCTGCAACATCTAAACAAATTGATACGTCCTTGCCATTCTTAAACCCTGATTTTTTAATTGCCGCAACCACTAAATCTAAAGCTTGTTCATTGTTATTAATCATTGGAGCAAAACCTCCCTCATCACCAACAGATGTTGAAAGACCTTTTTTTTTAATTAAGTCTCTTAAATTATTAATTACAATAAAACAAATTCTCATAGCTTCTGTAAAATTTTTGGCTTTATCAGGCCTGATCATAAATTCCTGAATTCTTAATTGATTGTTAGCATGAACACCACCATTAATAATATTCATTAATGGATAAGGTAATTTAAAATTATTTTTTATTAAAAAAGTTTTATAAAGTGGTATTTTTTTTATTTTTGCAGAAAGTTTTTTTACAGCCATTGATACTGCTAAAATTGCATTTGCTCCTAGATTGGTTTTTTGTCTTGTGCCATCAAGATTAATCAAAGTTGTATCAATACGTTCTTGATCATGGACACTTGAGCCTCTAAGTTTTGTTGAGATTTTTGTGTTAACTAAGTTTACAGCTCCTAAAACACTTTTACCTAAATATTTTTTATTATATTTGTCTCTTTTCTCAAAAGCTTCATAAGTTCCCGTTGACGCACCAGATGGACAAATAGCAGAAGCACTTAAATTTTTAGAATATACTTCTGCTTCAATAGTTGGGTTTCCTCTGCTATCAAAAACTTGACGAGCTTTTACCTTTAAAATTTTGCTCATTTATTTTTTAATTAAATTATCTATTTCAAAAAGCTGAGATAATAATTTTTCTAACTTGTCCAACGGAACCATATTGGGTCCATCAGAGGGTGCGTTATCTGGATCTTGATGAGTTTCAATAAAAACACCTGCAACTCCGACAGCAACTGCTGCTCTAGCCAAATATTCTACAAACTCTCTTTGTCCACCACTAGTTTCACCTAATCCACCAGGTTGTTGCACTGAGTGTGTTGCATCAAAAATAACTGGGTAACCATTCTTTGCCATTATAGGTAATGATCTCATGTCAGACACAAGTGTATTATAACCAAAGCTTGCACCTCTTTCTGTAACTAAAATATTATTATTACCAGAATCCGCAATTTTTTTAGTGACATTAACCATATCCCAAGGAGCAAGAAATTGTCCTTTTTTAACGTTGATAATTTTTCCTGTTTTAGCAGCCTCAATTAATAAATCCGTTTGTCTACATAAGAATGCTGGTATTTGTAGGATATCTGCATGAGGCGCTACTACTGAACACTGTTCCGCGTTATGTATGTCAGTTAATATTGGGAGATCTAACTCTTTTTTAATCTTATCAAAAATAGGTAAAGATTGATCAAGTCCAGCACCTCTTTTTCCCTTTAGGCTAGTTCTATTCGCTTTGTCAAAAGAAGTTTTATAAATAAACCCCATATTAAACTTAGAGGTAATTTCTTTAATTTGACCCGCCATATCCATTGCATGTTGTTCTGTCTCAAGTTGACATGGACCAGCAATAATACAAATTTTATTACTATTTGAAATTTCTATATTTCCACAATTAACTTTTATATTTTTCATTTTTGATTTTTAGCTGCCTTGATAAAAGATGAGAATAAAGGATGTGGTGCCAAAGGTCTAGATTTAAATTCAGGATGAAACTGAACGGCTATAAACCAAGGGTGGTTTTTTAACTCTATTATTTCGGGTAACTTGTTATCAGGTGATAATCCTGAAAAAATCATACCATTTTCCTCAAATTGCTCTTTGTAGCTAATATTAACTTCGTATCTATGTCTATGTCGCTCTTGAATTAATTTTGCTTTATAAATCTTTTTTACTAATGAATTTTCTTTTAATTTTGCTTCATAAAGACCCAGCCTCATAGTTCCTCCAAGATTTTGATCAGTTCCCTTAATTACTTTGCCTTCTTTATTCCATTGATTAATTAAACCAATAATTGGCGTACCACCAGGTCCAAACTCACTTGAAGTAGCTTTCTTAATTTTTAATTTATTTCTAGCAAATTCAATAATTGCCATTTGCATTCCAAAACATATTCCAAAGAAAGGAATTTTTTTTTTTCTGGCATATTTAATTGCTTCAATTTTACCTTCTGTTCCTCTTTTACCAAATCCTCCTGGTATTAAAATACCCGAAACATCTTTTAACTTTTCTTTAATTTCAGGAATCTTTAAATTTTCTGAATCTATTCTTACTAAATTAACCTTTAAACCATTGTCAATTCCACCATGCGTCAATGCTTCATCTAATGATTTGTAAGCATCTTTAAGATCAACATATTTACCAATAATTGCTATGTTAATTGATCTTTTCGTATGAAGAATAATTTTTGTAATTTTTTTCCAAGGGTTTAAATTAATTTTTTTTCTTGATTTGATCTTAAAATACTCAAGAACTTGTTTATCTAAATTTTCTCTATTAAAACTAATTGGTGCTTCGTATATAGTTTTAACATCAACCGTTTGAATTACATTTTCAATATTAACATTACAAAATAAAGATATTTTTTTTCTGTGCTCTAAAGGAATAGATCTTTCAGATCTGCAAATGATAATATCAGGTTGGATTCCAAGGCTTCTTAATTCTTTTACAGAATGTTGAGTAGGTTTGGTTTTAATTTCATCTGAAGCCTTGAGATATGGAACTAAAGTTAAGTGAACAAATAAAGCATTTTTTTTACCCACATCGTTTGCAAATTGTCTAATAGCTTCTACAAAGGGAAGACTTTCAATATCACCTACTATTCCTCCAATTTCACAAATAACAAAGTCTTCTTTTGATGTGTCATTTTTTATAAAATCTTTAATACGGTCAGTGATGTGAGGAATAACCTGAACTGTTTTTCCAAGATATCCTCCTTTTCGTTCCTTCTTTAAAACATCGCTATAAATCTTTCCTGTTGTTATATTATCTGATTTTTTTGCAGATATTCCAGAAAATCTTTCATAATGACCCAGGTCTAAATCTGTTTCCGCTCCATCATTAGTTACAAAAACCTCTCCATGTTGGAATGGACTCATTGTTCCAGGGTCAACATTTAAATAGGGATCTAACTTCCTTAAACGAACTTTAAAACCTCTTGATTGAAGTAAATATGCTAAGGATGCTGAAGAAAGACCTTTTCCTAAAGATGAGACCACACCGCCGGTGACAAATATAAATCGCGCCATGGAATTATCTTATAGCGATTAATCAATGAATTGAAAAGTATTAATTGTTATTTTCAGGAATAGCAGGAGTATCGTCAGATTTTTCATCAATTTTATCTAAAACTGAAGAAGATGGTGTTAACTCGCCCCTAGATATAATAGTTAGAGCAAGACTACAAATTATAAATAATGTGGCAACTACAGCAGTTGCTTTACTCATAAAATTACCAGCAGACCTGGAAAGCATAAAATTATCTTGTGAGACTCCAATTCCTAGAGCTCCACCCTCTGATTTTTGTAGCAAAATTAAAAGTACAAGTATTGTAGCAAGCACTAGGTTAACTACTAATAAAATATTTTCCATTGGGATTAACTATATGTTTTTTTAACTATATCAATAAATTTATTGGTATTTTGAGAGGCTCCACCCACTAAAAAACCATCAATGTTATTAATTTCTTTTAAGTTTGTAATATTTTGAGGATTAACAGAGCCACCATATAAAACTTTTGGTAATTTATCTTTAAATTTACTTTTAATAAACTCAACTGTTTTAAAAAGATCTTTTGATTTAGGAACAATGCCAGTACCGATTGCCCAAATAGGCTCATAAGCTATAAAAATATTTGATCTATTTCTGACACCCTCTAAACCAACTTTAATTTGTTTGGACAAAACTAATTGTGTCTTTTTTTTTTTTTTTTCACTTAAGGATTCGCCAATACAAAAAATAACTTTTAATTTTGCTTCTAGCGCACTTTTAATTTTTGAATTAATCAATTTATCATTTTCACCATTTTCTCTATTTTCTGAATGACCAATAATTACAAAGTGTGCACCAATATTTTTTAACATGCGTGAATTAATAGAACCAGTATATGGGCCATAACTTTCACTTTCATGACAATTCTGACCGCCAATACCAATTTGGCAGTTTTTGAATTTTTTTGAAAAAGAGCTAATTAAAGTGTATGGTGGGCAGTAAATTAATCTGCCTTTGTTTATTTCTTTAGATTTTGAAAATTTGATAACTTTGTTTAATGCATTTAAAGAAGATAAATTCCCATACATTTTCCAATTAGCTATAAAATACATATATTTATTTGTCATAATGAAAAATTTAATCTATAGCTTTGTATTTTACAGATCAATAAATTAATGATGCAATGATAAATCCGATTAAAAACTTTACAAAAAAAAAAATTGGTGGATTAATACTAATTCTTGTTATCGTCATAGCTTTTGGATTTGGTGGTTTTAGTGGAGGTTTTAGCCCAGGGAATCAGAATAATATTGCTAAAATAAATAATACTAATATCTCAACTCAAGATTTTATGGATTACTTAAACCAATCAGGTTTAAGTCAGCAGGTAATAAAAGAAAATATTGATAAAAATATAATTGAAGAATTATTATCATCTTTAGTTTCAATGAAATTACTTGAGCTAGAAATAAAAGGTTTAAATTTAGATATGTCAGAAGACGAAATGATTGAAAGAATAAAAAGAAATACAAAATTTCAAGATGAAAAAGGAAAATTTAAGCGGACTCTTTATGAAAAATTTTTATTAACAAATAATATGAATGCTGCAATGTATGAATTAAAATTAAAAAATAATGCCTTACAAAAACAATTATTTACATACATAAGTGGTGGAGCTAAATCTCCTAAATTTTTAATAAATAAATATTATAAAGAAAAAAATAGAAAATTAGACATACATTATATAAGTCTAAATAAATTTTATAAAAAAACTGTTCAATTTACAGATGAGGAAATTAAAAATTTTTTAAATGAAAATTCAGATAAATTAAAACAAGACTATATTGACTTTTCATATGTAGTAATTACACCAAAAAATTTAATAGGCTTGGATGAATTCAATCAAGCTTTTTTTGATAAAATTGATGACATAGAAAATAAAATATCCAAAAATATTGATTTTAAAACAATTATTAGTGAACTTGATATTAGGGCAACTATAAAAAAAGATTATCTAAATTTAGAAAATAAAGAAACAATTGAAAATAAAATCTATAGCTCTAGAAAAAATAAGATTGATATTTTAGAAGACAAGGGAACTTTTATTTTTTATCAAATAGATAAAATTAATAATAAATTACCCAAATTAGACGATGATAAATTCAAAACACAGGTTAAAAATCTTTTGTTTCAAAAAGAGAAATTTAATTTTAATAGAGTTATTTTAGATAAAATAAGTAAAAAAAAATTTGATCAAGCTGCTTTCAATAAATTCACAGATGGTGGAGTTGAAAAAATTAGATTAAATTCTATGGAAGATGATAAAAATTTTGAAATTAACTCTATTAGGGTCTTGTATACACTTCCTATTAATGCTTTCACATTAATAGCGGATGTTAAAGATAACATTTATATTGCTAAAACAATAAATTTTGAAGATAAAAATATCTCCCAAGATTCAGATGAGTTTAATACAATCTCTAACGAGGCAAGTGCACAAAATAGAAATAGCTTATTAAAATCTTATGATTATCTTTTAAACAACAAGTACAAGGTTGTAGTTAATGAAAAAACTCTTGATAGAGTTAAAAATTATTTTAGATGAAATTAAATCGAAACTTCAAAGATTTTAAGTTTCGACACAAAAGAAACAAAAATCAAATAATCTATATATCTAAAAAAACGCAAGACGATCGTGAAGTTTTAAATCTGATTGATAATTTTCTTATTGAGGAAAATAGCTTTATTTTTGAATCTGTGGAAAAAGGAAAGATAAGAGGCAGGTACACTATTTTTGGTAAAAACCCAGATAAGATTTGGGAGTTCAATAACAAAAACTCTTATTTGATAAAAAATAAAAAAAAAAAAAGTATTAAAGGAAATCCTGAAGAAATTATTGAAAAAATAATAGAAGAGTTCAAGTTCAAAACACCAGTTGGTTTGCCACCTATTTGCTCTCTAATAGCAGGATATTTTTCTTACGATTCTATTCGATATATTGAAAAAATTCCCAATAGATGTACTGATGATTTAAATCTACCAGATGTCAGACTGTTGAGGCCTAGAACATTAGTCATTCATGATAATTTAAAAAAGAAGATTTTTTATATTATAAACACATTTAATGATGAAAAAATTTCAAATTATAAAGTAAAATATCTAGAAATTGAAAGTGAAATAAATAATTTATTGATTCAATCTTCTCTTGAGAAGGTTGTTACTTACTCAAATACAAAAACTAATATTGTAGTCAAATCTAATACTACAAAAAATAACTTTTTAAAAATGGTCAATAAAGCCAAAGAATATATAAAAATTGGAGATGTTTTTCAGGTCGTTTTAAGTCAAAGGTTTGAGGCTAAATTATCTAAAAAACCCTTAGATATTTACAAAAAACTAAGAGTTACTAATCCATCACCTTTTATGTACTATTTTAATTTTTCAGATTTTCAAATAATTGGTGCAAGTCCGGAAATTCTAGTCAGACTTAGAGATGACAAGATAACTATTAGACCAATAGCAGGTACAAGACCACGTGGTAAAAATTCTAAGGAAGATAGGTTTTTTTCAAAGGATTTACTCCAAGATAAAAAAGAACTTTCAGAACATTTGATGTTACTTGATTTGGGTAGAAATGATGCTGGTAAAGTTTCTAATATTGGCACTGTTAAAGTTACAGAGAGCTTTATGATCGAAAAATATTCTCATGTAATGCATATAGTTTCTAATGTTATGGGGTTTCATAATAAACAATATTCAAAATTTAAATCATTACTTGCTGGTTTTCCTGCCGGAACTGTTTCGGGTGCACCTAAAATTCGGGCTATGGAAATTATTGATGAACTAGAAGCAACAAAAAGAAAAGTTTATGCAGGTGGAATAGGTTATTTCTCAGCTAATGGTGAATTTGATACTTGCATAGCTTTAAGGACTGCTGTTGCAAAAAATAATAAATTTTACGTTCAAGCTGGTGCAGGTATTGTTGCTGATAGCAAACCAATCAAGGAGTACGAAGAAACTGTTAATAAAGCAAAAGCTTTACTGAGTGCTTTAAAATGATGAAAATTATATTAATTGATAATTATGATAGTTTTACATTCAACTTATACCATTACTTGTCATCACTAAAAATTAATGTTGAAGTTATAAGAAATGATAAAATTACTGATAAACAAATAATTAAAAATAAGTATGATAGAATTGTAATATCACCAGGTCCTGGCAACCCTAATCAATCAGGAAATTGTATTAAGATAGTAAAATCTCTTTATAAAAAAATTCCAATACTTGGTGTATGTTTAGGTCATCAAATTATTGGACAGGTATTTGGTTCAAAAGTAATTCAAGCAAAAAAACTAATGCACGGTAAAACTAGCATAATTGAGTCTAATAAAACTGGAATATTAAAAAACCTACCATCTAAATTTGAGGCTACAAGATATCACAGCTTAATTATCGAAAAAAAAACACTTTCTAAAGAACTTGAAATTACCGCACAAACTAAAGATGGCATTATAATGGGTATAAAGCATAAAAAATATAATGTTCATGGTGTTCAATTTCATCCCGAAAGTATAAAAACTATTATTGGTATCAAGATATTAAAAAATTTTATTAATTACAAAAACTAATGGAAAAATTTCTAGTAAAGCTAAAAAATAAACAAGATTTATCATTTGATGAAAGTAAAGCTGCTTTTGAAATACTAATGCAAGGCAAAGCTTCTGATGATGAAATATTTTATTTTTTAACTCTACTTTCAGCAAAAGGTGAGGTTTCAGAGGAGATTGCTGGGGGAGTTTATGTCTTAAGAAATAAGTCCAAAAGAGTTAATGCAAAAAACTCCGTAGATACTTGTGGAACAGGAGGTGACGGCATGAATACATTAAACATATCAACAGCTTCGGCTCTATTGTTAGCTAGTATGGGTATTAAAGTTGCAAAACATGGAAATAAGGCTGTTACATCTAAATGTGGTTCAGCAGATGTTTTGGAAGCATTGAATATAAAGATTAATTTAAAACCAAAAGAAATTGAAAAACAAATAAATGATTACAACTTTGGTTTTATGTTTGCACCAAATTATCATAGTGCAATGAAGTTTGTTGGACCGACAAGAAAAAAAATAGGTAAAAGAACAATATTCAACATGATAGGTCCATTGAGTAGCCCTGCCCTTGTTGAGCGACAGGTTGTTGGTGTTTATGACAAAAGATTACTTAAAATTTTTGCTGAAGCTTTAAAAAACTTAGATATAAAGTTTGCTTGGATAGTGAATAGCGAAGATGGTTTGGATGAAATATCACCTTACGCTAAAACAAATGTTGTTCAATTAAAAGATGGTAAAATTTCAGAGATTACTATTGACCCAAAGAAATTAAATATCAAAGTAAATAAATTTGAAGATTTATTGGGAGATAATGCTAAATTTAATTCGAATAAGATAATTGATATATTTAAAGGTGAAGATAGTGATTTTTCTAAAGCAGTTTGCTTAAATACTGCTGCTGGACTAATTGTTGCAGAAAAACATTCTTTATTTAATAATGCCTATGAAGATGCTAGAAGACATATCCTATCAGGAATAACATATGAAAATTTAAAAAAAATACAAAATGCCTGAAAACATCTTAGACAAAATAATTAAAAAAAAAATTAAAAAAATTGATCTATTAAAAAAAACTATACCTTTAAATTTATTAATTGAAAAAATTAATGAAAATAAATCATTCACTAGTTTTAAAGAAAGGATTCAAAAAAATATCAATAATAAAAAAATTTCAATAATTGCTGAAATAAAAAAAGCTAGTCCTTCTGCGGGCATCATTATAAAGGAATATGATCCTGTAAAAATTGCTGAAATTTATTTCAAAAATAAAGCAACGTGTTTATCGATCTTGACTGAAGAAACTTTCTTTCTTGGAAATTTGATGCACGTAAGTAAAGTCAAAGAGAAAATAAATCTTCCTATTCTTTGTAAGGATTTTTTTATAGATAAATTTCAAATTCCTCTTGCAAAGAGTTATGGTGCAGATGCGATATTAATTATATTAGCTGGAGTTTCTACTGATCTTGCTTTTGAATTATACGAAGAGGCATTAAAATTTAATATGTCCATAATAGTTGAGGTGCACACAATTGATGAAGCAAAAAAAGCTCTTAACTTTAAAGAAGCCTTGATAGGAATTAACAATAGGAATCTTAAAACTTTAAAGACAGATATAAATACAACTTATGATATTCATGAAATTTTAGTTAACCACCCTGGACCATTAATTTCTGAAAGTGGAATTAAAACAAAAGAAGAACTTCTTGAATTAAATAGTAAAACTAAAATTAAAACTTTTTTAATTGGTGAATCACTCTTAAAAAACTTAGACAATAATTCAATTTTTTCAGTTCTTTAGCTTAATAAACCCCTATTTTAAACACTTTTTAGCTATTGTTAAAATAGAAGAACACTTATAGAACAGATTTTGTACTTTATTTGTTCTTATGTTAACTAAAAAACAAAAAAACCTGCTCTTATTCATCAACAAGAAGTTAAGAGCCTCTGGTGTATCGCCCTCTTATGAGGAAATGAAAGACTCGCTAAATTTAAAATCCAAATCAGGAA
>Ga0307986_10001805_pt1 | contig 15475 bp, 15 predicted proteins | sample EllFjometageno82_FD_203170 | JGI IMG/M metagenome (GOLD analysis project Ga0307986, IMG submission 203170) | Marine microbial communities from Ellis Fjord, Antarctic Ocean - #82 | ecosystem: Environmental > Aquatic > Marine > Unclassified | place: Southern Ocean | collected 2014-10-09
CTCTTCATTTTAGATAAACATTGTTTAATGATTGAAACACTTTCTCTCATTTCTTCAATTCTACATAAATACCTATCGTAACAATCTCCATTTTTTCCAACAGGTATTTTAAATTCTAGCTGTTCATAACAATCATAGGGTTGTGATTTTCTTAAATCCCAAGGAACTCCTGACCCCCTAATCATAACACCACTAAAAGAATAATCTAAAGCGTCGTCTTTTGTCACAATTCCAATATCAACATTTCTTTGTTTAAATATTCTGTTGTCAGTTAGTAATGTTTCAAGATCATCAATTATTTTAGGAAAAGACTCGCAGAATTTACCTATATCTTCTTCTAGTCCCATTGGTAAATCCTGATGAACTCCACCTGCTCTAAAATAATTAGCATGCAATCTTGAACCTGATGCTCTTTCATAAAAAGTCATTAAAGTTTCACGTTCTTCAAATCCCCATAGTGAAGGTGTTAGTGCACCCACATCTAATGCTTGAGTGGTAACATTTAATATGTGACTTAAAATTCTTCCAATCTCACAAAACATAACTCTTATAAATTGAGCTCTGATTGGTACATCAATCTTTAATATTTTTTCAATAGCTAAAGCAAAAGCATGCTCTTGGTTCATAGGGGCAACATAATCAAGTCTGTCAAAATAAGGTACAGCCTGCATATATGTTTTGTTTTCAATTAATTTTTCAGTACCACGATGTAAAAGTCCAATATGAGGATCTGCTTTTTCTACAACCTCACCATCTAATTCTAAAATTAACCTTAACACACCGTGGGCGGCAGGGTGCTGAGGTCCAAAATTAAGATTTAGCGTTTTAGTTTTTTTTGTCATTTTCTTTTTCTGATTGCTCTTTAATGTATTTAGTTCCTTCCCAGGGACTCTCATAATCAAAATTTCTATAATTTTGTTCAAGCTTAACTGGTTCTTTAATAACTTTTTTATGTTCTTCGCTATATCTAACCTCTGTATGTCCAGACAAAGGAAAGTCTTTTCTTAGTGGATGTCCTTCAAAACCATAGTCAGTAAGTATTCTTCTTAAGTCAGGGTGATCTTTAAATTTAACTCCATACATGTCGAAAACTTCACGTTCCATCCAATTTGCTGCCGGGTATATTGATGTCAAAGAAGGGATCATTTCATTTTCGTTGATTAGATAACTTAATATAATACGTTGATTAAATTCGTGACTTAAAAATAAATAAACAACTTTAAAACGTTGAGTTCTTTCTGGGTAATCAACTACGGTTACATCAATTAATTGTCTAAATTTTGTATTCTCATTACTTTTAATAAATAACGTGACATTAATTAAATGTTCCATATCAATATTTATATAAAGTTGATTATATTTAATTTCAGAATTTTTTATTTTAGTTGTGAGCTCTGAATTAATTTTTTTTTCTAGGTCAGTTAGGTTAATCATATTATTTATCTATCGAAAGATCCTTTGTTTCTAATTTTTTTTTGAAGCTGTAAAATGCCATACAATAAAGCTTCAGCTGACGGCGGGCAACCTGGCACATAGATATCAACTGGAACAATTTTATCACATCCACGTACAACAGAATAAGAATAGTGATAATACCCACCACCATTTGCACAACTACCCATTGATATAACATACCTTGGTTCTGGCATTTGATCATAAACTTTTCTTAAAGCAGGTGCCATTTTATTTGTTAAGGTTCCAGCAACAATCATGACGTCAGACTGTCTTGGCGAACCACGTGGTGCAGCACCAAACCTCTCTAAGTCATACCTTGGCATCGCAGTTTGCATCATTTCTACCGCACAACATGCCAAACCAAAAGTCATCCAATGTAATGAACCAGCTCTTGACCAATTAATAAGATTTTGAAGCGATGTTGTTATAAACCCATTTTTACTAAAATCTTCAGAAAGTTTCTTAAATTCTTCTGGTATCTGTCTATTTTTATCTTCTAAATTCATATTTAAAATTTTACTCCCAATCCAATGCTCCTTTTTTCCATTCATAAATAAAACCAATTGTTAGTATAAATAAAAAAATCAACATTGAAACAAAACCTAATAAACCTATATTTCCTAGGGAGATTGCCCATGGAAAAAGAAAAGCTATTTCTAAATCAAAAATTATAAAAAGAATTGCTACTAAATAAAATCTAACATCAAATTCTATTCTAGAATCGTCAAAAGGTTCAAATCCACATTCATAAGCTGAAAGTTTTTCTGGATCGGGGTGTTTTGGTGAAAGTATTAAATTTATAACAACAAATGCAAAGCTTAAACCAAGGGCTATAATTAAAAATAACATTATTGGAAGATAATCTTTTAAAAATTCTGAAAGCATGGAATCTATATAGCAGTTTTTATATCATGTTGAAGTGCTCTTACGTCACAATATGTCTGATATTCACATAAAATAATGATTAAAAGTGGCGGGAGTGAAGGGACTCGAACCCTCGACCTATCGCGTGACAGGCGATCGCTCTAACCAACTGAGCTACACCCCCACTTATGTTGTTTTGGTGGGCAGTAAAGGACTCGAACCTTTGACCCCCTCGGTGTAAACGAGATGCTCTACCAACTGAGCTAACCGCCCAAAACAAGCGCTACTAATACATCAACGAATAGATAATGTAAATTGGTAATTATTGAATACTAGCTTGAGATTTGTCATTAGATTTAGAAATTTTTTCTACCTCTACCCACTCAACTCTTTTTAGCTCTTTAGTTAAAGCAATTTTTAACACTTCATCAGCATGTTCAACTGGTGTGATTTTAATATCATCTATAATTTTTTTTGGCATATCAACTAAATCTTTTTCATTCTCTTTTGGTATTAAAACTTGCTTAATGCCAGCTCTATGGGCAGCTAATAATTTTTCTTTTAAACCACCTATAGGCAAAACCTGGCCTGTTAGTGTAACTTCACCTGTCATTGCCAGGTCTCTTCTTACTGGGTTATTTGTAATTGCAGAAACTATCGATGTAACCATTCCTATTCCGGCAGATGGTCCATCTTTTGGTGTAGCCCCTTCAGGAACATGAATATGAAAATCTTTTTTTTCAAAAATTGGAGGAATTATTCCGTAATCTAAACTTTTTGATCTAATAAATGATTTAGCCGCTTTAACCGACTCTTGCATTACATCTCCGAGTTTACCTGTAATTTGCATTCTTCCTTTACCAGGCATCGTAACAGTTTCTATTTTGAGAATTTCACCCCCATATTCTGTCCATGCTAAACCTGTAACAACTCCAATTTTATCCTCAGTTTCTAATTCACCAAATTTGAATTTTTGAATTCCCAGATAATCAGAGAGGTTTTTTAAATCAATTTTAACTTCTTTCTCTTCACCGGATACAACTTTTTTTACAACTTTTCTTGCAACTTTTGAAATTTCTCTTTCTAAATTTCTAACACCGGACTCTTTGGTGTAGCTTCTGATGATTTCTTTGATAATATCTTCAGATAATGTCATCTCTTTCTCTTTAACACCATTATCTTTAATTTGTTTTGGTAGTAAGTATTTGTTGGCTATGTTAATTTTTTCATCCTCAGTATAACCAGCCAACCTGATAACTTCCATTCTATCTAGAAGTGGTGGCAAAATATTTAATGTATTTGCTGTTGTTACGAACATTACATCTGACAAATCATAATCTACCTCTAAATAATGATCATTAAATGTTGAGTTTTGTTCTGGATCTAGCGCTTCTAATAAAGCTGAAGAAGGATCACCTCTGTAATCATTTCCAATTTTATCAATTTCATCTAAGAGAATTAAAGGATTTTTTGTACCAGCCTTTTTCATCATTTGAATTATTTTTCCAGGTAAAGATCCGATGTAAGTTCTTCTATGACCTCTAATTTCAGCTTCATCACGCATACCTCCCACAGATACTCTTACAAATTCTCTATTTGTTGCTCTAGCAATTGACTTACCGAGAGAAGTTTTACCAACACCCGGGGGTCCGACTAAACACAAAATTGGTCCTTTAATTTTATCCATTCTTTTTTGTACAGCCAAAAATTCAATAATTCTTTCTTTAACTTTATCCAAACCAAAATGATCAGCATCCAAAACAGCTAGTGCTTTTTTTAAATCTATGTCTACTTCACTTTTTTTGAACCATGGAAGATCAATCATCCAGTCAAGGTAGTTTCTCACAACTGTTGCCTCTGCTGACATAGGACTCATATTTTTTAATTTTTTTAGCTCAGCCATACATTTTTTTTCTACTTCTTTAGGCATTTTTGATTTTAGAATAGCTTTATTTAGACTTGAAGTTTCATCTTTACCGTCTTCAATTTCACCTAATTCTTTTTGAATCGCTTTAAGTTGTTCATTTAAATAGTATTCTCTTTGAGTTTTTTCCATTTGAGTTTTAACTCTTCCTCTAATTCTTTTTTCCACACCAATAATACTAGTCTCATTTTCCATAATCTTGATTATTGCATTAAGTCTTTTTTTAACATCTATGATTTCAAAAATTTGTTGTTTTTCAGAAATGGATGCGGTTATGTGAGAGGCTATATTGTCAGCAATTTGAGATGCTTCTTTTAATTGCTTTATATTATTAATTGTCTCGTTTGAAATCTTTTTATTTATTGATGTTAGTTTTTCTAACCTTCTAAGTGCAGTCATTGCTAGAGGTATCAAATCCTCATCTTTATTTAAAATATCCTGATATTGGCTGTATTCACATATAATAAATTTATCATTATCTTTAAAGTCTAAAATTTTAACTCTCTTACTACCTTCCACCAAAACTTTGACCGTACCATCTGGTAGCTTTAAAAGTTGCAGTATATTGCATTCACACCCATACATGAAAATATCAGCTTTTTTTGGGTCATCAATTTCTGAATTTTTTTGAGTTACCAAGATGATTTTCTTATCTTTTTTCATTACATCATTCAGTGCTGATATGGATTTGTCTCGTCCTACAAATAAAGGGATGACCATATTTGGAAACACAACAATGTCTCTCAATGGTAATAGTGGTAAAGAAAATTTAACTTCCATGACTTAAATATGGATATTAAATATAATATTGCAATAGCTATTTATTACTTATTAACGTTATTTAATTAAGCAGCCGATATTTTATCTGTTTTACTTTTATTATTATTTTTAGAATGAACAATTACGGGTTCTGAAAGGCCTTTGGCCGCACTAGCATCAATAATAACTTCCTCTATATTATCTACACTTGGAAGTTCATACATGGTTTTTAATAAAATATTTTCAAGTATTGATCTTAAACCTCTAGCACCTGTTTTCTTGTTGATAGCTTTATTTGCAATTTCTTTAATAGCATTGTCTTTAAAAGTTAATTTTGCACCATCTAGTTTAAATAATTCTTGATATTGTTTTATTAAAGAGTTTTTTGGCTCTTGTAATATTTGCATTAAAGATTTTTCATCTAAATCCTCAAGTGTTGCAATCATTGGCAGCCTGCCAATAAATTCTGGAATTAATCCATATCTTAATAAATCTTCTGGTTCTAATGCTTTCATCCATTCGCCAATTTTTTTATCTTCTGTATTTTTAACATCAGCTCCAAAACCTATGGATGTACCTTTATCTCTTTGAGAAATAATCTTATCCAGGCCAGCAAAGGCTCCTCCACAAATAAATAAAATATTTGTTGTATCAACTTGTAAAAATTCTTGTTGTGGGTGCTTTCTTCCACCTTGAGGAGGGACACTAGCAACAGTTCCTTCCATAATTTTTAACAAAGCTTGTTGCACACCTTCACCCGATACATCTCGTGTAATAGATGGGTTTTCAGATTTTCTACTTATTTTATCCACCTCATCAATATATACAATTCCCCTTTGTGCTTTTTCAACATTATAGTCAGCAGCTTGTAATAACTTTAAAATAATATTTTCAACATCTTCACCCACATAACCTGCCTCTGTTAACGTCGTAGCATCAGCCATTGTAAAAGGCACATCTAAAATTCTTGCAAGCGTTTGAGCTAATAGTGTTTTACCACATCCAGTAGGGCCAACTAATAAAATATTTGATTTAGAAAGTTCTACAGTTTTGCTGGTTTTATTTTCATAATTTAATCTTTTGTAATGATTGTGGACAGCTACTGATAAAACTTTTTTTGCATGTTTTTGACCAATTACATAATCGTCTAATACATTACAAATTTCTTTTGGAGAAGGAAGTCCATCCTGATGCTTAACAAGAGTATCCTTGCTTTCTTCCTTAATAATGTCCATACAAAGTTCAACACACTCATCACAAATAAAAACAGTTGGTCCAGCAATTAATTTTCTAACCTCGTGTTGACTTTTTCCACAAAAAGAACAGTAAAGAATATTTTTATTATTTGTTTTCATAATTTTTAAAACGAATCAATGAGTTTACTTTAATATACATGAGTCCCACTAATCAAGTGTCTGATGATCTCAAATCAAGATCTAGTGTGCTAAGATCTTTTATCTACCACTTCGTCTATTAAACCAAACTCTTTAGCTTTTTCAGGAGTCATGAAATTATCTCTTTCAAGAGCTTTTTTCAATTCCTCAACAGGCATACCGGTATGTTTTGAATAAATTTCATTTAATCTTTTTTTTAACGCTAAAACCTCATTGGCATGAATCTCGATATCGGTAGCTTGACCTTGAAAACCAGCAGAAGGTTGGTGAACCATTATTCTTGAATTTGGTAGTGAAAATCTTTTTCCTTTAGCACCTGCAGAAAGTAAAAAAGAGCCCATTGATGCAGCTTGACCAATACATAAAGTTGATACATCAGGTTTAATATATTGCATAGTATCATATATACCTAAGCCAGCAGTTACTAGACCACCTGGACTATTTATATAAAGGTAAATATCTTTTTTCGGATCTTCAGATTCTAAAAAAAGTAATTGTGCTGTAACTAAAGAGGCAACATTGTCATTAACAGGACCAACCAAAAATATTATTCTTTCTTTTAAAAGTCTTGAATAAATATCGTAGGCTCTTTCACCTTTGTTTGACTGCTCTACTACCATGGGTACAAGAGTGTTCATTTGTTCAGAAAATTTTATTGTCATAAATTGATTCTCTCAACTTATACAACTTGTGATTACTTTTTGCTAACTTTTTTTATTTTTGTCATTTTGGGGGCATTAGGTTTGGGTTTTTTCGTTTTTTCTGTGGCTATCTTAGGTTTAGTATTTTTTTTATTCTGGTGATCGTGCGCATGATCGTGCTTCTGCGAATCTTTTAATATTTTTTCTGCCTGATCTTTCGTTAGGTTTTTTTTATTTGGTTTAGCTTTTAATTTAATGAGGTTGATTATTTTTTCTTCATAAACATTACCTCTCAAACTAGCTACAGCAGATGGATTTTTTTGGTAAAAGTCCATAATCATCTTTTCCTGACCCGGCATCATTCTAAGTTGTTTTTGAACTTCGCCCTGGAGTTCTTGCTCTGTAATTTTAACATTATTTTGTTCACCAAACTCATTTAATAATAATCCAACTTTAATTCTTTTTGTTGCAGTTTCTTCAAAATTCTTTTTATTTTTTTTTACTTCTTCTGCTGACAATCCTTGAGACAGGACTTTCACCTCATCTTCAATTAAATTTGAAGGAATTTCGTCCACTTTAAATTTTTCAAGTTGATCAAGAATTTGTTTTTTAGATATTGTGTTTAGAGAGTTTTTAAATTCATCATTAATTTGTTTAGATATTAAGCTTTTTAAATCAACTAAATCTTTCGCCCCTAAATTCTTAGCAAAAAGATCATCAATTTTTACATTCTCAGATTTTTTGACAAAAATAATTTTACATCTAAATTTAGCTAATTTATTTGCAAATTCTTTTTGAGGATAATTTTCAGGCAGAGTGGCCTCAACAATTTTTTCCTCATTTTTTTTTACTCCAATTAATTGCTTGTCGAAACCCTTAATGAATAAATCTTTTCCTAAAATTAACTGTATATTCTTGCCTTCACCGCCAGTAAATTTTTTATCTTCAATGGTTGCTGTGTAATCAAACACTATTAAATTTTGATCTTTAGATTTTTCATTTGGTGGCACTTCTTGAAAATTATTTTGATTCTTGGCTATCTCATTAATTCTCTTATCAGTTTCAGCAGAATCTATTTCAACATTAAACTCATCAAATTTAATATTTGCAATGGATTTAATTTCAACTTTTGGTAGTTCTGTTAAAGACAACACATATTCAAGATCTTTGTCTTCTCCATAAGTTTTTAAGTCTAGCTTCGGTTGTCCAGCAGGTTTAATCTTGTTTTCCTCTAATGCTTTTGAACTTGTGTCTTTTAAAACTTTATCAAGAACTTCACTAAATATGGCTTTACCAAATTGTCTTTTTAAAATTTCTCTAGGAACTTTTCCTGGTCTGAAACCCTTTATACTTACTGTCTCTTTAATTTCTTCATATTTTTTATCCATATAAGAACTCATAGTTTTCTTATCTATGAAGATTTTAACATCTTTACTTAATCCTTTTATATTTTCTATTGTAACTTTCATAATTTATATTTGTGTTGGTAGGCAGTAAGAGACTCGAACTCTTAAGGGTTGCCCCACTGGTTCCTAAGACCAGCGCGTATACCAATTCCGCCAACTGCCCACAAATTATGGAGTTTATATATTATTGATTACATTTGTCCAATGACAATAATTAAAAATATAGATAAAATTTTATAATAAGCATATATATTTGAAAAAATGAGTAAATCTAGAATAACTATATTAGTTTATATACTAGGAATTATAATCGGTGCTTTATTCTTAGATGTTTGGGGTGCAGAAACATCGTTTGTAAAAACTATTTCAGTATTTATATGGACAATTATTTTTTTAATTACACTATTTTATTCTGACAAACATGAAAAAAAATAATTTCAAAATTAAGTTTTTATTACTTTTAATATTTTTGTTTAATTTCCATACAATAGTTTTTTCTGAAATAATGCTTTTATCAAAATGTAAAAATTTAAATGATAGTTTTATTAAAAATGAATATATTTTGGACTTTGAAAAATCTTTAATGACAAGAAACTATGTTTATGACAAAAAAACATATGAGAAACATAGAATAACAGATTTAAGCATCAAGAAAGAAAATATATTAGAAAAATTTATCTACAAAGATAATAATTTAATTCTTACTGATAAAGTTGGCTACCCTCAATTTTATACACAACTAGTTTTTGAAAAAAATAATCCAATAATTAATATTAAAACTGTAATTAATAATGAAGAGAGTCTTTCAAGAATATCTACCTGTAATAAAGTAGAGATTTTTGAAAAAAAAAGTTAAGATTTTTTACTTACAGCGCTGGTTTTTTTAATCTTATTACTAAAGTTTAATTTTTTTGAACCAAATTTAGTATTAGTAATATTGCTTCGATGTTTTGCAAAAGCTTGTTTTTGAGCTAACTTCATTGCTTTTTTTGATGACATATTTTAATATTTAATTTTTAAACTTCCGATCACATTATAATTTTTATCAGAAATAACAATCTCTCCTGATGATGGATAGGTACCGAGTAATTCAAAAATTACAACATAATGCGTAACAAGAATTAAATTTTTATTACTATTCCAGTTATTAATATATTCCTTAAGTTTTTTGATTTGGCTTTCTTTATTTTTAGAAAATTTTTTATTGTAAAATGAGTTTAAAAAACTATTTACCTCATAATTGTTATTAAAAGCAATTTTTGCAGTATCAATACATCTACACCATTCACTTGAGATAACCTTATCGATTGGAATATCATTTTTTGAAAAAAAAAAACCAATATTTTTTGATTGATTTCTACCTTCATCATCAATGTTTCTTTGTGAGGAGCAATCTTTGATATCGAAGTTATTTGGGTCTCCTGAGCCAGGAGCATAAGCGTGTCTAATAAAAATTATTCTTTTACCTTCTTTTAAAGAATGAATTAATTCATCATTTGAATTAGCTTTTATTGAAGCAATTATGGATATAAATATAATTATTAAAAATTTTATAAATTTCATCTATGATTATTAAATTTAATAAACTAAAAAAAACAATACTTAAATGTAAAAGATGTCCAAGATTGATAAAATTCAGCAGAAAAATTTGTTTTGAAAAAAGAAAACAAAACAGAAATGATACATATTGGGGAAAACCATTATCTGGTTTTGGTGATTTGAAAGCCACGTTATTAATCGTAGGTTTGGCTCCGGCCGCACATGGCGGAACAAGAACAGGCAGAGCCTTTACAGGTGATAAATCTGGTGATTTTTTATTTAAATGTTTGCACAAAGCTAAAATTTCCAATCAATCTAAATCTACAAATGTTAATGATGGTCTAAAATTAAATAAAGCATATATAACTAATATTCTAAAGTGTGTACCGCCTGGAGACAAACCACATAAAGATGAATTAAAAAATTGTTCAAATTATTTTTCAAGTGAAATATCTAATCTTAAAAATTTAAAAGTTATTGTAACATTGGGTAAAATTTCTTTTGATAATTTTATTAAAGTATACAAAACAAATTATTCTTTTAATAAAAAATTAATATTTAAACATGGTAAAAGATATAAATTACCAGATGGAAAAATTCTTATCTCTAGTTATCACCCTAGTCCACGTAATGTTAATACAAAACTTATTAACCTTAAAATGATCACTTTACTTTTTACTAAAGCAAAAAAAATAAGCTAGATTTTGATGCTGTCACAAAAAAAAGGTTTAAAATTTTGAAACAATGTTTCGGGTATTTTAATTGGTTTACCTTTATTGTTAATAAAAACTAAATGAACTTTTGCTTCAGCAAGTAAATCGTCTCCCCTTGATATAAATTGATTCATAAAGAATGAAGTTTTTGTTATAGATTTGACAAAAGATCTGATTCCTAATTCATCTTCTAAAAAAGCTGATTTTATGTAATTAATATTACATGATTTAACTATAATTAATGCACCAAAATCATCCTTAATTTTTTTATTGCTAAAGCCTAAGCTTACCAAGGCTTCTGTTCTTGCTCTTTCAATAAATTTTAAATAGTTTGCGTAATAAACAACCCCACCAGAATCTGTATCTTCATAGTAAACTTTAACTTTATGATTGAAATTTTTATGCATTAATACACATTATCAAAAAAATATTTATTAACAATAAGCTAGAATATAATATAAAAATATTGATGTTGCTATGTTTTTGTCTTTATTAATTTTTGGCCTTAAAATATATTAAATAAAAATTATTCTGAAGAAAAATAAATATTTTTATAATATGCTGTAGCCTTTAGTTTTGAATTATCCGTATCAGTCATAATTGCGACACCTGTTAAATCCTTAACTTCTAAATTAAGTAACTTCAAAAAATCTTCTTTTACATTTGCTTTAACTGTGACCCATGTGTCAAGATTTTCTTTAGTTGTGGACAAAACATAATCAATTGACTTTTTAGTATATGGACTTGGCCAATGATCACCAACATTGTTATTGCTTGAAAAAACATAATTAATTGCTCTATTTGAAAGCGCTGTAGAACCAGTTTTTTTTATAACAAAAACTCTGGCTGCATAATCATGACCCTTTTTGCTGTTTTCAATTATTCCTGGCAAATCATTTTCAACTTTCCAGGTAATATTAATAAAAGGTGTTTTTGATAAATCTACCTGGACCTCTTTACCCAATCCTGATCCCTTTCCTTTAGCTTCCGCTTTAATAAAATTGCCACCCTCGTTTGACCCTAAGCTCCAAGTTGTTTCACCTTTAACCTTTTTAACTTTTAATGTTTTTAATTCTTTTTTGGTAAAATCAAAAATAACAATACTTTTAGCTAGTAAAATTTCAGAAAATAAAAGAGAGAAGAATAACGCTGATATAAAAATTTTTTTCATAAGTGATTGGTATAACTGTTATTTTATAAAAAACAATATTTGAACAAACTTTAGACATCCTAAACACAAAATTATACACTAAATTGACTTCATGAAGTCAATCTGCGTATTTATTCTCTTAGTTTACTGGTCAGTTCTTTTACTTGCACCTGTAGTTTCAAAAGAAAATAAAAAATTTAAAGAAGAGCTTAAAATTAGCCTTAATAAGTAGACCTTCCACCACTAATATCAAAAACTGCTGCTGTAGAAAATGAATTTTCTGCTGATGAAAGCCAACAAATTAAAGAAGTAAATTCTTCTATTTCTAGAAACCTTCCTCTTGGGACTTTTGACAGCATTCTCGCAACATGCTCTTTAGACATTTGATCTAAAATTCTCGTTTTAGCCCCCGCTGGAGTTACTGCATTTACTGCAATATTTTTATCAGCCAATTCTTTTCCTAGTGATTTAGTTAGTCCTATAACACCAGCTTTTGCTGAGCTGTAAGCACTAGCGTTTGCATTTCCATCCTTACCTGCAACCGATGCAACATTAACAATTCTTCCATAGTTGTTTTTTATCATGTTAGGAACTATGCATTTACAGCAGTTAAAAGTACCCATTAAATTAATTTGAACTATTTTATTCCATTCAGCCACATCATAATCCCATAAAGATGATGTTGAACCCGTAATGCCTGCGTTATTAATCAAAATATCAATGCTGGATAACTTAGTAATTTCAAGAACAATTTTTTTAAGATCTTCAAAATTGGATACGTCTACTACATTATATGAAAGTTTTGGATTGTTTATCTCTTTTGAGGCTTTCATTAATTCCTTTTCATCAATATCCCAGATGATAACTTTAGCCCCTGAGTCCAAAAATCTTTTAGCTATATCAAGTCCAAAACCTTGGGCACCACCAGTTATAATAGCAGTTCTATTTTTTAAATCAAATTGATGCATAAAAACTATTTAGTAGTTAAAAGAAAATAAGTTAAAGAAGAGATAAATGCTCCAATCATCCAGGAATAAGAATTAAAATTCATCAAACTATCGTTCCAAATTGTTGAGGCTGCAAAAATGAATCCTAAAATTAAAGAATAGATTGCTTTAATGTGCCAGCCATTAGAATAAAAATACAATCCCTTTTTTTCTAGTGAAAAAAGATCTTTGTTATTTAAATGATTTTTTTTTAACAAATAATAGTCAATAACAACAATTCCAAATAAAGGTCCAAAAAATGAACTAAGGGTATCTATAAATGCTAAAATTCCTATTTGGCTTAAAAGGGGCAGCCAAAAAATACCAACAAAAAACCCTATAACAGTAATAACTAATGCTGTGCTTTTTATATTTAGTTTATTGGGTAAAAAATTTAATAGTGAATTTTGTGTTGGAATATAATTGGCAATTAAATTTGTTGACGCAGAAGCAAAAATTATAAAAAACAAGACTATTATAGTAATTTGAATATTTCCAATTTTTCCAACTATGTCTGTTGGATTGGTTAAAATTCTTTCCATATTTTCCAAATTTTTATTCAAGTAAACATCTGATCCAATAACAATAAAAACAGCAAAAAAAGAAAAGATTAATAAGTTTAAAATTAAACTAAGGTTTCCTTTTTTTAATTCATTTTCATTTTTTACATATCTGCTAAAATCTCCATAATTTACTATAACGACTGAGAAGTAGGCAAAAATAGTACCAGCGACAGTTATTAGTGGTGCAATATTATTTGTATCGAAGATATTGCTAAGTGAAAAGATATCAATAAAAGAAGCATAAACTATTTTCACATCATAAAGCAAAACGATTAAAAAGAATAACAGCATACCAGAATAAACAGTTATTGCTGAAAACTTTATAATTGATCTATTAAAATGATGGCTTTTACTAAAGAAGAAAGCTTGTAATATTATAGTTAAAGTGAATGCTAACCAGTCAATAATATTTAAGCTTAAGAGAAAAACTAAGAAAATTTCTTTATCAAGAATTGTACTGTCTATTGAAAAAATAAATATTCTGATAATATAACTGAACAATTTAGATAAAAAATATGTTTGAACGCCAAACATAAAAATACCAACTAGGCCTCTCAAAAGTCCAAAATATTTTGCCCCACTTACCCCTAGAGAGCTTCTTAAAATTACTGGAAAGGGAAGTCCATATTTTTGTGATGGTTTTCCAATTAAATTTGCGAAAAAATAAACAAAAATTGAACCAATCAAAGTTCCAAATAAAACAACAAAAACGTTTAATTCATATACCAAGTAAAGAGATGCTATAAGAGAAAAAGCAATTATACTTTGAATGTTAATTCCCCAAAAAAAGAATAAGTCTTTCCAGTCCCATTGCTTATCATTAGGGTTAACTGAAACTAGCTCCCAATTAATTAAGTTGTCTTTTGATTTATTTTGATTCACTGGTTAGATATAATAAACTAATAAATTCTACTGTCCATATAGATAGGTTGGTAACCATAAGGCAATTTGTGGAAATACTATAATTAAAATTAATCCAATAACTTGAATAACCATAAATTGCATCATGCCATGATAAATATCTTTAAGATCCCACTCAGGTACTACACCTTTTAAAAAATATGCAGATAGAGCAACTGGAGGTGAGAGCCAAGCGGTCTGTAGATTAACTGCCACAAGTATTGCAAACCAAGTTAAGTTAAAACCCAAAGCTTCAACTAAAGGTAATATAATTGGAACGATAATCATAACAATTGGTACCCATTCTAAAGGCCAGCCTAAAAGAAAAATCATAGCCATAATCATTGCAAGAATTAAATATCTGTTCATTTCTAAACCTAGCAAAAAGTCAGTTAGTAACATCGGTGTTCCTAATCTTGAAAACACGGCGCCAAAGAAATTTGATGCAGCAACTAAAACCATTATTAATGCTGAAATTTCAAGAGTTTTAACTAATGCTTCTTGTAATCGGCCTAATGTTAATTTTCTATAAGCTATTGCTAAAAGTAAAGAGCCCATTGCTCCACAACCAGCTGCCTCTGTTGGTGTGGCAAAGCCAAATAAAATACTTCCAAGGGAGGCAAAAACTAAAGCTGCAGGAGGAACTAATCCAATAAAGAATTCTTTCCAAACAGCTGTCATGCTAGTGGCTCTTAACTCAACTGGCAACACTGGTCCTAAACTTGGATCAATCCAACATCTAATAGTTGTATAAGCAGCATAAAGTGTTGCTAATAAAATTCCTGGAATAATTGCAGCAGCAAATAAATCTGTGACTGGGATTTCCATAATAGGTCCCATCACAACAAGCATAATGCTTGGTGGAATTAAAATACCTAAGGTTCCTCCAGCTGTAATTGTTCCTGCTGCTAATCGGACATTGTAACCAGATTTATTCATGGATTTAGCTGCCATAATTCCTAAAATTGTTACTGATGCACCGACAATTCCTGTTGCAGCTGCAAAAATAACTGAAACAAATAGTACAGCGTAATATAGAGAGCCTCTTACTTTAGCTAACATTAATTGAAATGCTGAAAATAATCTCTCCATTAGTCCAGCTTGCTCCATCATTATTCCCATAAAGACAAAGAGTGGGACTGCAGCAAGAGTTTGTTCGGTCATGACCATTGAAAACTGTA
>Ga0307986_10001806_pt1 | contig 15473 bp, 17 predicted proteins | sample EllFjometageno82_FD_203170 | JGI IMG/M metagenome (GOLD analysis project Ga0307986, IMG submission 203170) | Marine microbial communities from Ellis Fjord, Antarctic Ocean - #82 | ecosystem: Environmental > Aquatic > Marine > Unclassified | place: Southern Ocean | collected 2014-10-09
ATAAGAGAATTGAAGCTCAAAAAAATTATAAAGTAAAATCAACACCTACTATCTATTTAAATAAAAAAAAATATGAAGGAAAAAGAGATTATAAATCTTTTAAGAAAGCAATTGACAAGCTTTTATAATGAAATTTAAAAAATTAGAAATATCAGGTTTTAAATCTTTCTTCGATAAAACTAATTTCTATATAGAAAGTGGGCTAACAGGAATAGTTGGTCCTAATGGGTGTGGAAAATCTAATATTGTGGAGTCTTTAAGGTGGTGCATGGGCGAAACGTCTGCAAAAAGTATGCGGGGTTCAGGCATGGAAGATGTTATTTTTTCTGGAACTTCAAATCGACCTGCTAAAAATATCTCAGAAGTTTCGGTGCACATTGAAAATCCGGATAAAGATGGTCCGATGCAATATAATGAATTGGATGAAATTATAGTCACCAGAAGAATTGAAAGAAATAAAGGTTCCAAATATTTTATTAATCAAAAAGAGGTAAGGGCAAGAGATGCCCAAACTTTTTTTGCAGATCTATCAACGGGTGCACACTCACCCTCTTTGATTAGTCAGGGAAGAATTGGGTCATTGGTTACTTCGAAGCCTGCGGAAAGAAGGTTAATACTAGAAGAAGCTGCTGGTATTTCTGGTATCCACGCAAGAAGAGAGGAAGCTGAATCGCGATTAGGTGCTGCAGAAAATAATTTAAAACGAGCGGATGAACTTAAAAAACAACAAGAGAAACAATTAGATAATCTTAAAAAACAAGCTGAGGAAGCAACAAGATACAAGGAAATTTCGAAAGAAATAAAAAGTGTAGAAGCTGGACTATATTATCTTAAGCTAACTGCTATAGAAAAAGATAAATCTACGATTGCTGAAAAATTAAATGAACAAGATGATGAGCTAAGTGCTGTTAAAATAGATCTGAGCCACAACAATCAGTTGCTTGAGGAGGAAAATAAAAGATTGGCTCCATTGAGAGATAGAAGAATGGAAAATTTGGCTAAACTACAAAAACTTAATCTTGAGATGTCTAATTTAGATGAGAAAGAAGCTAGAATAAAAAACTTACAAATAAAACTCCAAAATTCCTTAAATACTCTAGATTCTGACCTAGAGAGAGAAAAAAGTATTTCTTTAGATGCTTCATTAAATGAGAAAAGAATACATGAAGAAAAAAATGAGTTATTAAAAACTGAAAAAGAAATTGCAGAAACTGAATTAAAATCAGAACAAGATCTTGACCAATCAAAGACAAGTTTACAAAGTCATCAGTCTCAATTAGATAAAATAATAGATGAAATTGAAACTTATATTGATTCAGACAAAAAATTAACAAGAAATCTTTTTGAAAAATTAAAAAAAATAGTTATTCAAATTACGTCTTCTCAAGAACAGTATGCTTCAGTCTATGGAAAAAATGAATCAATTAAAAGTGACTCTATTAAAAGAAGAGAAAGAATTAAAAATATAGATATTGAATTAGAAAACTGGAAAAGTTTAAAAACTAATTCTGATAAAATGATCAGTGAGCTCAATGGAAGGAAAAAGAAAATTAAAATTGAGATTGATGAAAATCAAAAAAACCCTGAAAAAATTGCAACTACTAAAGGGCAAAATATACAAAATGTAGAGAATACTAAAAAAAGAAGTGAAGAACTTAATGAAGAGCTAGCTAAAGCTGAAACAAAATATAATTTAATAAATCAAAACTTAAAAGAGATTCAGGAAAAATTTAGTATCTTACGTGAAAACAAAGCGAGAAGTGAAGCTACTATTGAGGGTATTGAAAAACGAAAAAAAGATCTAGTCTATTCCATTAAAAATGATCTAAGACTAGATAATGTAAATAATCTGTTATCGATTTCTAATTTAAGCTCTCTTACACCAGACAAGTATCATAACTTGGAGAAACAAGAATTAATTCTTGAAAAAATAAAAAAACAAAGAGAGTCTTTAGGTTCTGTTAATTTAAGAGCTGATGAAGAGACAAAAAAATATCAACATGAAATAAAAAAAATGGAAGATGATAGAGCTGACCTTTATTCGGCTATAGTAAAGCTTAAAACATCAATTGACGAACTTAATCAAAAAGGTAGAGAAAAACTTCTTGATGCTTATACAAAAGTTAATAGAAAATTTAACGAAGTCTATACAAAACTTTTTAATGGTGGGAGTGCTAAGTTAGAATTAGTTGACTCGGATGATCCATTGGAAGCTGGTTTAGAAATGCTTGTTTCTCCTCCTGGAAAAAGACTTCAATCAATCACTCTTTTATCAGGTGGTGAACAAGCACTAACAGCTCTGTCTTTAGTCTTCGCTGTATTCTTAGTGAACCCTTCGCCTATATGCGTGTTGGATGAGGTGGACGCACCATTAGATGATGCTAACGTTAATAAATTTTGTGCTTTATTAGATGAGCTTGTAAAAACAACTCAAACAAAATTTATTATTATTTCTCACCACGCTTTAACTATGTCTAGAATGCACAGATTATATGGTGTGACCATGGCAGAAAAAGGTGTTAGTCAGCTTGTTGCTGTTGATTTGGAAAAAGCTGAAGAATTAGTAGCCTAATTTAAAAATGTCGAATCTTAATGATTTCAAAACTCGCCTTAAAATTGCAAAAAAAAAACTAGAAAATAGTTCAAAAGACACTGATAGTAGTAGAAATAGCTCATCTATGGGAAGTGCCTTTAAGTTAAGCACAGACCTTGTTGCGCATGTCGCAGTTGGGACAATAATTGGGTTTATTTTAGATAGTTGGTTTGATACTAAACCTTGGTTAATAATTATATTTTTTTTTTTAGGTTCAATAGCTGGAATTTTAAACGTAATTAAAACTGCAAAAAAAATGCAAGAAAAAGAATAGTTTTAGGAGATTTTTTATGGCAACAAACCCAATGCACCAATTTCAAGTTTATAGAATTGGTCCTGAAATCAATATTGCGGATATTGACCTGTCTTTTACTAATGCAAGTTTATTTATGCTGCTTAGCGCTGTTGCAATTTGTGGTTTACTTTTTTTGGGTACAAAAGAAAAAAAAATTATTCCTGGAAAATTTCAATTAATCTCAGAAATATTTTATAACTTTATAGCTAAAATGATAAGTGATACCGCGGGATCTAAAGCAAAACCTTATTTTCCATTTATTTTTAGCTTATTTATGTTTGTTTTATTTTGTAATATGCTTGGAATGTTGCCCTACGCTTTTACGGTAACGAGTCATATTATTATTACTCTATTGCTGGCTATTTTTATTTTTGTTGCTGTTACTGTTATTGGATTTTTAAAACATGGTTTTGGATATTTAAAACTTTTTGTTCCGAGCGGTGTGCCAGCTGTTCTATTACCTCTCATTACTGTGATAGAGATAATTTCTTATTTAAGTAGGCCAGTTAGTCTATCTGTTCGTTTGTTTGCAAATATGATGGCTGGTCACACTATGTTAAAAGTCTTTGGGGGATTTGTTATTAGTTTAGGAGTGCTAGGAGGTTGGTTGCCGCTTAGCTTTTCAGTAGCATTAACTGGTTTGGAGATATTAGTTGCGTTCTTACAAGCTTATGTTTTTGCAATATTAACCTGCATCTATTTAAATGATGCGTTAAATTTACACCATTAACAAAAAAAAGGAGGAACAATGGAGTTAGAAGCAGCAAAAATGATTGGAGCAGGTCTCGCTGCAATCGCACTAGCAGGAGCGGGTATTGGTATCGGAATAATTTTTGGTAATTATTTATCAGGAGCAATGAGAAATCCATCAGCGGCCCAAAAACAATTTCCTAATTTGCTTTTAGGATTTGCATTAGCAGAGGCAACTGGTCTGTTTGGATTAGTAGTGGCCTTAATTATACTTTTTGCATTTTAATTATTAATCTAAATTTATAATGAGGTTGTTTCTTTTAATATTCGGAATTTTTATAACAAGTCAAATTAACTTGTTGGCAGCTGAGGCTGGGATGCCTCAGCTCGATCCGACGTATTGGGCATCGCAAGCTTTTTGGTTAATTCTTATATTTACGTTGCTATACCTATCGCTTGCAAAAATGTTTATTCCAAAAATCAAGGAGGGCATTGACGATAGAGAAAATAAAATTAAAGATGATCTAGATGAGGCTCAAAAAATTAAATTGATAACAGAAGAAAAGCATAAAGATTACGAAATAACTATAGAAAATGCTAAAAAAGAAGTTCAGAAAATTATTTTCGAAAGTAAAAACAAATTAAATTCTGAAATTCAAAACAAGAAAAAGAAAATTGAAAAAGAGATAGAAGCGGAAGTAAGGAGTGCGGAACAAGAAATTGAAAAATTAAAAAAAGATTCTTTGGCTAGCATCTCAACTATATCAGAAGAAATAGCCTCAAAAGTTATTGAAGTAGTGTCAGGTGAGCCACTAAACCAAAGCAGTGTTAAAGCAGCAGTGTTAGAATCAACTAAAAAAAACTTAAATAAATATTTATGATTGTAGATGCTACATTTTGGGTTGCTATATCGTTTTTTATTTTTTTGGGCATTCTATTTTATTTCAAAATACCTCAAAAAATAAGCAATTCTTTGAGTGAAAATATAAACACAATTAAAAGTGAAGTTAATAACGCTGAAAACCTTAAAGAAGAATCAAATAACATCTTAAGTGAATATGAAAAGAAAATTAGTAATTCAAAAGTAGAGGTTAAGGCTATGCTTGATTTGGCAACAGATGAGGCTGAAAAACATGTATTAAAAACTAATGAAGAATTTCACAACCAAATGGAAAACAGAAAAAAAAATACTGAAGACAGAATTAAACAAATGAAAAATCAAGCTCTAAAAGATATTAAGAATGCTTCAGTCAAAATTGCTATTAACTCTGTTGAATCTTTGTTAAAAAATTCTCTTGATAAAAATAAGTTAAATAAGATATTTACTGCAAGTGTAGATGAAACGAAATTAGCTTTAAAAAAAAATTCACTTAAAAGATAGTAGCTATAATTTAGCTATTTTTAAAAAATAAAATAATTTAAAAATAAGCAAAAAAAAAGGGCAAGTATTTAAACTCGCCCTTTCTTATAAAACAGTTAAAATTATCTGCTTGATTTAGTAGTATTTTGCATTGCAACAGCCCAAATAATAAGACCAAAAGCGATCTTGTTTAAAAAGTCTGCGGCATTGTAAAGAATGTTAAGTGAATCAACATTCACTCCACCAGAAGTTAAATAACCAAACATATAACCTAGTGGATAAACAGCCCAACCAACAGTAACAATTATTCTCATAGCACTGAAAGCAGTGATTAAAGACTTGTTGCCACTCTTAGCAGCTATTGTGCCAGCTTCACCTGAGAATATTTCATAAAGAATGTATATCCAACCTGCCATTCCTACTATGAAACCAACCATTGCTGATACATAACCAGCTTCTCCGGCATAACCACCAATTAACATTACTAAAGAACCTAATAAAAGTTTCCAGAATACTGCTGTTGGTACTTTTTTTACAGCTGCTAATACAAAATAGAACTCAAGCATTAGTAAAGGCACTGTAATTAACCAGTCAATATATCTGTATACTGTTGGTGACTCACCAGTTCCGATCCATATATCTCTCATATATAGATAGTGTATGAATGCGATACCAGTTACTATTCCTGCAACAGTTATTGAAACTCTCCACTGGGGTGCAACAGAACTTCTTTCTAAAAAGAAGAATGCTGTAGCTGCTAAACAACCCATTGAAACCAACCAAAATGATATTCCTACGAAATCATTGGTAGCTAAAATAGCTGTCGCTGCATTAGCTGAGCTAGTAATACCAATAATGGCTACTGCTGCTAATGCGATTTTAATTAATTTACTCATAAAAACTCCCTCGTTGTTAGTTTTGTACTTAGTTTAATATTAAACTCGTTTAGTATAATTTTCTAAACAGGTTGAGTGGAACCTATAAAAAAAAAAGGTAATTTAGAAGCATATTCTGTCGTAATAAACCTAGGTTTTTATGGCTTTTATGACTTTTATGAGGATAAATATTTAAAAAAGCCTACAAATGCCTCAAAAATAGAATCAAATTATTATAAATAAAATAAATTTAAAAATCACTTATTCAGAAATAAAACTTAAAAAAAACTGATATTTTTGGTTTTTTTGTCATACTAAATTAAACTTAATATGTATTAGCATAGCTTAAAATGAATAAAAATAAAAAAATTATTGTAATAGGTTCTGGATTTGGAGGAATTGCTGCGGCATTACGTATGCGTGCAAAAGGTTACCAGGTAACATTACTAGAAAAACATCCTGATTTAGGTGGTCGTGCTCGTGTTTTTAAAAAAAATGGTTTTACATATGATGGAGGACCTACAGTTATAACTGCACCCTACCTATTTGAAGAATTATTTTCTTTGTTTAATAAAAAAATTTCTGACTATGTAAAAATAGTTCCTTTAGATCTTTGGTATAGGTTTGTTTTTGAAGATAGAACTTCTTTTGATTATTCGGGAAATGAGATGAGCATGGAAAAAGAAATAAAAAAATTTTCAAGTACGGACATATCTGGATATAAAAAATTAGTCAATTTTACTCAAAAAATTTTTGATAAAGGTTTTACAGAACTCTCTACAAAACCTTTTAACAATATTAATTTTATGCTTAAACAAATTCCTGCACTTTTAAAACTTAAAAGTTATCAATCTGTCTATAAACTTGTTTCAAGCTACATTTCTAACGAAAAATTAAGAAGGGTTTTTAGTATGCATCCTCTCTTGGTTGGTGGAAATCCATTTACTACAACTTCAATCTATACACTTATCTTATATTTAGAAAAAAAATGGGGCATTCATTATTCTATCGGTGGTACTGGTAGCATCGTCAATGCTTTAGAAAAATTGATGAAAGAGGAAGGTATTGAAGTTATTAAGAACGCAGAAGTAACAGAAATGTTAAGTTCTGATAATAAAATTGAAGGAGTACAAATTAATAATAAGGACAATCTATATGGAAATTATGTAATTTGTAATTCTGATCCCCCTAACGTTTATAAAAATTTAATTAAATCAAAAAAAAAATACGGATTTTTATTTAATCAAAAAGTTAAAAGAATGAATTATTCTATGGGTCTTTTTGTTTATTATTTTGGATCAAAAAAACAATTTAAAGAAGTTGCTCATCACACTATTTATTTTGGTAAGTCCTATGAAAAACATTTAAGTAAAATTTTTGATCAAAAAATATTATCTGACGATATAAGTTATTATTTGCACAGACCGACTGCAACCGACACTAGTATGGCCCCTAAAGATCAAGATGCTTTTTATGTTTTAGTGCCAGTTCCCAACAACTTGTCTGGTATTAATTGGTCAGAGGAAGGCGAAAGATTCAAAGAGTTAGTGCTTACTAAAATGGATCAAACTGTGTTACCTGGAATAAAAGAAAGTGTTGTTAGTGACTTTTACTTAACACCAGATTATTTTGAAAAAGAACTATCTACACTTCATGGTTCTGGTTTTTCTATTCAGCCAAAATTTACTCAGTCGGCTTATTTTAGATTTCATAATAAGTCAGAAATCTTTGACAATCTTTACTTTGTTGGTGCTGGGACACACCCTGGTGCTGGGATGCCTGGTGTATTATCTTCAGCAAAAGTATTAGATGGGCTATTGTAATGGATAAAAATCAAAGTCTAATTTTGAAACACGCCAAATCATTTAGTTGGGCGGGTTTTTTTTTATCTAAAGAAACTTTTAAAAAATGTTCTGCCTTATATGATTTCTGCAGAACAGTTGATGACATAGCTGATGAAGATGGTCAGTTAGATGCTAAGAAAAAAAGGTTTTTTGAATTTAAATCAGAATTTAAAAATAAAAGTTTCTCGAATAATATAATAAAAAACATTCACAAACTTTTAGAGGAAGAAAATATTTCACATAAAATAGTCAACGATCTATTTGACGGTGTAGAGTCTGACCTTAAAAATCAAGTAAATTTAAATACCAAAAAAGATTTATTGATTTATTCTTATCAAGTTGCGGGAACGGTTGGATTGATGATGGCAAAAATACTCAAGGTTAAAAATAAACAATCTCTAAGATGTGCGGTTGATTTAGGGGTTGCCATGCAACTAACTAATATTACAAGAGATGTGGTTGAAGATAGAAATAGAAATAGAGTTTATATAAAAGCTGACTTTAATTCAATTAGTAAAACAATCTTCTTAGCAGAGATTTTTTATCAAAGTTCTTTTCCAGCTATAAAAAATATTCCAATACTTTCAAGATTTGCAATTTTAGTAGCAAGAAGAATATACAAAAGAATAGGGTATGAAATTTTATCTCAAAAAAATATAGAAAATTACAACAATGCAGGAAAAATATATGTTTCAGTTTTAGGTAAAGCTGTTGAAACTTTTTTGTCTTTTTTCGACTTTATTAAGCTTTTTTTTATAAATTCAAGTGAACAAGTAAAACAAAATGAACATATAATGCTACATAAAGAAATTAATTTAGATGAAAAAATTTGATTATGTAATTATTGGTGGAGGATGTGCGGGTTTATCGTTAGCCTATGAGCTAGAAATCAATAATAAAATAGTTTCTAAAACCTTGGCTATTGTTGAGCCTAGAGCTGAATACAAAAGAGATAAAACGTGGTCTTTTTGGAAAGTTATTAATCATAACTTTGATGATTGCGTTATAAAAAGCTGGAATAACTTCTCTATAAATTCCCATTCTGGATCACACGAACTTGAGACTGAAAGTTTTCCTTATCAGAGTATTGATAGTGGTCATTATTATAAAAAAATTAATACTACATTATCGAAAAACAAAAATATTCAGTTTTTTAAAAAAATAAGTGAAATAGATACAAGTAATTCGTTCATATTCAATAGCGTGCCAGAATCAACGCTAGATAAATCAAAAATATGGCAGCACTTTCAAGGTGTAGAAATTGAAGTTGACAAAGATACTTTTGATGATCAAATAATTAACTTGATGGACTTTAGTTGTGATCAAAGAAATAGTGTTCATTTCTTCTATACATTACCGTTTACTAAAAATAGGGCTCTCATTGAAACAACTTGGTTATCTAGGTTTGATAATGAAACATTAAAAGACTACGATTCTCAAATAGAAAAATACATAAAAGAAACTTTGGGCATTTCAAAATATAAAATTAATTTTAGAGAAAAAGGAGCTATTCCTCTTTTCTATCCGTGCTTAGCTAAAGAGGTTAATAAAATAAATATTGGTTCGGCTGGATGCATGACAAGATTGAGCACGGGTTATACTTTTTTAAATATTCAAGAACAAAGTAAATATATTAGAGAAAATATTGATAATATTGAGAGGGCGAAAACCTACACTATTGCGAAAAAATATGAATTTCTTGACAATATTTTTTTAAGAGTTTTAAAAAAAAATCCAGAAAGAATGCCTGACATATTTTTAAAAATGTTTAAAAGTAAGGCAAGTACTGTCATAAAATTTTTATCTAATAAAAGCAATATCTTCGAAGATATATCAATAATTTTAAAAATGCCAAAATGGATTTTTATTAAAGCTATTTTTAAAAAATGAGTAACTATAATAAAATAAATAAATACCATACAACCCTATTATTTTTATTGAGTCTTTCTTTTTTAATCCTAAAAATTGACTTTCAGACCAAAAATATCACGATAATATGTTTTTTCTTAATTGCTACTATTGGTATATCACATGGGTCTTTAGACAATTTAAAAGGTGCTAAATTATTAAAAATACTAAATATTAAAAATAAATTATTTTTTTACTTTATTTATATTTTTATTTCATTGGTGGTAATAAGCTCTTGGCTAATATTTCCACTATTTATACTTACCTTTTTTTTAATTGTTGCTGCTTATCATTTTGGCAAAGAAGACTCCGTTTTTGGAGAGGTAAATAAATTTAAGCTTTTGAATTTATTATTATTTTTGAAAGGCTCTCTAATTATTTTAGCACCTTTATATTTTCATCACCACAAAACAATTCAAATTTTTGAAATTTTAGGGGCTAAATTAACCCAATATAATAGTAACTTAATTATTGCCTTAATATCTTTAAGCTTGATTAGTAATTTCTTCATAAATAAAAATATTTTATTACCTTTATTAGATTCTTTTACAGTAATAATTCTTAATATAAATTTTGAACCATTGCTTGCTTTTACAGTATACTTTTGTTTTTTACATTCTATTAGACACTCGCTGTCCTTAACCCAAGATATAAATAGTAGAAATTTAAAGAAAGGGTTAACAGCCTTTTTAAAAAAAGCTTTTCCTCTTACCGTAATTACTGCTTTTGGGTTTTTAATAACTGTATTTTTACTCAATGAATACTACCTATTAGATTCAGCTATTTTAAAAGTTATATTTATTGGTTTGGCGTCTTTGACCTTTCCACATATATTGCTTGAATATTTATTGGAAAAAAATGAAAAGTGAAATTAAAATTTTTTTAGCATCTCCTAGAGGATTTTGCGCAGGTGTTGAAAGAGCTATAGAAATTGTAAATAAGACACTACTTAAATACGGGAAGCCTGTTTATGTAAGACATGAAATAGTTCACAACAAACAAGTTGTTGAAGATTTAAAGACAAGAGGAGCAATTTTTGTCGAAGAGATATCTGAGATTAAAGATTTAACTAGGCCTGTGATATTTTCTGCCCATGGTGTTCCAAAAACAGTTCCTGAAGAAGCAAAATTAAAAAATATATCTTATATTGATGCTACCTGCCCCTTAGTTTCAAAAGTTCATAGAGAATCTGAACAACTTTTTAAGAACGGTTTTGATATTATTTTAATTGGCCACAAAAATCACCCAGAAGTAATAGGTACAATGGGTCAACTACCAAAGGGGAGCGTTAGACTTGTAGAAACAATCGACAACGTTTATTCGTTAAAAATTGAAGATTTTACAAAACCTTTGGCCTATATTACACAAACTACATTGTCTGTTGATGACACGGCTGAAATAATTCAACTTTTAAAGAATAAATTTCCAAATATTAAAAGCCCAATAAAAGAAGACATATGCTACGCAACAACAAATAGACAAAGTGCAGTAAAACAGATAGCGCCAAATTGCGATATGTTTTTCGTTATTGGCAGTAGAAATTCATCAAACTCAGTGAGACTAGTTGAGGTTGCTAAAAAAGCTGGGTGTGTGAATTCAGAATTAATACATTTTGGTAAAGGATTACCAATTGAGAAAATAAAAAGAAGTAAGATAATTGGCATATCTTCAGGAGCTTCTGCCCCTGAACAACTAGTGCAAACCTTAATTAAAGAAATTAAAAAATATTGTGAAGTATCTATTGAAGAAATTGTTGTTGCTGACGAAAAAGTAGTTTTTAAATTACCTAAAGAATTAAATTAAAATGGCTGTATACACAAAACTTAATAAAGAAAATATTGATGAAATACTTGCTAAGTATTCTATTGGACAGCTTAAAGAATTTAAAGGTATTGAAGATGGCATAGAAAATACAAATTATTTTTTACTTGTAGGTAATAAAAAATATATACTTACAATTTATGAAAAAAGAGTTAAGGAAAAAGATCTGCCTTTTTTCTCTGATTTAATGACTGGCTTAGATAAAGAAAACTTTAAATGCCCTGTGCCTATTAAAAATAATAATAATGAGACTATTTCTAGTTATAAAAATAAAAATTTAATGATAGTTAGCTTTCTTGAGGGTAAGGCTAAAAAAATCTTAAGCCCTGAAAACTGTAAAACTTTAGGCCAAGAAGTTGCACGTATGCATCTAATAACTAAAAATTTTAAAATTCAAAGACAAAATGATTTATCAATAAGGTCTTGGAGAAAAATCTTTGAACAGGTAAAAGATAAATGTATTAATATACATAAGGATTTGCCTAAATTAATTAATTCTAATTTAATAGATGTAGAGAAGAATTGGCCTAAAAATCTACCTCAGGGTATTATACATGCTGATTTATTTAGTGATAATATTTTTTTTAAAGATAACAAATTCAATGGAATTATTGATTTCTATTTTTCTTGTAATGATTTTTACGCCTTAGAAATAGCAATTTGTTTTAATGCTCTATGCTTTGATGGATCTAAAGATAATTTAAGTTTTAACGTCACTAAAGCAAGAAATTTTATGAGTGGATATAGTCAATTAAGAAAATTAAGTGATAGTGAAAAAGAGAGCATAAAGGTTATGTCTCAAGGATCTGCTTTAAGATTTCTACTAACTAGAGTTTTTGATGCAATAAACACTGTTGAAGGTGCTATTGTAAAAGTTAAAGATCCTATGGAATATTTAGTGAGACTAGAGTTTCATAAAAATTCAAAAAATTTTGAAGATTATTTCTTCTAATGAAATATGTAATCTATACAGACGGAGCTTGCTCAGGAAATCCTGGTCCTGGTGGATGGGGAGCTGTAATATTGAATGAAGAAAAAATTGATACCAATATATCTGGCAAGGAACAGTCTACTACAAACAATCGTATGGAGCTAATGGCACCAATTATGGCACTTAGAAAAATTAAAAAGGCTTCTAAAATAATAATCTACACAGATTCAACTTATCTTAAGAATGGCATTACAACTTGGATAAAAAATTGGGAAAAAAATGGTTGGAAAAGTACTAATAAAAAGCCAGTTAAAAATAAAGATTTATGGGTAACGCTAAATGAATTATCTAAAAAACATGTCATTGATTGGAAGTGGGTTAAGGCTCATGCCGGTAACAAATATAATGAAATAGCCGATAAGCTTGCTACAGATGCAATAAGAAACTAAATTTCTCTTAAAAAATTTTCAGCAGCAGATATTTCACATACAGCAGGATCAGATTCTTCTTTGATTTTAATCACAACTCCATCTTCCACTAGCATAGTATATCTTGCAGATCTCATTCCTAAGCCTTTTTCATTTCTATCTATTTCTGCTCCTATAGATTTAGTAAATTTACAAAAAGGATCTCCCAACATAAGAATTTTATCTTTAACATCATGTGCTTCTCCCCAAGCTTGCATTACATTAGGATCATTCACTGAAAGGCAAATAATTTTTGTTACACCATTCTTCTTAGCTTCTTCAAAGTTTTTAACATAACTAGGTAGATGCTTTGCTGAACAGACTTTAGTAAAGGCGCCAGGCACACCAAATATGATAGCCTTATGACCTTTTAAGAGTGTGCTTGTGTCAACTGTTTGAACAGTATTATTATCGTCTAAATAAAAAAATTCTGACGCTGGTAGCTTCTCTCCTTCTTTAATTTTCATATTGTTTTTCTAAAATATATTTTTTTACCATATTAGTATTATTATTAAGTATATCATACTTTTCTTTTCCAGACATCGATTTCGTAACTTGACTGGGTTTTTTAACTTGCTTTCCAGTTATTGATTTCATGGTTTCTAAAAATTTATAAGGATGTGCAGTTCCCACAACGACACACGGATAATCACTTGTGATTTTTTTAGCCGCATAAAAACCAGTTGCAGTATGTGGGTCTATAAAAAAATTATGCTTGGAATATATTCTTTTAATAATTTTTTTTGTTTCTAAGTTAGTGACTTTAAATGCAGAAAAGTCTTTTTGAATTATTTTTCTTTGATTTGAAGTTAATATAAAAGAACCTTTTGTTTCTAAATTGGTCATTAGTTTTTTAACTTCTGTATCTTTAGAGTTTAATATGTAGAACAGGAGCCTTTCAAAATTACTTGAAATTTGTATATCCATGCTTGGTGATATTGAGGCTCTAACCTTTGATGGTTTGTAAATTCCTCTATTGATAACTCTTTGTAAAATATCATTTTCATTAGTCGCAACAATTAGTTTTTCTATTGGCAAGCCCATCTTTTTTGCCATATATCCTGCATAGATGTCACCAAAATTTCCTGTTGGAACTGCGTAGTTTAATTTTTTTTTATTCAGCTTTAGGAATGAATAAAAATAATAGACTATTTGAAATATTATTCTTGCCCAGTTAATTGAATTTACACCTGACATATTAATCGTTTGTCTAAAAATATTATCTGCGAACATTTGTTTTACTATTTTTTGACAATCATCAAATGAACCTTTAATTGCAATATTGTAGATATTGCTCCCGCCAATTGTTGTCATGATTTTTTTTTGGACTTTTGATATTTTATTATGTGGGTGTAAAACAAATAAGTTAATTTTTTTTCTTTCACTTAAAGCAGATATAGCTGCTGCACCAGTATCCCCAGATGTGGCTACTACTATGTTAGTAATATCTTCATTTTTTGTATTAAATTCTTCATAGATATTTCCGATACACTGCATAGCAATATCTTTAAACGCTAATGTTGGTCCGTGATAAAGTTCTAGTAGATTTATTTTGTCTAGTTCAACTAAACTAACAACATCTTTTTTCTTAAACTTTTTATAAGATTTTTTTATTAAAGTTTTAAGTTGCTGCTTGTTAAATGTGGGCGAACAAAAACTTGAGGCTACTTCTGTTGCAAGATCAATATAATTTAACCTTTTCATTTTTTTCAGGTCATTTTGACTAAATTTTTTAATCTGCTTGGGTATAAATAGACCCCCATCTGGAGCTAGACTTCTCTGAAATATTTCTTTGAAATCAAAATTTAATTTTTTGTCTCTAGTGCTACAGTATTTCATTTTTTTTTCTAAAATATAAAAAATAACCAAATATCGATATAGATATTGAATACCACGTAAAAGCGTATTTGAGGTGATTATTTGGCAAATCTACTGAAATTTTTTTAGGTTTCGGAATGCTCATTTTTTTGTCCTCTAGATAAAGAATATAATTGCTAAAATTTTTGTCTGTTACTTCTTTTATTTGCTCAAGGTTTATTGAAAACCAAATATTTGCCTTTACATCGTTTTCAGGCTTAAAAACATTGGGTTTTATATTTTTTAAAATTAAGCCCTGAATTTTATTATCTATAGTTCTATTGATGATATCATTATTTTTTAAATTAGGTTTTATCCAACCTCTATTGACTAATACATTTTCTAAATTCAGGCCTTCGAAGGGTGTAATCACATCATAACCTGGTTGCCCTTTATCATTAAGACTGTAAAGATAAATTTGTTTTTCAAAGTTATATTTGCCTTCTATTGCCACTCTTTGGTAATTTACTCTAACTTTATCAGAATAATTTACAGGTGAAGATTTCAAACCTTCGCTGATTTGATTAATTAGAGTATTTTTCCATTGCAATCTTACTAACTGCCAAGTCCCAAGTACACAGAATAAAGTGATGACCGAAAGAACAAAAATATTAAATAATAATTGATTTTTCAATTAAATTTTAACTTCCCCAAATATAAATAGCTGCAAAAAGAAACAGCCAAACTACGTCGACAAAGTGCCAGTACCATGCTGCTGCTTCAAAGCCGAAATGGTGGTCTGTAGTAAAGTGACCTTTTGTAACTCTGACAAGGCAAACTGCTAAAAAGATTGTTCCTATAATTACATGAAATCCATGAAAACCAGTTGCCA
>Ga0307986_10001807_pt1 | contig 15472 bp, 17 predicted proteins | sample EllFjometageno82_FD_203170 | JGI IMG/M metagenome (GOLD analysis project Ga0307986, IMG submission 203170) | Marine microbial communities from Ellis Fjord, Antarctic Ocean - #82 | ecosystem: Environmental > Aquatic > Marine > Unclassified | place: Southern Ocean | collected 2014-10-09
ATTTACTTCCTTAACAATTTCTTTAAGTGCGCGAGTTGACTCTTCGTCAGGGCAAGATACTCTTACTATGTCTGCCCCTGCATTTTCTAGGTCTGTAATTTGTTTAATAGTTCCTGGCACATCGGAAGTAATGGTATTAGTCATTGATTGAACAGATATAATTGAATCTCCCCCAACAGGAATCTTACCGACCATTATTTTTTTAGTTTTTTTTCTTTGAATAGTTCTGTGCGGTCTAATTTCCATAAAATTAATCTAAGTTAAAAACTGTATGAAGTTTTTTTACAGCTTTTGTCGTATTGGTTTCATTTATAATAACAGATAATTTAATTTCTGATGTAGAAATAGCTAAAATATTTATTTTTTCCTGAGCTAAAGCCCTGAACATCTTATAAGTTACGCCAGACTCAGTTATCATTCCAGCTCCAACGATTGATACTTTGGATACTTTTTCATTACTGCTAATAGATTTATATTTTACATTTTTTTTATTAGATTTTATAATTTTAATTGTTTTGCTAAGATCGTTTCTTTTAATTGTGAATGTTAGATCTGTTGTTTTTCCATCAGGTGAAATATTTTGGATAACCATGTCAATATTTATAGAGTTTTTTCCTAGTGGTTCGAATATATCTGCCGCTACTCCAGGTTTATCTTGCACTCCCAAAAGGGTAATTTTAGCGTCATCTTTAGAATAAGTTACTCCAGTAATAGTTTTAGAATAGTCAATTCTTTCAGAGCTAAATATCTTAGTACCTTCAGCACCAGAAAAAGAAGATCTCACATGTAGAGGTAAGTCATACATCATAGCTGTTTGAACAGCGGATGATTGCATTACTTGCGCACCCAGAGACGACATCTCAAGCATTTCTTCATAAGATATTTTATTAATTTTCTTAGCTTTTGGAAAATATTTTGGATCTGTGGAATAAACACCTTCTACATCAGTATATATTTCACATTCATCAGTATTAAAGATTTTTGCTATTGCAACTGCTGTAGAATCGGAGCCACCTCTACCAACAGTAGTAATCTCTCCTTCCTTTGAAACACCTTGAAAGCCAGGTACAATCGCTACACCCTTATTTGAAATAAATTTATTTATTTTTTCTACATGCATGTTAATTATTCGAGAGTTATTGTGATCACCATTGGTTAAAATAGGTATTTGCCAGCCCATGTAGCTTTTAGCTTTAATACCTTCTTTCTTTAAAGCTCCAGCTAACAAAGCTGCTGTAACCTGCTCACCTGAGGCTAATAAAACATCTAGCTCTCTCTTATCAAAATTTTTACTTATTTTTTCTGATTGTAGAACTAATTCATTAGTTTTGCTCGCCATTGCTGAAACAACGACTATAATTTTATTGCCTTTATTCAGTTTTTTTTTAATTATTTTTGCAGCAGCAATTATTCTATTAATACTACCTACAGACGTACCACCGAATTTTAAAACTATTTTTGCCATAAATATAATTTAATTTCAGCTATAAATATCTTAATATAGAAATTAAACAAGAAGATGTAAGATAGAATAATGAGCACAATAAATAAAGATGAAATTAATAAATTTTCTAAAATAGCTGATGAGTGGTGGGATATTAATGGAAAATTTAAACCTTTACACGTATTTAATCCAATACGTATTGAACATATCTTAGAGCTTACTTTAAATTATTTTAAAATAGACAAAAATAAAAAACTTCCTTTAAAAAATTTAAAAATATTAGATATTGGCTGTGGTGGTGGACTAATGAGTGAACCCATGGCTAGGCTCGGAGCAAGTGTAACCGGTATTGATGCTTCTAGTAAGAATATTGAAGTAGCAAAATTACATGCAAAAAAAAATAATTTAGATATAAGCTATTTAAACACAAGCCCAGAAAATTTAAAACTACAAAGTGAATATGATATAATTTTAAATTTAGAAATTGTAGAACATGTTGAAAATTTAGATTTATATCTTTCATCCTGTTTCGGATTGTTAAAACAAAAAAGAATAATGTTTACCGCTACTATCAACAGAACGCTAACCTCATATGTAAAAGCAATAATAGGTGCAGAGTATATTTTAAGATGGCTTCCGATAGGAACTCACGATTGGAATAAATTTATTAAACCTGAAGAGCTAGAAAAAAAACTAACTGACTTAAAATTCTCAATTACTAATTTAACTGGCATAAGTTACAATCCTCTTTTTCAGAAATGGAAAAGAAATAAAGACATGTCAGTTAATTATATAATTACAGCTGAAAAGAATTAATTTTCTTTGTTATCTACCCACGGAATACTAGTTAGCTCTATTCCTTCTTCTTCTAATTCCAATCTTTCTTCTGAAGTTGCTGTTCCATATACATTTTTATTTTTTTTATTATCATAATAAATTTCTCTTGCTACTTTAGGTAATTTATCTCCTACAAATTTAAAATTTTTTTTTACAAATTTATTCATTTTAATTAAATTTTTTTTCATTTTAATAAATTCTTCGTTATTAAATTTTTTCTCTTCATCTTTATTTTTTACAAGAATATTTGGAGACATAATTGATTTGTTCACATCTTTTGAGTTACAGAAAACACACTCAATTAATTTTTTTTTTTTTAGTTTCTCATACTCTTTAGATTCTGAAAACCAGCTTTCAAACACATGTTTATTGTTACACTTTAAGAGATACTTAATCATTTATTAATTAAGATAATTATTTATACTTTTGTCTAAATAATTAGCTTCTTCTGTAGTTGGCATTAATGTCAATATAATCATGTGTAAAATCACAAGTATAACATTCGTATTGCTCTTGACCTTGCTTTAAATCAATTTCAATAAGTATTGAATCCCACTCCATATATTCTTGTAATTTTTTTTCATTATGAGATTCAGAAACTTGTCCATTCTCGGCTACAACAAACTCTCCTAATTTAATAACTATTTTTTTTGGGTCAATTTTCTCACCTGATTTACCTAGGCCCATTAAAATTCTTCCCCAGTTAGGATCTTCTCCTGCTATAGCTGTTTTTATTAGTGGAGAATTGGCAATTGAAAAAGCTATTTTTTTTGCTTTCTCGATAGTTGTTGAGTTTGTAATTTTGACAGTTATAAATTTTTTTGCTCCTTCTCCGTCAACAACAATTTGTTTTGATAAATCTAAACAAACAATTCTTAGAGCTTTTTCAAATTTTAATGCTTCTTTGCTTGAAAAAGTATTTAATTTTTTTACTTTTATCTTTTTAGTTGCAAATATTGCAACCATATCATTAGTAGAAGTATCACTATCAACAGTTATAGCATTAAAGGTGGTTGATAAAACTTTTTGTAAATATTTGTTTAATACAACGGAAGAGATATCGGCATCAGTAAAAAGAAAAGAAAACATAGTCGCTAAATTTGGAGCAATCATTCCAGAACCTTTTGCTATGCCAGCTATTTTTATTTTTTTATCACCAAATTTTATTTCTGAATAAGCAACTTTTGGTTTAGTGTCAGTTGTCATAATAGCTGATGCCATCTTTAACCATATAAGCTTATTTTGATTAATTCTTAAGTTCGAAATTAAATTATTAATATTTGCTTTTATTTTTTCGACAGGAAATTTTTCTCCAATCACTCCAGTTGAAGCAAATAATATGTCTTTTATTTTAGTTTTTTCATATTTATTTTCATTTTCGAACTTTTTTAAAGATTCAACTAAAGTTTTAGCTATTTCATCAAGGCCACTTGATCCTTGCACACCGGTAAATGTATTGGCATTTTTTGTATTAACAACTAATACCTTAATATTATTTTTTGTATTTTCTCTATTCCAGCTTATTGACTCTGAAACAATTGAATTTTGAGTGTAGGCAACAGCGTGATTTGATCCTTCTGGAAAATAAAATATTGAAAGATCATCCCTTCCGTTTTTGTAGAGACCAGCAGAAATTGCAGATACATGTAACCCTTCTATATCTTTGAGCTCCTGAAAGTCACCCATTTTTGATGTTCTTTTATTGAAGTTTAAAAAATTTTTTAAGTTTATTTCCATAATTATTGTTTAATTTAAATTATAAATACATATATAGAGTATTAATAATATTGCTATCAACTTTCTAATATGAGTTTATTTACAAAAACATTAAATAAAATTTTTAAAACTGGCAATCAAAAAGAATTAGATAGACTTAAACCTTTGATTGTTGAAATTAACAGTCAGGAGCCCAATTTTAAGAATTTAAAGGATGAAGATCTAAAAGCGAGAACTTATCTCTTAAAAGAAAATCTCAGTAATGGGAGATCCCTTGATTCGATTATTCCCGAGAGCTTTGGCTTGGTCAGGGAGGCTGCAACTCGTGTTTTAAATGAAAGACACTACGATGCCCAATTGATTGGTGGGATTTTTTTACATCAAGGAAAAATTGCAGAAATGAAAACTGGTGAAGGTAAAACATTGGTATCTACATTGCCAGCATACTTAAATGCATTAACGGAAAAAGGAGTCCACATTGTAACTGTCAATGATTATTTAGCCAAAAGAGACTCCCAGTGGATGGGAAAAGTATTTAATTTTTTAGGTCTTACTACGGGTTGTATTACTAATGAATTAGACGATGTTGATAGAAAAAAAAATTACAATTGTGATATTACTTACGCTACTAACAACGAACTTGGTTTTGACTATTTAAGAGATAACATGAAGTTCGATCTTTCTGACATGGTACAAAGAGATCATAATTATTGTATTGTCGATGAAGTGGATAGCATTTTAATTGATGAATCCAGAACTCCATTAATTATATCTGGTCGTAGCGAAGATAAAAGTAAATATTATTTGCTCGCTAATAAATTTATAAATAAACTTCAAAAGATTGATTACGAAGTAGATGAAAAAAATAAAAATGCAATTTTGACTGACGTTGGAATAGATAAAATTGAAAAATTAGCAATTTATGAAGGTGTCTTGAAGAATAATAATTTTTACGATCCAGAAAATTTAAATCTCGTTCATCACGTTAATCAAGCACTAAAAGCAAATTTTTTATTTAATAAAGATGTTGATTACATTCTAATAGAGAATAAAGTTCAAATTATCGATGAGTTTACAGGTAGAGTGTTAGAAGGGAGAAGATTTTCTGATGGACTTCACCAGGCAATAGAGGCAAAAGAGAATTCAGAGATACAAGAAGAAAATCAAACACTAGCATCTATTACATATCAAAACTACTTTCGTTTATATCAAAAATTATCTGGAATGACAGGGACGGCATTAACTGAAGCTGAAGAATTTTTTGACATTTATAAATTAAATGTGATTTCAGTTCCGACAAATAGACCAATGATTAGAAAAGATTTAAACGACCAAATATTTCGAAGTGAAAAAGAAAAATATTTAGCTATTACAAATAAGATTATTGAATGTCATAATAATGGACAACCTGTTTTAGTAGGCACTACTAGTATAGAAAAATCTGAAAAAATTTCTAAAAATTTATTAGAAAAATCTATCAAGCATAATATTTTAAATGCAAAGCAACACGAAAAAGAAGCTAAAATAATCGCAGAAGCGGGAAAAATTGGAGCAATAACTATAGCAACTAATATGGCTGGTAGAGGAACCGATATTCAACTTGGTGGAAATAAAGATTTTAGAGACGAAGACAACAAAAAAGAATTGACTCAGATAAAAGAAGACAAAGAGAAAGTAAAATCACTTGGTGGACTTTATATTATCGGTACCGAAAGACATGAGAGTCGAAGAATAGATAATCAATTAAGAGGAAGGTCTGGCAGACAAGGTGACCCTGGGTGTTCAATTTTTTATATTAGTCTTGAAGATGAACTAATGAGAATTTTTGGTGCTAGCTCCATAGATGGGATGTTAAAAAAATTAGGACTTAAAGAAAATGAGTCTATTGATCATCCTTGGATAAACAAAGCTATGGAAAGAGCTCAACAAAAAGTTGAAGGTAGAAACTTTGATATAAGAAAAACACTAATAAAATTTGACGATGTGATGAACGATCAAAGGCAAGTTATTTTTGGCCAAAGGCTTAAAATACTTAAAAGTGAAAATATTTCTGAGACACTTCAGTCTTTTCTAGATGAGGTTATATTAAACTTAGTTAAAGTAAAAAATAATTACGAAAAAACAAATGATAAAACGGTGTATTTAAATTCTTTAAAAAATATTACTGGAAATATATTAAATGACGATGAATTGGTGAGCTTAACTAATACTTCTGACAATGAGTATAATGAGAAATTAAAGCAAATTTTTCAATTAAAACATCAAGAAAGAATTAAACTAATTGGAATAACTGAAAATAATGATATTGAAAAAAAAATTTTTTTACAGATTATAGATTTTACATGGCGATCACATCTACAATATCTTGAACAACTTAGGCAGGTTATAGGACTAAGAAGTTATGGGCAAAAAGATCCTCTTTCTGAGTTTAAAAAAGAAGCTTTTATTCTTTTTGAAGAGTTGCTAGAAAAAATAAAAACTGACGTTGTAAAGTTCTTATTAAATTTAAATATTGTTGTTTCGCAAGAAAAAAAAGAAGAAAATAAAACACAAACTAAAATTCCTGAAAATTGTCTTTTAAGAGCAATGAAAAATAAAAAAATTCAAAGAAATGAGAAATGCTCTGAAACTGGAAAAAAATTTAAAAATTGTTGCGGTGCTAATTTATAATATATTTATTTTTTCAAACTCTTAAAAGCTTCAAGTGCTGCATTCCTTGCTTTTTCGTGAATAACAATAGGTTTTGGGTAATTTTTTCCGATTTCAAAATTTTTAATATCTTCTTGTAACTCCCATGGTTTATGAATAAATTTTTGAGGAACGTTAGATAACTCTGGTATCCACTTCTTTACATAATCACCCTTCGGATCAAATCTTTCTCCTTGTAGAATAGGGTTAAAAATTCTGAAATATGGGGCTGCATCTGCGCCACAACCAGCGACCCATTGCCAGCCAGCAATATTATTTGCTTCATTAAAGTCTAACAAACAATCTCGAAAATACTTTTCACCTTCTTTCCAATGTATTCTAAGGTGTTTAACCAAAAAAGAAGCCGTGACCATTCTCACTCGATTATGCATCCATCCAGTTTCATATAATTCTCTCATACCTGCATCAACAATCGGATATCCAGTCATTCCTTTTTTCCAAGAGTCTAAGTGTTCTTCATTTTTTTGCCATGGAAAGTCATCAAAATCTTTTCTTAAATTTCCTTTCAACATCTCTGGAAAGTAATTAATTAAACTATGACTAAACTCTCTCCAACCAAGCTCATTTATGTATTTTCTATAACCATTATTTTTAACTCTGATTTTTTGACACTCTTCCCAAATAGTTTCTATGTGAATCTGACCAAATGCTAAATACGGAGAAATTTTAGACGTCCCTTCAATACTTGGAATATCTCTATTGTTTCCATAGTCAGATAAGTCATTCTTTATAAAATTTTTTATATTTTTTAAGGCTACTTCTTCAGAAGGATTCCAAAATTTTTTAAAATTTAAATGCCATTTTTTTTTTGGTAACATAGATTCTAAATTTATAGAATGACCTAAAAAAATAATTTTTTTCTTGCAGGTTTTAATTTTATTTTCTTTATTAAACCCTTTGTCTAAATAGAATTTTTCTGCAGTACGCCAGAATGGAGTAAAAACTTTATAAGGTGTATTGTCACTTTTTTTAATATCATAAGACTCGTTTAAAAGGTTACCTTTAAATATTTTAAAATTAATTTTTTTTGACTCTAGTAGATTGGCAGTTTTTTTATCGAATAATAAAAAGTCAGGTTCATAAATTTTATTCCAATAAATAGAAAAATTTTTTTTGCTTATAATTTTTTCAAAAATTTCTTTGTAAGTGTTGGCTTCCAGTATCTCAAGATTTATATTAAATTGATTTAATTTTTTCTTAAAGTTTTTGAGCGATTGGTGAACCCACCAAAGTTGTGCTGATCTTTTGTTAAAATCTTTTTTTTTTAAAATATAAAAGACACAAACATGGTCATGGTTTTGAGTTGCATAAGTTAGAGCGTCATTTTTTAATATTCTAAAATCATTTCTCAACCAAACTACACCAGTATTTTTTTTCATATTGTTTATCTTTATCAAGTTTTAGAAATAATGATATGTGATTTGGTGTGGTGGCCTTGGTTTGAATCGCACAAACGACACATACCTTTTCAGGGTACTGCTCTACTACTGAGCTACAAGGCCTAAAGTCTAAAAGTTATTCTACCTTTAGTTAGATCGTAAGGTGTCATTTCAACCATTACATTATCGCCTGTTAAAACTCTTATTCTATTCTTTCTTAGCTTTCCAGATGAGTGAGCTAAAATTTCATGATTATTTTCTAGTTTAACTCGAAACATGGCATTTGGTAAAAGTTCGGTAACTTTACCTTTAAATTCTAACGTTTCCTGTTTAGCCAATTAATTTCCTTTTTTTTAGTCTTATTTTAATCGAATTTGCATGCCCTTCGAGATTTTCATATTCGGCTAGATTTATAACCGATGTACCTAATCTTTCAATACCTGATTTCGTCATTTTTATAACGGAATATCTTTTTAAAAAATCATAAACTGAAAGACCTGACGAGAACCTAGCTGAGCCGGATGTTGGTAAAACATGATTTGGTCCTGCTAAATAGTCTCCTATAGCCTCAGGAGAATATTCTCCAAGAAATACCGATCCTACATTCCTTATATTTTTTAAAATTTTTTTCGCGTTTTTGGCAAATATCTCAAGATGTTCTGGTGCAATTAAATTTATAGTATCAATTAATACTTTTTGATTCTTAATCAATATTGATAAACCATAATTTTTTAAGCTCTTATAAGCAATACTTTTTTTGGGTAGAGTTTTTAATTGTTGTAGTAAAAAATAGTTAATTCGCTTAATGATTTTAACATCATCAGCTAAAACAATTGACTGTGAACTTATGTCGTGTTCCGCTTGCGCAATCAAATCTGCAGCAATCCAGTCTGGTTTTGACCATTTATCCGCAACTATCGTTACTTCCGAAGGGCCAGCAATCATATCAATACCAACTTCTCCAAAAACTTGCTTTTTTGCACTAGCTACAAAAGCATTTCCCGGTCCTACAATTTTATCTACTTTTTGAATCGTTTTAGTCCCGTAGGCCATTGCTGCAATTGCTTGTGCTCCACCAATTTTATAAATTTCTTTTACTCTACATTTTTGCGCTGCATAAATTACAGCAGGATTATAAGTTATACCCATAGATGGTGTGGTCATATATATTTCTTTGACTCCGGCAACTAATGCAGGAATACAGTTCATTAAAACTGAACTTGGATAGCTAGCTAAGCCGCCCGGAACATACACTCCTACTCTACTTATCGCGTTTAATTTGTAAGAAAATGAATTTTTAAATTTATCGGTAAAAGAATAAGGAGATAGCTTTTGTCTTTTATGGAAATCTAAAATTCTATTAAAAGAAAGGTCAATTGAGTCTCTTGTTTTTTTATCTAGTCTTTTAATTATTTTTTTTTTTTCTGAAGTTGAAAATGTAATATTTTTTAATGATATATTTTTTATGTTTGAATATTTTTTTTCATATTTGATTAAAGCCAAGTCTTTATTTTTTCTTATATCTTGTATTATGCTTTTTACTTTCAGGTCTATTTTAGGATCTTTAGTTTTTCTTTTTTGTAGAATGATATCTAGTTTTGCTAAAAAGTTCTTTTGATTAGATTTAATTAATTTTAGCATTATCAAAAATTGTGTTTCGGTTGTGTTTTACTTTCCCATGGGGAACCTTGATCGTCTAAAGTTACATTGATTATTTCTGTTTTTATTTTAATTATTGCGTCTCCTGAAAAAATTAATTTAACTTCATAACTTTTATCAGACAATACATTACACTCAATAGTTAAAAAATCTAAGAATTTTTTATTACTTTTTGTATTAATGTTTTTGGATAAAACACTAATTACATTGTCAAATTTTAATACTGTTCTTATTCTTTTGTTTTTTCTAAATATACCTTTTTCAACATCTTCCCACATAAATCTATTTAATTGAATTAAAAAAATTCTATTTTTTTTTAAACTTATAATATCCTGCGTTAAAACGATTGCATCTTGTAAGTGAGCTGCTACAATTCTTAAATCCTCATCTGATGTTGCTAATAATTTTAAATTTGTAACTTTCATTTTAAACTCTATTAATATTTGCTTTACATTTCTTTAATTTTTTTTCTAAATTTTCGTAGCCGCGATCCAAATGATAAACTCTATTAATTACAGTTAGGCTATCTGCGTTTAGCGCAGCTAAGACTAGGCTCACAGATGCCCTAAGGTCTGTCGCCATAACTTCGGCTCCCGATAAATTTGTTGGGCCTGTAACGTATGCCGTATTTTTTTTTGTGATAATTTTTGCACCCATTCTTCTAAGTTCTGGCACATGCATAAATCTATTCTCAAATATATTTTCAGTTATTTTTGATATACCTGAGGCTCTTAACATCAAAACCATAATTTGTGCCTGTAAATCTGTCGGAAAACCAGGGTAGGGTTCGGTTTTAATATTAACACTATTTATTTTACCTGACTCAAAAACAGTAATTTTATTTTTATCTATCTTCATTTTGATACCCATTTTTTTTAATAATTTTATTTCTGTCTCTATAATTTTAGTTTTTATTTTAAAAAAGGTAATTTTAGTTCCAACTAAAGCTGCTGCAATTAAATACGTACCGAGCTCAATTCTATCAAAAATTACTTCGTGACTTGTACTTTTAAATTTTTTAGTACCAATTATTAAAATTTTTCTTTTACCAATAAAATTTATATTACATCCTAATTTTTTTAAAAAAACTATCATATCTTGAATTTCTGGTTCAATGGCACAATTAGATATTATTGTTTTACCTTCTGCGCTAACTGCAGCAAGAATAGCACTCTCTGTTGCTCCAACTGAAATGGAAGGAAATTTAATTATAGCCCCTTTTAATCCGTTCTCAGCGGTTGCATGCATGTATCCATTTTTTATTTTAATTTTAGCACCAAGTTTTTCCAAGGCAAATAGATGTAAATTTACAGGCCTTGCACCAATAGCACATCCTCCGGGTAGGGAAACTTTTGCTTTTCTATATTTAGCAAGTAAAGGTCCTAAAACTAAAACACCTGCTCTCATAGTCTTGAGAAGATTATAAGGTGCTAATGTTTTAAATTTTCTATTACTTGAGGTCTTTAAAATATTTTTTTTTTTTGAAATTTTTATATTTAATCCAATAAATTTTAATAAGTTTATCATTGTGTAAACATCTTGCACTAATGGAATATTTTTTAAAGTAACGGCTTTATCCGTTAGTAGGGTGGCGGCTAGAATAGGTAATGTAGCATTCTTAGATCCAGAAATATCTATAGAACCAAATAATTTTTTTTTCCCTTTGATGATAAGTTTTTGCATCAATAAAATTGAACTTAAACTTTAGGTAAAGTAACGCCTTTTTGTTTCATGTACTTACCTTTTCTATTTGCATACGTTACTTGAGGCTTTTCATTACCTTTAATGAAAACAAATTGTGCAATACCTTCGTTGGCATAGATTTTAGCTGGCAAAGGAGTCGTGTTAGAAAATTCTAAAGTTACATGACCTTCCCAGCCTGGCTCAAGCGGTGTAACATTTACAATTATCCCACATCTCGCATATGTTGACTTACCAAGACATACAACAAGAACATCCTCAGGTATTTTGAAATATTCCATTGTTCTGGCTAAAGCGAAAGAATTTGGCGGTATAATGCATTCTTTGCCAATCTTAGTAACAAAGCTATCTTTTTTAAAGACTTTAGGATCAACTATGCCTGAGTTTACATTTGTAAAAATTTTAAACTCATTTGAAACTCTTGCGTCGTAACCATAGGATGACAATCCAAAAGATATCTTTCCTTTTCTTACTTGTTTTGAGACAAATGGCCTAATCATAGCTTTTTCCTTAGCCATTTTTTTTATCCATCTATCTGATAACACTGTCATTTTTTTTAATTTTTTCTCTAAATTTTTTTCGTTTTTTTAAATTTATTCTCAAGGCTATCTCTCTTTTAACAAGCTGAGCGTCTTTTTTAACGGGTGCTCTACTCATTTTTATTTTACTATTCTTTATCAGGATTTGTTAGATCTTCAAGAGTGATAGGTTTTTCTATATCGTGCATTATCTTCTCGTCATTATTTAAAGGATCATTACCTTTTCGTGCTCTTTTTTCCTCAATACGGGCTTTCCTTTTGGCCTCTTTTTTCATCGCTTTTTCGTTTCTTGTAGATTTATAGTCGTAATGAATACCCATATTAGCTCCTGCATTTTTTTTCAATTTTACTTTGTAGATTGAAATTATGCAAGTCTCTTATAAAATAGTAATTCTAATTTTACAAGAAGCACATATAGCTCAGCAGGTAGAGCATTTCCAAGGCAAGGAAGAGGTCGGCTATTCGATTCAGCCTGTGGGCAAAACATTTATTTTTTTTTTTTAATTAAGGTAAAAATGATTGATAACATAATAGCAACTAACACATCAGAAATAGGTTTGGCGTTAGGATAAGCAAAGTTCCAAAAAATTAATAATATTACCCAAGCAAACCAATAAAAAATATCTCGATTTATTTTTTTCATTTTAATTTAAATTATACATCCATTTTCTGTACAGTTTTTATTAGATTCTATCATATCAAAATAATCGATTGATTTTAAGCTACTTGTCATTAAGGATTTATAAATGTTTAAATATCCATTTAAACTATTGGATAATTCTCTACCTTCAGTTTTCATTCCAAGTCTAGAAAAATTTAATAACATAATAGAATTACCATTAGGAATATTATTATCACTAATATCTATTGGTTTGTGAAAAAGATCGTTATTAGAAATTATATTTTTTTGAAATATAGATTTTTCTTTCACATAAAATAGTTCTATAGTTTTTTGGCATAAATTTTTAGCTTTAAATAAATAATTGGGTTTTAAAGTACGTTCCGAAAGATCTAATAGCATTGATATAGCGTAAGCATAATCTTCTAAAAAAACAGAACTTTTTGAATTGGTGTGACAGAGTCTTTCTTCATTAAAAAAAATTTTTTCTAAATTATCGTAAAAAGTTTCTGCTATTTGTAAATAATTATTTTTTGGTAATATTTTTTCTGCAGAAATTAAAGCACTAACCCAAAGACAATTTAAATCTAATTGAATTTTATTATCGAAAAATGGCTTATTTTTTTTTTTTCTTAAATCTTTCAATTTAGTGAGGATTGACTGTGGTGGGACATTAATTTCTTTTAAAATTATTTTATTTTCCCAGTTTCCACCTGGCTTTACTTCAAAATATCGTTCTATATCTTTGATATCTTTCAGTTCATTGTAATTAAAAACATAATATTTTCCCTCTTCACCTTCACTATCAGCATCATAAGCTGACCCTAATAAATTGTATTTGGAATTTAAAAAATTGTAATTTATAAATTCAATTGTCTGAGAGATTTTTTTTTCAAAATATTCGTTTCCACCTATTTTGAGAAATTTAGATATTAAAAGGACAAATTGAGCATTGTCATAAAGCATCTTTTCAAAATGAGGGATTAACCAATTTTCATCTACCGTGTATCTTGAAAGCCCACCTTCTACATGATCGTATATTCCCTGTGAACAAAGCTGTTTTAAAATTAGCTCAACGGGTTCTATATAACTTAATTTTTTTGTTTTAGTAAAAAAATATAAAAGAGTGTCGTAAATATTAAATAATGGGAATTTAGGAGCGCCTATATAACCTCCTTTTTCTTTATCAAAATTAACAATAATATTTTGTAAAATGTTTTCTAAGTCTTGATTTAAAACAGAAGATTTTTTTAATTCTAAACTTTTAGATATAACTGGTGATTGTTTAATAATTTCTTCTCGATACTGACTGTATGTATTTCCTGTTTTTAAAATAATTTCTTTAAAAGATGGAAGACCATGAGAGGGTATTTTAGGAAAATAGGTTCCTGCCATAAAAGGTATGGCATTTTCATCAAGAAACATAGTTAGTGGCCATCCACCGCCTGACTGATTGAAAAGTTGAAATGAACTTTGAAAAATATAATCAATATCTGGTCTTTCTTCTCGATCTACTTTTATATTTAAAAAATATTTATTCATGAGTTTAGCTGTTTCTTCGTCTTCAAAACTTTCGTGTGCCATTACATGGCACCAATGACAACTTGCATATCCAACACTAAGAAGAATAGGAATTTTTTTTTCCTTAGCAAAATCTAATACTTTTTTTGACCACACTTGCCAGTTAACTGGATTTTTTTTATGTTGCTGAAGATAAGGACTTAGATCTTCTGATAAATTATTTTTATTAGCCTTAAACATTAAAAAATTTTTTTTTTATTAGCAAAGATATTAAAAGAAAAATTATAAAAAAAACTACTGGTAAGTAAATTTCTTTACTAAATATTAAATTCATAAGACTAAAACTATCTGATTGTTTTATAAATTTATTAATTCCAGATCCAATAGTGACCATAATAAACATGCTGGGCATAAACCCCAAGATACTAGCAAAAAAATAATTTATTTTTTTCATGTTGAAAATTACTGGTAAGGTGTTTTGCAAAGGAAATGGAAGTCCTAAGCCTCCTGTCAGTCTAAAAATAAAAAAATAATAAAATTCATTTTTTTTAAAAAGACTAATATATTTTGAAAATTTTTTTTCTAATAATTTATTAACCAAATCTTTAAAAAAAAAATTAGCAATTGCATATAGTATTAAAGCACCTACGGAGATCGAAACAACTGACGCAAAAGTTCCAACCCACTTTCCAAAGAGAATTCCTGAAATTATTAAAAGAGGAGTGCCAAACCCAAGTAACGCGACCCACACAATAGAAAATACAAAAAATATCAATAAATTTATATAAAGTTTATCTCCAATTAAATTATCTATACCTAACTGAAGTTCCTTGTAATATGAGAAGTCATTCAATCTACTAATTTCAATTTGTAAAAAAATGAAATACAAAAAAGTAAATAGAATAAGTAAATAAGAAATTCCTAAAAATAGTTTCAGTTTTTTGCTCATTATTTACATGTACAATACAAGTTAATTAGATTATATAACTTTAAACATTTATGAAAAGAACTTATCAACCTAGTAACTTAGTTAGAAAAAGAAGACACGGATTTAGAGGTAGAATGGCCACTAAAGCTGGTAGACAATTAATTGCAAGAAGAAGAGCCAAGGGACGCAAAACTATCTCGACTTAATTTTTAATGATTAAACTGGAAAGTTTAAAAAAAAATAATCACTTCAAATTAGTTTTGAAAGAAAAAAAAGTTCATACTGATTTTTTTTCTATTTTTGCAGCAAAAAATTTTTCTCCGAAAAAAAATAAAAATTTATTATACATTAGTTTCGTAATGAAAAAAAAAATCGGTAATGCTGTAAAAAGAAACAGAATAAAACGTAAATTAAAAGCTA
>Ga0307986_10001810_pt1 | contig 15445 bp, 25 predicted proteins | sample EllFjometageno82_FD_203170 | JGI IMG/M metagenome (GOLD analysis project Ga0307986, IMG submission 203170) | Marine microbial communities from Ellis Fjord, Antarctic Ocean - #82 | ecosystem: Environmental > Aquatic > Marine > Unclassified | place: Southern Ocean | collected 2014-10-09
AGAAAGAATGGCAGAAAGGATGTACCAAGATTGTGACGGATTCTGGGCATTATTTAATAAAATATAAGGAGAAATAACATGGGTAGATATTACAGTGGCGATATAGAAGGTAAGTTTTGGTTTGGTGTTCAGGGTAGTGATGATGCAGAGTTCTTTGGCGCTGAAGAGAGAAGAGATAACATTCAATATGTGGTTTATGACGTAAAACCTGTCATAGAAGGTATTAATGAATGTATTGAGGAATTAGGAGACTGGAGGGAAATGCTAGATCTCTTCTTTAAGGAGCATAACGGCTACAACGATGAAATGATCGTTAAGGAATGGGAAGAGAAATATAAGATTATAACTTACCCAGAAACAGTACTTAAATACCTTAAATGGTACGCTAGGCTAAGCTTAGGCAATCAAATGCTTGAGTATTTTGAGAATAATGAAGGTTCAGACCTTTACTTTGAAGCAGAAACATAAAAGGAGAAATAACATGGGAAACAGAGCAGTATTATGTCTTAGAGACAATAAAGAACAAGGTTTTGATGTAAGTGCAGTCGGAATCTACCTACATTGGAATGGGTCACCTGGACAGGTGGCTTATTACCTTGAACAAACTCGTAAGGTCATGGAGGGTCGCAGTGGAGACTATGAATATGCCAAAGCAAGACTGATTGGTGTAATCAATAATGAGATCGAGGGGAACTTGTCCCTTGGAGTAGGAATAGTAGGTCAGATGGACTACGATAATAGTGACAATGGCACATATGTCATTGATTGCTCAAACTTAACAGTAACAACACATATTGATATCAAATATGTAGTAAAGGAGAAATAACATGGTATTAGATAGAGGTGAACAGTTTGTATGGGATTGGCAGTATAGGTTGTTAGGTGGTTTTAAGGAGTCTTTGGCTCATACCATTCAACAAGCAGATACAAATAATCAAATGAAGTTATTGCTAGCATTTCCAGTGGAAGTACAAGCAATTATAGATTATCAGTCTAAAGAGGGATATTGGACATCTATACAAGACAAGATTGATAAAGTCACATGATGAATATAGATGTAATAGAAGTAATGATGGTAGTAGCTGCTTGCTGGATGGGATATCAGCTGACAGATGCAATTGAGTTTAACAAAAAGGAGAACGAAGATGGAAATGACTAATCAAGCTTTAGAGCACTTAGTAGATAGCTTAGCTATCAAGATACAGTATGGTGTGAAAATCACTGACGAAGATATAGAGGACTGGAATGAGATAGATATTACTTACCAGGTCGGAGATATCGTCAGAGGAGCAGACTTTATTGAAGATAGGATTGATATCAAATATGTAGTAGATGCAGATAGGAGATACCTGTCAGCTCAACTACTAATGAAGTTTGGAGGGCCAAACCTATACATTGATACAAATAAAAGGGTAGTGAAAGGCTACTGGGGTTGTGACGAATTCATCAAAGGATATTGGGAAGACCCGATGAATATAGAGCAAGCATGTGAAGAACTTTACCAACAAGCAGGATAATAAAATGAATAGAGAAGAATCAAAACTAGCATGGAACTACATAACTTTGCTAAAGGCATCACAAGATGCAGGACATATAACAAGACACCTTAGTGGGATTGAATTTAAGGTACTAGCCTATATTGGTTGGAGAAACAACAGAGCTTTTATACAAGAGATTGTTGAGCATCCAGCCTATAACCCTTACTCTCTATCAACAATCAAAAGAGCAATCTTAAACCTTAAATCTTTGGAATTAATTGAATCTAGACAATCTCCAGAAGACGGAAGAGTAATGATTCTGTCATTAAGGGAAGATTGATGTCGAGACCATTAAAGGATCACAGTCCAGATGATAAGGCAGTCGTTAAGATGCAATATCAAGCAAACTGCACTTTAACAGGAGATGCTTTAGAAAGGAAGAAGACCGCTTTAACATCGATGAAGATTGTAGATGGTAAGGCTATGAGTTATGGAAAGTATCTTCATGACTACTTAAGGAATATGTCTTTTACTTATCAAGCTTCTGGGGCTAACGCAGGGAAGTACAGAAGAATCTGTGAGATAGTAGAAGGTATGTGCAAAACACAATGGGATAAATACCCTAATGCGGAGAAATAATATGAGCTTAACTTATAAGAATTGGGTAGATGAACTCAAGGAGCGAGAAAAGATCGAATGGATGAATGGTCAAGAGAAGATACTTGATGCAAAGATAACTGAAGACTTAATAAAGTCAGGTCAGTATCTTGATGATGACTGTGGAGGTAGTGAGTTTATCTCTGATGTAATGATTGTTAAGGAGTTAATGGCATTAAAGCTGTTAGCTTGCTACAACAATAACATTGAGAAGATTGTTGTTGAGAACATCGGCTCAGACTTCATTGGAACAATATAACGCTGTTAGATAAGAAGAACGAAACAAACTATAACAATAGGAGAAATAATATGGATAAGACTAAAGAACAGATAGAAAGTGAGATTAAAACTCTAGGAATGCAAATAATGCTTCTAAGGCTAGATATAAAAGAGATTGAGAAGCTAGAAGACGATGGAGTTGAGGATGAATACCAGTTAGAGGATGTCTATAGAGTTATCTTTGGAAATGATGACAGTATCAACAGATACACACATCATGAATTAGTCGATGAGATTAAGTTCAGAGATAAGTTGCTAACAGAATATAGAGATAATGACAAAGGAGACTTATGAGAGATTGGAGCGGTGATGCAACCAAGGCATTTGAAGGAAAGGTAGTAAAGAATATTAGATACACTACTGAAGGTGAATTAGGTGAATTAGGGTGGGATTTTAGAACACCGATTGTATTCTTTACAGATGGTAGTTATCTTATGCCTAGTGCTGATGATGAGGGAAATAGTGGTGGAGTGTTCTTTACTTCTGATGACAGCATAGACACAATACCAAGAGGAGGAAAGTAATGACTGAAGATCAAGAGAACACATTGTCAGATTTGCATTATGGCCTGGCTAATGAGAAATGGTATAGAGACCATTGGCACAACGAAGCTACAGCTTTTGAACTATTTAGATTACTAGACGAAGCTATTGAATTAATTGAAACACTAAAGGAGAAGGTAGATGAATAACTCAGAACTACAACTAGAGCAGATCTATGAAACGGTTTGCGGAGAGAACGGTATGAGCAGGTACTTACATTATGAGCTAATAGATAGGCTAAATGAAATGTATGACTGTTACGAATGGATGTGTGAGTATGGAGATGAAATACAAATGCAGAATGATTTAAAAGAACTAAGAGGTGAATTATGAATAATTTAACATTAAGTGAGCAAATAGAACAACTAGAGGTAGAGTTAGATAATCTAAGAAACATTAAGGATAAGTATATTTCAGTTAAGCTGACGAATACATCATTACATCATAAGATTCCAGAAATAACGGAAGAGAACTTGATGTTAGCTGATGAGAATCAGAAGATGGCCAAGTTCTTAAAGGAAATTGGGTATACAGCCAATGAGATAAATAATATCGCTACAGGTTGGGATGACATCCATTAATAATAAAGGAGAAGTGTAATGTTTTTATATACAAAGAAATGCGACCAATGTGGTTGCGGTATGGACGATGGATATGTTTTAGGATGGGATCATCATTTCTGCGGAAACACATGCTTAACAGCATATCTATACGAAGAAGATATCTGCTACTACACAACATTTGACGTAAAGTCAGATACTGAGGTAGGAGGTATCGCTTACAGCGAGGAAGGTGAGGCTCATTTATATCAGCCACTTCCAGAAATAGAGTGATGGATCGTTTCTATTCTTGAGGAGAAGTAGGATGCTCTAGGAGAGCTGGGGGTCGATCCATCAAGGATAATTATACATAACAATAGGATATAACATGGATATACAGATAAAAACTTTAGAAATAAAGACACTAAAGGTAGCTGAAGAGGTTACTGGGGGCGTTGCTAAAACTAAGAAACTTAACACTTCTAGTAGCAACCTATCAGCATTTGACTGCAAAACTGGAAGTAAACTGGCAACAATTGAAGGCTCAGTCTGCTTTGATTGCTATGCAAGAAAGGGTAACTATAGGTTTCCAAATGTAAAGAAGGCTTTACAAAACAGAACTAAGTTGATCTCTAACGATAGTTGGGTGAAAGCTTGGGTGTTTATCTTGAAGAATAAGAAGAGGATAGTAGACTCAGGACTATTTAGGCATCATGATAGTGGTGACGTCCAAGATATGACCCATCTAAGGAAGATTATCGAGGTAGCAAGACTAACACCAGAGATTAAGCATTGGTTGCCTACAAAGGAATCCTCGTTGATTAAGAACTTTAAGGGAAAGATGCCTAAGAATATCGTTATTAGGCTATCTGGAACTATGGTTAACGGAAACCCACCAAGATATAAGAATACATCTACAGTCACAACCGACCCAGACAAGGCAACTTGTAGGGCATTTGAAACACAAGGTGAATGTAGAGACTGCTCTAAATGTTGGGACGAAACAATTGCCAATATCGTATATCTAAAACACTGATAAAATAACCCTATCTTTTGAGGAGAAACAATGAATATAGACGTAACTAAAGAGGTTACTGGTAAATGGCATACTACATTGATAGCAATGGGTATACCAGAAGTCTGCCTAAACGGCAAAAGCCAACCTTGCCCTATGTGCGGTGGTAAAGACCGCTTCAGGTTCACAGACTATGAAAACGCAGGATTATATATATGCTCAGGATGTGGAAATGGAAACGGATGGTCATTAGCTCAGAAATACTTTGACATTAACTTCGCAACAGCTGCTAAACAGATAAAGTCAATCCTTGGTCTTACACAAGGACACGTCTTTGATAATCCTAAGTTTAATCCAATACCAGCATTAAAGAAGATGGCATTACTGTCTAAACCTTTAGATGCCTCATTATCTGTCTGTAAATACCTAGACTCTAGAGGATTCGATCAATATCCAGAAGGACTTAGGCAAGGCAGAATTCCTTTCTATAAGGAAATGAAGAAGGTTGGTGAGTATGACGCTTTAATATCTCTAGTCAAAGACTGGGAAGGTAGAGCTATTACTTATCATCTAACCTACATTAAGGATGGTAAGAAGGCAGATATAGATCCGAATAGGAAGATTATGCCAGGAAAAGGAACTATTACTGGTTCTTCTATAAGGCTACACAATGACTTTGAAGATGTTATCTGTGTTGCAGAAGGCATCGAGTCAGCATGGGGAGCCCATAAAGACTCTGGACATCCTGCCTTCGCAGTTATTAACGCCAACTGCATGGAAAGCTTTGTGCCTCCAGAAGGAGTGACACAAGTGTGGATATACGGAGACAACGACAGGAACTATACTGGCCAATCGGCAGCATATAAGTTAGCTAAAAGGCTAATGATGAAAGGTATTGAGGCTTGGGTGTTTATACCTGACAAAGTTGGTCAAGATTGGAACGATATATTATTATCTAAATAGCATAGGGGTTGATGTGGAATTCAAGATACAAGAAATAGTTTGGTCTATTGAGGAAACCGTAATAGATTATAAAAGTAACAAAAGGTTTGCAGTTCAAATCTTTAGGAATTGCCAATGTTTAAGAGATGACTTTAGAAGTTATTCAATTGTATCGGATACCTTTAATTACCTAACATATGCATTCTCTAGAAACGATGGTCAGATTCCATTGACAAATACTCTCGCTAAGCTAGGGGATATCGTTTCCAAGACATTGTCGTTAAAGAATCAAGGTAAGAGTGCTAAGCTTCAATTAGGCTCTATTGTTCTTGAGGCATTAATCGACAAGGATTATATAACTCTTCACAGAGAGGAATATATGACATATGAGCAGCTTCTTATTAAAGGCGAGAAGGTTAGGAAGAGAATGCAACCTTATCATCTTGAACTTGGAGAACAGTTCAGAGATGTTAAATTCCTTATTAAAGAAAGATTAGGTATTAGCACAACTAAGTATCCAGAATGGGACTCTAGTGAGCGAATGGTATTAGGCGTAAAGGATAGGCTTGTTAAAGGAACTATTAAGATAAGCAAGGGAATCAAGAAGCCATTCTTGAAAGCTATCAATAACCTAGAGAAAGTTAGATGGGAAGTTAATCCTGACATTGCTCAGGTGTCCAAACAGCTTGAAGCTTTATTAATTGATAGCTCTATTGAGGTAATTACAGAAGATGGTGAGATAGTAAGATTTGAGTCTTCTGATATAAAGCGTATAGGCGCTAACGAGAAGTACAAGAATGTAAACCTTTATTATAATGACATCCTATTTGAGCCTGACCTAGGTAATGCTGCTCAAGTTAAGATAATAGAGGCTAAATTAGCTAGCCTTGAGAAGAGATACAAACGCATAAAGACCACAGGGGAGTTAAAGGATAGTATCAAGAAACAGATTGATACCTGTATGGATATCTATGAAGAGAAGAATAGACATTGGCTAGCTAAGCAATTGTGTCTCAGGAAGCGCTCACATGTCAATAGAGACCAGTTTATCCTTAATACGATACATGGTTGCGAAGAAGCTCCAGGATGGCTAGGATCAAAGTTTTACTTATCTAGCTTCTTGGACTTTAGGGGGAGGGTGTACGCAAGAGATCCATATTTCTCATATCAGTCATCAGACTTAGCAAGAGGACATTTGATGTTTGCTGAGAAGAAGCTAATGACTGATAAAGGTTATAGGCATCTACTAGCTCATCTTGCTAACAGCTACAACCAATCCTACACAATAGAGGAACTTAAGGATCTTGACTGGACAGAGCAGGATTATGCCAAGGATTTAATTATAGATGGAATACCTGATATATCAGTAGATAAGATGACCATTAAGGATAGAGAGTTATGGTCAGAGAATTCATTAGACTTTATCTTTGATGTAGCATTGGATCCAATAGAGTCAAGGGAGCAATGGATGCAGGCTGAGAAGCCATGGGTATTCTTATCATTGTGCTTTGAAGTAATTAAGTACTTAGCTGAGGATGGAGAATACTTCTCTCAGATGCCAATAGCTATTGATGGTGCTTCAAATGGGACACAGCATTTAGCTGCAATGAGTAAAGATGAGATAGCAGGTGCCATGGTTGGATTAATTCCAACTAATAAACCTATTGACTTTTACATTGTGATTGCTAAAGGGATTCTGAATAGGAACGTGGATAATGATCTAGGTAAGATACTGGCTCAGATACCAATGAAGCTTATTAGGAAGGGAATCAGTAAGCGAGGCACTATGACAAAAGCCTATGATGCTGGAGTTAGATGTATCGCAAATATCATCTACACAGATTGCTATGATGCTGGAATGACGGTTAAGTATGGTATCACAAGGTCAGTATCTAGCAAGCTAGCTAAGGATTTAGTGGACACTTACAATTCATTATGTTCAGGGCCAGTAGCTGTTAAGGACTACTTACAAGCATTAACTAAACATAGGATTAAGGAGTTGAACTACAGATCATCAGAATGGGACACGCCAAGTGGGTTTCATGTGATATCTGAGAAATGGATAACATCAAAGAAACAAGTTGTTGTTCGTTTAAATAAGAATCGTATCGGCATCGTTTACAGGGAAGTCACAAGCATCCCTGCTATTCACGAGATAACCTCAGGAATTAGCCCTAACTACGTTCATTCAATGGATGCTAGTCATATGTCATTAGTTATTAATGAACTAAATGATGCAGGGATTTATTCCTTTGGAGCTATCCATGATAGTTTCTCTGTTCACGCAGATGATGTTGATACAATGTTAGACATAACCAAATCTGTATTTATAAGCATGTATGACCATGATGTATTTACAGATATGAAGAAACAATTCGTTGGTAACGATGAGAACTTTACGATCGACAAACCTGACATTGGTAAGCTCGATCTCAACAGAATTAAGGAGTCAGAGTATTTCTTCTGTTAGTGGCGTAAGTCATTGATATATAAGAAGAATTCCTATGTACTCCTTATAGAGAGAAAACCACGGTAGATTCTACGGTGTTATTCCCTCGAAATATTCTAGCAAATGTTGTGGTAGGCATTTGTGGAAAATCTAAAAGCTGCATCAGACCCTGACTACCACATCACAGGGTTCGGTGCAGCCCTTATGTTTAATCAAAGGGTAATCAGAGCAATAATGCTCGAATAAAAGGAGAAGTATATGTCGAAAACATATGAGTTTAATAATGTAAAGGTAATGTGGGCTAAATTGGATCCAGAGAATCCAGAGCCACCATTTATGCAAGATGATGAGAAGCCTAAGCCAGATTCATGGAATCTTATTGCTGTACTAGATGATAAACAAGCAGATAGATGGAAGGAAGAAGGAATGTTCCCTAAGTTTAAACGCAACAAGGATCATGATTTAGTATTGGAAGATGGACAGAGAGTCATTAAGTTAGGTAAGACTGCAACATTCGGCTACAAGGGTGCTCCTAAGAAGCCAGTAATAGTAGTTGATACTTATGGAAATAACTTCTCGGGGTTACTCGGTAATGGTACGGTTTGTAACATTCAGTGTTCAGTACATGAATGGAAAACTGCATCATCAACTGGAGCAACAGCTAGTCTTGAAGCAATTCAAGTATTAGAGTTAGTTGAGTTCACAGCTGATGGTGGTGAAGAGTTCACACCAACATTCTCTTTCGATAAGCAAGAGAAGAAGAGTTTATCAGAAGCGACATCTAATGAAGATCCTGAGGATATCCCTTTCTAGGCTATTATGAACCAACATGGCAATGGGTTAAGTCAAACTGAGAAGACTCAGTAAGTAGGATTGCGGATTCGCAGTCGTAGAACCCACCTAACATAACAATAGGATATAACATGCAAACATTTCTCACACTATACTTTCTGCTATTCGTAGTAGTAATAGTATATCGAACAATAAAATGAGTTACGAGTTAAGGCAGTATCAAAAGGATACTCTTAACAAACTAGTTAAGTCACACAGGTCAGGTAAGAAGCGAATAATACTTCAGGCTCCAACAGGAGCAGGAAAGACAGTTATGGCTGCTGCCTTAGTCCAGTACTTCAAGGACAAAGGTAAAAGTATATTGTTTCTAGCACACAGAAGGGAGTTAATTACACAAGCATCAGAGAAGCTTAATATGTCTGGTATCTCTCATGGAATAATTATGGCCGACCATAGAACGGATGATAGACATACCGTTCAGATAGCATCTGTGGATACATTAAGAGCTAGAGCAATAAACAATAAGAAGATGGAGTTACCTGAGGCTGATGTGATATTCATCGATGAAGCCCATAGGTCTTTATCAGAAACCTACCTAAAGTTAATTGGACTATACAAAGACAGTCTGTTAGTTGGATTAACAGCAACACCAATCAGAGCAGGAGGAGAGGGGTTGGGATATGTGTATGACGACATGGTTACAGCTCCAAGCATTAAAGAACTGACTAAACAAGGAAGCCTTGTTGATGTTAAGTATTACTCTCCTAGTGTTCCAGACCTTAAGGGTGTTGGCGTTGTTGGAGGAGATTTCAATGGTAAGAGTCTTAACGAAAGGATGGATCAACCAAAGCTTGTTGGTGACATTGTAAGCACATGGTTACACTTAGCAAAAGATAAGCAGACTATTGTGTTCGCTGCAGGTGTAAAGCATTCCATGAATCTAATGGAGCAGTTTGTCTCAAAAGGAGTTAAAGCTGCTCATTTAGATGGAACTACAGAGAGCGAAGAGAGGCTACAAATCATTGCTGATTTCAACTCAGGTAAGATAACGGTTGTCTGCAACTGTATGGTCTTAACTGAGGGCTTTGACGCTCCCTGTGCTGAAGTTTGTGTACTTGCAAGACCAACTAAATCTCTGCCACTTTATATACAAATGGTTGGTAGGGTTCTTAGACCTTATCCATCTAAAGAGAAGGCGATGGTTATTGACCATTCAGGTGCGGTATATATCAACGGGTTTATTGATGATGACCATAAATGGGACTTAGGTACTGGAATCTTAAGAAAGAGACCAGAACGTAAGGATAGAGACAAAGAGGACTCAATAATTGTATGTGAAGGCTGCTTCAGAACTTATAGTGGGGGAAACATTTGCCCTACTTGTGGTCAGAAACACAAGCCTAAATCTGACTATGTTAATTTCATTGACTCTCAGCTATGTCTTGTTGATAAGATAACAAGGAAGGCTGAGAGGAAAGAGGAATACGGAGAAGGGTTTAAGCTTAACTTCTACAAAGAGCTTCTTGGAGCCTCTGAACTTAGAGGTCATTCCAAAGGATGGGCTTGGCATAAGTACCAAGACAGATTCGGAGAGAAGCCTGACTACCCTGACTTCAAGTATCCAGATTCAATACATCCTTCAGATGAATGTAATAACTACATAAAACACCTTCAGATTAGGGAGTTTAAGAAAAAGAAGAAAGAAGGAACTTTACCAGCTGGATACACAGATAAAGTTAAGAAGAAATAACCTCAGTCAGTATATGGGCTGCTTACTAGTACTTTCGGGTTTTCATGTTTCCCATTTATGTCTAGTAGGATTGTTAAAAGGTACGCCACAGCCTTCATATATAGTGGCACCAAATTCAACAAATTGAGGAGAAGTATTGTGCCACCAAGAAACTATAGTAAGAACCATACCCTGTCTGATGGAAGTGTATGGACTTCATTTATGATTGCAGAAGAGACGGGGATAAATCTATCAACAATACGTGCTAGATTATGTAGAAACAAGAATGTCAAGGATATATTTGCTCCCAAGTACGCAGGGACTAATAAGAAAGGACTTTATAAACTATATACGTTAGATGATGGAAGTCAGTGGACAGTTCCTGAGATAGTAAAAGAGACAGGTATAACTAGGTCATGTGCTGGAGCTAGATTATCAAAATCTAAAGAAAGAGCAATTGTCCTTGCCCCTCCTCTCAACATTGAAACAGTAGATACAGCAAGAAAGAAGAGAGCAAGGAAAGAGACAATGTGTTTTGGTCAAAGAGACTTCTGGACATTGTTAAACGCTAATACATAGGTTTATGGGCAAGGAGAGAAGTCCCATTGATAATGCAGACTAATACATTAACGAGATACTACAAGCGTTTGTAAAAGATAATTACTGCGAAGACCTCAATAACTTAATAACAAATAGGATATAACATGCAAATATATACAGATGAGCAGCTACCACAAGGTAGTCAAGAATGGTTAGACGTTAGAGCTAATCATGGAACAGCTTCAGAAGCTGCAGCAGTATTACAAGTATCACCTTGGACTCCAAAGACTCCATTGCAATTATGGCAGCTTAAGAATGGTGAAATAAAGATAACTGAGAACTTTGCAATGAGGATTGGTAACGAGACAGAGGATGAAGCAAGAGAGTGTTTCGAGGAGTTCTCAGGGAAAGAGTACGCTCCAGTCTGTATAACTGATCATATTGAAGAACTACCATTAATGGCCTCACTGGATGGAATGGAGAGAGGCAATGGAAACTCTATAGTAGAGATTAAAGTCCCTCTAAACGGATCCTGCTCGCCTTTATGGGCATCAATGGAGTTAGATGAAGAGTTACCAATACAATACATTTTACAAATGCAACAACAGATGTTATTATCTCAACAAAGCCATTGTAATTTCTGGGTATATGATAGAAAGAACAAGGTTGGATTAAATAGAATTGTAAAGAAAGATAATAAAGTTCAACAACAAATAATTGATGGTTGGGCGGAATACTTTAAAGGCAAACCAGAGGCTGGCGATAAGGATGTTATTGTGAGGGATGATAAGGAATGGGTTAAATTAGCAACACTTTGGAAGATGGCTAAGAATGACGCAGACGAGGCTACTAAGAAACAAAAGAGGCTTCGTCAAGAGTTGATCGATTTATGTAAAGATAAGTCTTATAAAGGTCACCAAGTCCAAGTCACCAAGAACAATAACACTGGAGCTTGGTCGATAAGGAAGGTTAAGTAATGGAGTATAACGCAATACTAGAGTACCCAACTTTTACGAGAAAGGGTAAGTCTGTAAAACTATCACAGAACATCTTTAAGAAGATGCACTGGGGCTCTCAAGCTAAATGTAAGAAAGATTACGCAGAGTTAGTAGAGGGGTTCGTAGATTCACTACCAGTATTTGAATGGATAAGACCACAGTACACTTTATTCTTTAAAGGGAATAGAGCTAAGGACTTAGATAACTACTGGTTTCCAGTACATAAGTTCTTAATGGATGCTATTGTAGACCGTGGCAAACTGGAAGATGATAACTTTAAGTTTGTAAGAGGGTTTGAAGTAGACTTTGGTGAGTCTGGTAAAGATGTACAAGATTATGTTGTCGTAGAGCTCCATGGAGAGATTAGTGACAAGGACGATACAGATTAACGAAGCAATAGAGAAATGTTACAACGTCATAATGAGGATGAGTGATCATGAGACAGTTTGTCATTGTGAAGCTTGGCTAGAAACGTTAAAGATATTAAATCAATTAGGGTTTAAGAGGGTCTCATTTGAAGAAAGCTAAGAAGACAAAGACAATCAAGGTAATACCTAATGGGGGTTATGCTAAGGCAGGAGACTGTATTAGGATTTGGCATAAGTTCAAATGTAAGACTGAAATGTCTTGGATGAACAACCTACCGAAGGGATCCTGGGAAGAGCCAGGTGTTCTATCAAATTATATGAGGGAGATAATTAATAAAGAGAAAGATTAAGGTGTGTTACGAATTCTGAGAACTATAAACTAACTGAAGAGGAGATTTAAATGAACAAAGAAAGTAAAGAAGAAGCTTGCTCAATATTAGCAAAAGAATATGAAGAGATAGCCAAGGCTTCAGGAATTGAGAATGACCATGTCTATAAGCATTATATGGAAAGATGTATGTCAAGAGAAGACATCACAGTTGCTGAGCAAACAGTTAGGACAATAAAGAGGGATGAATATAAAGACCCTGCTGTGTCTTGGGTAGCTGCATGGAAGGAACAAAGGCTAATAAGAGCTAACCTAGTTAAAGACAACGTCAGATCTTACAAGCAAGTAAAGAGTTTCATATGAATCTAGATGATTACTTTGACAAACTATATGATTACAACGAACCAATTAAGGAGAAGAAGATGGGAAGAGTATGTAGAGCAGTATTTACAATAATAGATGATGAAGATTTAAAACTAAACAGAACAGAAGTAGTAGAGATAACATACCCTATTACAGAAAACGATAATATGTTTGATGCGATGATAGATTACCTATCAGAAGATTTAAAGACAGAAGCAGCAGACAATGAAGAGTCTAAGATAATACTTGGACACTAGGAGACATATGAAAGATTACAATGCAATGAGTTTACATGGAATTAAAGACAAGGAATACATCGAAGAGTTTGACCTAGACCCATCACTGGAAGGAACTCCAGAAATTAATGATGCAATGATGGATGTAGTCTCAGTGATGAATCTGAAAGCTGAGAAGTCAAGACTACTAGAGGAAGGTGTAGAGTCAGAGAAGGCTCAACAAGAAGCTTACAAGATAGTGAACAAGAAACGAAAGGAAGCAGAGTCATATCTTAGAGATGTAACAAATCAGAGAGGCTATTAACAAAGAAAACCCCACAGAAATCCATTACGGATAACTGTGGGGTTACTTTGTTTATTTAGTAGCTGGCCAATCCCAAGCGTACTGGTACATCTTATTAATATCCATCCTCTTAACGGCTTCAGCTCTACGCTTCTCAATTCTACTAATAGCATTGATAACTGTATCGCCTTTCTTGCCTCTCCAAGGAACATTAGCTAAGAAGAACCTTAAAGGGTTTTGATTTACCTTAGTTAGCTCTTTCTTAGTTAACTCTCTTCCTAGTTCATTAGCGTAAGTGACTCTAGCAATCTCTTGGAATCTTTCAGAGTCCAAATCTTGTATAGATTCAATTAACTTATTAACAGAAGAGTAATCCCTAGATACTTTCATGATCTCTTTATGAAGAGCATGTGAGAACTCCTGAGCATCCTTAGGAGTCATCAACATACCATCATAAATCTGAGCAGCAAAGAAACCATCTTTAGACTTAGCATTCTTTCTAAGATTAGAAATAGCTCTCATCATTACAATGGCATCGATAGCCTGTGTAATAAGAACGGGAGCCTGCTTGGAAGCCTTAAGACTTGTTAGTTTATGGACAGCTTTGTCGTATTTAACTCTAATGGTTTCACCACTAGCGCCTTTAGTTTCAACTCCACTAGCATCAAGAAGCCTTTTCATTCTTTGAATGAGAACAGGGCCTCCTCTGCCTTTCCTTTTACCAGGCTTATAACTACCCTTCATCCTACCATCTTCATCTAGAACTCTTTGAGAGAGTCCAAACTCAATGTAATCATAGTCATCAGTGATAGTGTGAGGCTCAATTCCAAGAGAAACGGCATAGCCTGTGATAGAAGAAAGAACCTTAGCAAGTTCCTGCATCTCTGGGAAGTTAGTCTGGACAGCCTTAACCATCATCTTTCCTGATAAATCTAAGAAAGTATTGATAGCCTTTTGGTTGTACGTGTTCTTTAAATCTGTGAAGATTTTAGAACCCTCTAACGTCTCAGATAGGTACTCAGAGAAACCCTCTCTGATAGTAGCATCACCTGCACCATAACCGAAGATCATTAACGCAGTCTTAGATAGATTACGAGAGTCACGACCTTCAAACATCTCTTCAAATACCTGATCCCAAGTCTCTTTAAACTTAGAGTTTATATTCTTACCAGCATATTCTTGAATCTGTTGCTTAAACATCTCACTAGTAATAGTATATACATCATTGTTCTCTAATGAATATTCTTCACCTTCGATAGGAATCATTCCAGTCAAACCAGCAACCCTTAAGTCACCAGCTTGCATTGAATTAATAGCAAGACCATTGGCCAAACCATCTATCTCTGTAATAAAGCCAGTCTTATAAATCTTATTGGCACTATTCCTAGAGTCCTTCTGGAAGTTATGGAAGGAGATAGCTTCAGATATAGCATTCAAAGACATCCAGCCTTCGTGTCGTGAGGCATCCTTGATAAGGGCAGGAGCAAAACCCTTGCCACCTTGGTTCAAGAAGTCAGACTGGGTCTTAGACCAGCCTCCAGCTAGTGCTTGGAACTTAGAAGCTAATTGAGCATTACTGCCTTGATTAGCTTTATTCATTCCAAGTTTCTTTAAGATTCCAGCTTGGAGAGTTATAACGTCCATCTTCTTATCAACATTATATGTACTCTTAACCGCAGCCCTAAGTAAAGACCTAACTAGCTTTGAGCTTTGGTAGTTACCAACAGTTTGCGCAACATGAACCCTCTTGGCTCCGCCAATAAAGTATGTATAGTAAAACGAGGTATCATCGAAATGATCTTGAAGCCACTGAATATCTTGTTGGAAGTTAACCATCTTGGCCTTGTCTCCCATAAGACTTTCAGTCTCAAACTCAAGCTCATTAGCCATAGAAGGATCCATAGGAT
>Ga0307986_10001811_pt1 | contig 15438 bp, 20 predicted proteins | sample EllFjometageno82_FD_203170 | JGI IMG/M metagenome (GOLD analysis project Ga0307986, IMG submission 203170) | Marine microbial communities from Ellis Fjord, Antarctic Ocean - #82 | ecosystem: Environmental > Aquatic > Marine > Unclassified | place: Southern Ocean | collected 2014-10-09
GAGCTACAAGGCCTAAAGTCTAAAAGTTATTCTACCTTTAGTTAGATCGTAAGGTGTCATTTCAACCATTACATTATCGCCTGCTAAAACTCTTATTCTATTCTTTCTTAGCTTTCCAGATGAGTGAGCTAAAATTTCATGATTATTTTCTAATTTAACTCGGAACATGGCGTTAGGTAAAAGTTCTGTGACTTTACCTTTAAACTCTAGTGTTTCCTGTTTAGCCAATTAATTTTCCTTTTTTTTTAATCTTATTTTAATAGAATTTGCGTGACCCTTAAGATCTTCATATTCGGCTAGATTTATAACTGATGTACCTAATCTTTCAATGCCTGATTTAGTCATTTTAATAACAGAATATCTTTTATAGAAATCATAAACTGAAAGACCAGATGAAAATCTAGCTGAGCCTGAAGTGGGTAAAACGTGGTTTGGGCCTGCTAAATAGTCCCCAACAGCTTCGGGAGAATATTCACCAAGAAATACCGAGCCTGCATTATAAACATTTTTTAAAATTTTTTCTGCATTTTTAGTAAATATTTCTAAATGTTCCGGGGCAATTAAATTAATAGTATCTGCTAATATTTTTTTATTTTTAACTAATATTGATAAACCGTAATTTTTTAAGCTTCTATAGGCAATATTTTTTTTGGGTAAAGTGTTTAACTGTTGTGATAAAAAATAATTAATTTGCTTTATAGTTTTAATATCATCAGCTAAAACAATCGATTGTGCACTAGGGTCGTGTTCCGCTTGGGCTATCATATCTGCAGCAATCCAGTCTGGTTTAGAAAACCTGTCTGCAACTATTGTTACTTCTGAAGGTCCTGCTATCATATCAATACCAACTTCTCCAAAGACTTGTTTTTTTGCAGCGGCCACAAAAGCATTTCCAGGCCCTACAATTTTATCCACTTTTTTAATCTTCTTGGTTCCGTAGGCCATTGCTGCGATTGCTTGGGCGCCACCAATTTTATAAATTTCTTTTACTCTACATTTTTGTGCGGCATAAATTACAGCAGGATTATAAAATTTACCCGTAGATGGTGTGGTCATATATATTTCTTTTACCCCGGCAACTAATGCAGGAATACAGTTCATTAAAACGGAACTTGGATAACTGGCTAATCCACCTGGAACATAAACTCCTACTCTTCTTATTGCACTCAATTTGTAAGAAAATGAGTTTTTAAATTTATCAGTAAAAGAATAAGGTGATAGCTTTTGCCTCTTATGAAAATTTAAAACTCTATCAAAAGCTAGATCAATTGATGCTTTTGTCCTTTTGTCTAATCTTTTAATTATTTTTTTTTTTTCTAAAGTTGTAAACTTAATATTTTTTAATGAAATATTTTTTATATTTGAATATTTTTTTTCATATTTAATTAAAGCTGAATCTTTATTATTTTTAACATCTTGTATTATACTTTTTACTTTTAAATCAATTTTAGGATCTTTAATCTTTCTTTTTTGCAAAATGATGTCTAATTTTGCTAAAAAGTTTTTTTGACTAGATTTAATTAATTTTAACATCATAAAAGTCATGCTTCGGTTGTACTTTACTTTCCCACGGAGAACCTTGATCATCTAAAGTTACGTCAATTACTTCCGTTTTGATTTTTATCACCACATCTCCTGAAAAAATTAATTTAATTTCATAACTTTTATCAGGCAATAAGTTACTTTCAATGGTTAAAAAATCTAGAAAGTTATTATTTTTTTTTATATCAATATTTTTTGATAAAACACTAATAACATTATCAAATTTTAATATTGTTCTTATTCTTTTATTTTTCCTAAAAATACCTTTTTCAATATCTTCCCACATAAACCTATTTAGTTGGATTAAAAAAATTCTATTTTTCTTTAAATTTATAATATCTTGCAACGAAACAATGGCATCTTGTAGGTGGGCTGCTACAACTCTTAAATCTTCATTTGAAGTAGCTAATAATTTTAAATTTGTAACTTTCATTTTAAATTCTATTGATGCTAGCTTTGCATCTTTTTAATTTTTTTTCTAGATTCTCATAACCACGATCTAAATGATAAACTCTATTAATTGTAGTTTTATTATCTGCTGTTAATGCAGCTAACACCAAGCTCACAGATGCTCTAAGATCTGTTGCCATAACTTCGGCTCCAGATAAATTTGTTGGACCTGTAACTAGCGCTATATTGTTTTTTGTAATAATCTTTGCTCCCATTCTTCTAAGTTCTGGTACGTGCATAAATCTATTCTCAAATATATTTTCAGTTATTTTTGATTTACCAGAAGCCCTTAGCATCAAAACCATCATTTGTGCCTGCAAATCTGTTGGGAAACCTGGGTAAGGCTCTGTTTTAATGTTAATATTATTTATATTACCTGATTCAAAAACAGTAATTTTATTTTTTTCTATTTTCATTTTGACACCCATTTTTTTTAACAATTTTATTTCAGTTTCTATAACTTTAGGTATTATTTTTAAAAAAATCATTTTTTTTCCAACTAAAGCTGCTGCAATTAAATATGTACCTAATTCGATTCTATCAAAAATTACTTCATGGGTTGTATTTTTAAAATTTTTTTTGCCATTTATTAAAATTTTTCTTTTACCTACAAAATTAATATTACAACCTAATTTTTTTAGAAAAAAAATCATGTCTTGAATTTCTGGTTCAATAGCACAATTGGATATTATCGTTTTCCCTTTTGCACTGACCGCCGCAAGGATAGCGTTTTCTGTTGCACCAACTGAAATAGATGGAAATTTAATTATATTTCCTTTTAATCCATTTTTAGCTGATGCGTATATGTAGCCATTTTTTATTTTAATCTGAGCTCCAAGTTTTTCTAAGGCAAATAAATGTAAATTAACGGGTCTTGTGCCAATCGCGCAACCACCTGGTAGAGAAACTTTTGCTTTTTTATATTTAGCCAATAAAGGCCCTAAAACTAAAACACCTGCTCTCATAGTTTTAAGAAGATTATAAGGAGCTATCGTTTTTAATTTTTTATTGCTCGATATTTTTAAAGTTTTTAGTTTTTTTGAAATTTTTATATTTAATCCAATAAACTTTAATAAGTTTATCATTGTATAGACATCTTGAACTAGTGGAATATTTTTTAGTATAATAGTTTTATCCGTTAGCAGAGTAGCTGCTAGAATAGGTAGTGTAGCATTCTTAGATCCAGAAATATTTATAGAACCTAATAATTTTTTTTTCCCTTTGATGATAAGTTTTTGCATCAATAAAATTGAATTAAACTTTAGGTAATGTAACGCCTTTTTGTTTCATATACTTACCTTTTCGATTTGCATAAGTTATTAAAGGCTTTTCGTTGCCTTTGATGAAAACAAATTGCGCAATACCTTCGTTCGCATATATTTTAGCAGGCAAAGGAGTTGTATTAGAAAATTCTAATGTTACATGGCCTTCCCAGCCAGGTTCGAGTGGTGTAACATTAACTATTATCCCACATCTCGCATACGTTGATTTGCCAAGACATATAACAAGTACATCTTCTGGTATTTTAAAATATTCTATGGTTCTAGCTAAAGCAAAAGAATTAGGTGGTATAATACATTCTTTACCAATCTTAGTTACAAAACTATCTTTTTTAAAAGACTTAGGGTCAACTATGCCTGAATTCACATTTGTAAAAATTTTAAATTCATTTGAAACTCTTGCGTCGTAACCATAAGATGACAATCCAAAAGATATTTTTCCTTTTCTTATTTGTTTTGAAACAAATGGCTTAATCATTGCTTTTTCTTCAGCCATTTTTTTTATCCAACTATCAGATAGCACTGTCATTTTTTTTTATTTTTCCTTTAAATTTTTTTCTTTTTTTTAAATTTGTTCTTAAGGCTATTTCTCGCTTAATAAGCCGAGCATCTTTTTGAATCGGCATTCTACTTGTCATTTTAATTAGTCTTTATCAGGATTTGTTAAATCTTCAAGGGTGATAGGCCTGTCTATATCATGCATTATTTTTGCATCATCTTTTTGAGTATCGTTATCTTTTCGAGCTCTTTTTTCTTCAATACGAGCTTTTCTCTTGGCCTCTTTTTTCATAGCCTTTTCGTTTCTTGTAGATTTATAGTCGTAATGTATGCCCATTTTAGTCCCCTCATTTTTTACTAATTTTACTTTGTAGACGAAAATTATGCAAGTCTCTTTAAATAGTAATTCTAATTTTACGAGAGATCCATATAAATTTATCGGTAGGGCATTTCTATGGAAAGGGAAGGATGTTTTCTCGATTCGACTCAATCTATTAGAAAAGTGTTTATTTTATTTTTTAATTAAAATAAATATTAACGATAATACAATAGCAACCAAGACGTCATAAATAGGTTTCGCTTCAGGATATACAAAATTCCAAAAAATTACTAATATTAACCAAGTAAGCCAATAAAGAATGTCCTGATTTTTTTTTTTCATTTTAACTCAAATTATACATTCAGTATCTGTACAATTTTTATTGGATTCTATCATATTAAAATAGTCTATTGATTTTAAACTACTAACCATTAATGATTGATAAACATTTAAATAGCCGTTTAAACTATTAGATAATTCTTTAGCTTCACTTTTCATTCCTAATCTGGAAAAATTTAATAACATAATGGAATTACCATTAGAAATATTGTTATCACTGATGTCTATTGGTTTGTGAAAAAGGTCATTATTAAAAATTATATTTTTTTGAAATATTAATTTTTCTTTTACATAAAATAGTTCTATAGTTTTTTGGCATATTTCTTTTGCTTTAAATAAGTAGTTAGGTTTTAAAGTTTGGTCTGAAAGATCTAGTAGCATTGCTATGGCGTAGGCATAATCTTCCAAAAAGACAGAGGTTTTAGAATTGGTATGGTAGAGTCTGTCTCCTGTAAAAAACATTTTTTCTAAATAGTTATAAAAATTTTCTGCTTTTTGTAGATAATTTTTATTAGGTATGACTTTTTCTGCAGAAATTAAAGCACTTACCCAAAGACAGTTTAAATCAAGTTGAACTTTATTGTCAAAAAATGGCTTATTCTTACCTTTTCTTAATTCTTTTAATTTAATTATTATTGACTCTGGTGGGGGTTTAATTTCTCTTAAAATTATTTTACCTTCCCAATTTCCTTCTGGTTTTACGTTAAAATATTCTTCTATATCTTTGATGTTTTTTAACTCATTGAAGCTAAAAACATAATATTTTCCTTCTTCACCATCACTATCAGCATCATAAGCAGACCCTAATAGACCATTTTCATAATTTAAAAAACTTTTGTTAATAAATTCAATTGTTTGAATAGCTTTTTTTTCAAAATAATTATTTTTATTTACCTTAAGAAATTTGGATACTAGGAGAATAAATTGAGCATTATCATAAAGCATCTTCTCAAAATGTGGGATTAGCCAATCTTCATCTACCGTATATCTTGAAAGACCACCTTCTACATGGTCGTATATTCCCTGGGAACAAAGCTGTTTTAAAATTAATTCAACCGGTTCTATATAGTTTAAATTTTTTGTTTTAATGAAAAAATATAAAAGTGTATCGTAAATATTAAATATTGGGAATTTAGGAGCGCCCTTATAACCTCCTTTTTTTTTATCTAGATTGATAATATTACTTTGTAAAATATTTTCTAAGTTTTGATTTAAAACAGAAGATTTTCTTAATTCTAAACTTTTAGATATAATTGATGACTGTTTGATAATTTCTTCTCGTTGTTGATTATAAGTGTCTCCTACTTTTAAAATAACTTCTTTAAAGGATGGTAAACCATGAGAGGATATTTTAGGAAAATAAGTTCCTCCCATAAAAGGTATCGCATTTTCATCAAGGAACATAGTTAATGGCCATCCTCCCCCTGACTGATTAAAAAGCTGAAAAGAACTTTGAAAGATATAATCAATATCAGGTCTTTCCTCTCTATCTACTTTAATGTTTAAAAAGTATTTATTCATCAGTTCAGCTGTTTCTTTGTCTTCAAAACTTTCATGCGCCATAACATGACACCAATGGCAACTTGCATAACCAACACTGAGCAGAATTGGAATTTTTTTTTGTTTAGCAAAATTTAATACCTCTTTGGACCATACCTGCCAATTAACTGGATTCTTTTTGTGTTGTTGAAGATAAGGGCTTGAATCCTTATATAAATTATTTTTATTTGTCTCTAACATTAAAAAATTTTTTTTTAATTACTAAAGATATCAAAATAAAAAATATAAATAAAATTATAGGTAAATAAATATCTTTACTTAAAATTAAATTGATAAAACTAAAATCATTTGATTCTTTTATATATTTATTAATCCCGGATCCAACTGAAGCCATAATGAACATATTGGGTATAAAACCTAAGATGCTCGCAAAAAAATAATTTATTATTTTCATGTTAAAAATTACTGGTAAAGTATTTTGCAAAGGAAATGGAAGTCCTAATCCTCCCGCAAATCTAAAAATAAAAAAATAGTAAAATTCATTTTTTTTAAAGACGTTAATATATTTTGAAAATCTTTTATGTAATAATTTATTAATTAAATCTTTAAAAAAAAAATTAGTAATTGTGTACAATATTGAGGCTCCTACAGAAATAGAAACAACTGATATAAAAGTTCCAATCCACTTACCGAAGAAGATTCCTGAAATTACTACAAGAGGAGAGCCAAATCCAAGCAACGAAACCCACACTACAGAAAACACAAAGAATATTAGTAAATTTATATAGAGCTTGTTTCCAATAAAACTATCTAAGTTTATTTGAAGTTCCTTGTAGTATGAGAAATCATTTAATCTACTAATTTCAATTTGTAAAAAAATAAAATACAAAAATGTAAATAAAATAAGTAAATAAGAAATTCCTAAAAATAGTTTCAGCTTTTTGCTCATTTTTTACATGTACAATACAAGTTAATTAGATTATATAACTTTAATTATTTATGAAAAGAACTTATCAACCTAGCAATTTAGTAAGAAAAAGAAGACATGGATTTAGGGGAAGAATGGCCACTAAAGCAGGTCGACAATTAATTGCTAGAAGAAGAGCTAAAGGACGTAAAACTATTTCAACTTAACTTTAATGATTAGGCTTGAAAGTTTAAAAAAAAATAATCACTTCAAATTAGCTTTAAAAGAAAAGAAAGTTCATTCAGATTTTTTTTCCATTTTTGCTGCTAAAAACTTTATCCCTAAAAATAATAAAAACTTATTACATATTAGTTTCGTGATGAAAAAAAAAATTGGCAATGCTGTAATAAGAAACAGAATAAGACGCAAATTAAAAGCTATAGTGCACAGGCTTTTAAAAATAAAAGGTGCAATTAATACTAATTATACTTATATAGTTTTTGGAAAATCAAAAGCCTATGAAAAAGACCATAAAATTCTATTTTCAACAATGCAAAAAAGCTTTGAGAAGTTTTGAGTCTACGATCTCAAATATTTTAATTTTTATAATTTTGTTGTTAATAAAGTTGTATAATTTTTTTGTTTCACCTCTGCTTGGAGTTAGATGTAGATTTCTGCCAACGTGCTCAGAGTACTGCAGTTCTTCACTTAAGAGACATGGTTTAATAAAAGGCGGTGCGTATAGTTTAAAAAGAATTATGCGTTGTCATCCCATAAAAATTTTAGGTGGAGCGAGCGGAATAGATTTAGTTCCTGCAAAAAATTATAGGTCAAAGGAATTAAATTAGATGGAAAATAAAAACGTATTTATAGCTATTGCATTATCTATGTCCGTACTGCTTTTCTGGTCAGCCCTTGTTGATTCTCCTCAACCTATTGATACAAAAAATCAAAAAGTTTTAAGTACACAGTCAGAAAATAAAATGGCTGACAATGGTATTGTCCCAAGTGTTGATGGAGAGATTGTTAAAGAAAATATTTCAAGAGAAGACTCTTTAAAAAAAACAAATCGAATTTTGTTAGAAAATACAAAAATAAAAGGCTCAATCTCACTTGTAGGAGCAACAATAGACGATCTATCTTTTAAGAATTATAAAATAAATATTAAATCAGATGATATTGTTCAATTTTTAAATCCTAAAGAATCAAAGAATGCGTATTTTGCTGAATCAGGCTGGGCAAGTATAGGGAATAAAATTAAAGTTCCAACAAACAAAAGTGTTTGGAGTGTTGTGGGCAACAAAGCTTTATCTGTGAACAATCCTGTAATTTTAGAATGGGATAATGGTTCAAATTTAATATTTAGAAAAAAAATAGAAATAGACGACAACTATCTTTTTAAAATAAATCAAGAGGTAAAAAATAATTCTTCAGAAAAAGTTGAGCTGTATCCTTACGCACAGCTAACGCGAAAAAATATACCTGAAGATTTAAAGGGTTTTTATATTCTACATGAAGGTTTTATTGCTGTTTTAGACGAAGAACTTAAAGAAGATGATTATGATGATATAGAAGAAAAAAAAATAGTACGTGTAGCTGACAAAGGATGGATAGGTATAACAGATAAATATTGGATGACTGCTTTAATTCCTGAGTCAGGTGAAAAATTTAAGTCTACGTTTTTATATCAAAACGCCTATAAAGCTAATTTTCTGCTGAATAATCCAAAAGTTATTGCACCTTCGGCAAAAGCAAATAATGAAATTAAAATTTTTGTAGCAGCTAAAGAAGTTCAAACTATTGATGCGTATGCAGATAGAGAAAATATAGAAAAATTAGATTTAATTATTGATTGGGGTTGGTTTTATTTTTTTACAAAACCTCTTTTTTTTGCAGTTGACTATTTATTTAAACTAACGGGTAATTTTGGAATTGCGATCGTTCTTATTACGGTAATGATCAGGTTAGTTTTCTTTCCTCTTGCAAGTTACTCTTTTAAATCGATGGCAAAAATGAAAGCCTTGCAACCTGAGATGGCGAGACTTAAGGATCTTCACAAGGATGACAAGACTAAGCTTCAACAAGCTATAATGGCGCTATACAAGAAAGAACAGATAAATCCTGCTTCTGGTTGTTTGCCAGTTTTAATACAAATTCCTTTTTTCTTTGCAATTTATAAAATGCTTTTTATTTCACTGGAAATGAGACATCAGCCATTCTTTGGTTGGATAAAAGATTTATCTGCATCTGACCCTACTACAATATTCAATCTTTTTGGCTTGCTACCTTTCACGCCACCTAGTTTTTTGATAATAGGTATTTGGCCAATTTTAATGGGCCTAACAATGTTCGTTCAGCAAAAGTTAAACCCTGCTCCAACAGACCCTATTCAAGCTAAAATTTTTATGTTTTTTCCAATATTTTTGACTGTGATACTAGCATCTTTTCCATCAGGATTAGTTGTATACTGGACCGTTAACAACGTCTTAACCATCGCTCAGCAATGGTTTATAATGAAAAGAACAACAGTTAAAACAAATTAAATGGGTTCAAAAGAAGAAAACCTTGAAAATTTAAAAAAGTTTTGGCCAGAAAATGCGCCTGATATTTCCCAAGTTCCAAAGTATATAAATAAATATAAAAAAGAAAAAATTGTAATAAAATGTGGGGGGAAAGTTTTAATAGATCCTGATCTTTTCAACAAATTTATAGAGGATGTTGCTATACTTTATAAATTAGGGCTAACTATAATTATTGTTCATGGAGGTGGTCCTAGAATAAAAATGGAACTAGCAAAATTAAATATTGAGAGCCAGTTTATTAATGGTTTAAGAGTTACTGATAAACAAACTATGGAAGTTGTTGAAAAAGCTTTGGTAGATTTTAATTATAAAATTATAGAAAAATTAGAGAAGAAGGAATGTAAAGCGGAAGGATTAAATGTCAGCAAGAATAATATTTTTATAGTGGAGCAAGAAAGTAAAAACCTTGGATTTGTGGGAAGACCAAAAAAAATACTAAATAAAAAAATTCAAAACATTGTTGATCAAAAGCAAATACCTGTAATTTCTCCAATGGGCAAGGACGGAAAGGGAGAAAAATATAACATTAATGCAGACACCGCAGCAGCAGCTATAGCAAAAAGTTTAAAATCTAGAAGATTGCTACTAATGACAGATGTAGTGGGTGTTTATGATAGTAATAAAAAATTAATTAATGAAATCAAACCTGCAGAAGCAAAAAGTTTAATTGATAAAAAAATAGTAGAAGGCGGAATGATACCCAAACTTTTAAATTCAATTGATGCTATTGAAAATGGGGTTAAGGGTGTTGTTATTATTGATGGTAGAAAGCTTCATTCTATTTTGTATGAAATTTTTTCTGACGAAGGTGCTGGAACACTTATAAGAAAATGAAAGAATTGAAAAATATAAAATATTGGCTCTTTGATCTTGATAACACTTTGTACTCAGGTGATACGAAAGTATTTGATCAAGTAGATAAAAAAATGACATTTTTTATATCGAACAAGCTTAGTGTAACTATTGAAGAAGCAAAAAAAATTCAAAAAAATTACTTTCATGAATACAATACAACACTCAATGGAATGATTAAGAATCATAAAATTGATGCTCAAGAATTTTTAGAGTTTGTTCATGATGTAGATTTAGAATTTCTAAAAGAAGATACAAAGCTTCAAAACGAATTAACTAATCTAAAAGGGAAAAAATTTATATTTACCAATGGATCAAAAGCTCATGCTGCTAATGTTACCAAAAGAATTGGCGTTCAAAATCTTTTTGATGGAGTGTTTGATATAGTAGATGCTGATTTTGTGCCAAAACCCTCAATTGCTCCATATAAAAAAATTATTGAAAAATATAGAATAGATCCTAAATATTGTATATTCATTGAAGATATAGCTAGAAATTTAAAACCTGCGAATGAATTAGGAATGAAAACAGCTTGGATTAAAAACAAGGAAGCTTGGGCGGCTGAATTTTCTAATGAAAGTTTTATAGACTATAAAATCGATAACTTGTCAGAATTTTTAAGGAGAATAAATGAGCAAAAATGAGTTAGAAACAATAATAAATCAAGCTTGGGACAAAAAAGAAGAAATAAATAAAAATTCAGATAAAAAAATAATTGATGCAATTAATCAAACCGTAAATGATTTAGACTCAGGGGTGGCAAGAGTTGCTGAAAAAATTGATGGTAAATGGGTTACACATCAACATTTAAAAAAAGCAATCATGCTAAGTTTTAGAATTTACGACATGGAAGCTTTAAGCGGACCTTATAGCAGCTGGTATGACAAATCTCACTTAATAAAAGGGAAAACAGCTGGATGGACTAAAGAAGACCATGTTAAAGCAGGTTTTAGGATGGTACCTAATTCTCCAGTAAGAAAAGGATCCTTTGTTGGAAAAAATGTTGTTTTGATGCCATGTTTTATAAATATTGGAGCTTATATAGACCAAGGTACAATGATGGACACTTTTTCAAGAGCAGGCAGCTGTTGTCAGATAGGTAAAAATTGTCATATTTCTGCTGGATCGGGTGTTGGTGGGGTTTTAGAGCCAGCTCAGGCATTACCAACTATTATTGAAGATAATGTTTTTCTAGGAGCAATGTCTGAAGTTGTTGAAGGGGTAATTGTTGGGGAGGGTGCTGTGATTAGTATGGGGATGTGTATTGGCCAATCTACAAAAATAATAAATAGACATACTAGTGAAGTTATTTATGGAAAGATCCCTCCCTACTCAGTAGTTGTACCTGGCTCAATGCCAGATAAAAAAAATCCTAACGCTCCATCATTAAGTTGCGCAGTTATAATTAAACAAGTTGATGAAAAAACTAGAAATAAAACTTCTATTAATGATTTGCTGAGAGAATAATGAAAAATTTTGATGAACTGCAGCTATCAAAAGATTTAATTAAGTTTCCTAGTGTTACACCAATTGACGCTGGCGCTATAAGTTATTTATCAAAAAAATTAAAGCAATTAGGTTTTAATTGTAAAATTTTAGAATTTAAAGACAAAAAGAATCCAACCATTAAAAATCTTTATGCAAGGCTAGGGAATAAACAGCCAAACTTATGTTACGCAGGCCACACAGATGTTGTACCTCCAGGAAATATAAAAGATTGGAGTGTTAACCCTTTCAAGCCAGTTGTAAAAAATAATTATTTAATAGGTAGAGGGGCAAATGATATGAAAAGTTCTATTGCCTGTTTTCTATCAGCAGTGAGTAACTTTCTGAAAAATAATAAAAAAATTAATGGATCTATAAGTTTTCTAATTACAGGCGATGAAGAAGCTCAAGCTATTAATGGTACTAAAAAGGTAGTTGATTATTTAATTAAAAAAAAAGAAAAAATTGATTTTTGCATTGTTGGAGAACCAACTAATCCCAATAAATTAGGGGAAATGATTAAAATAGGCCGAAGAGGTAGCTTATCATGCGATCTAGAGATTCAGGGCAGCCAGGGTCACGTTGCTTACCCTCATCTCTCAAAGAATCCTATAAACGGCTTGATTGCTATATGTAAAAAACTTAAAGAAAAACCATTAGATAAAGGTAATAAACATTTCCAACCGTCAAATTTAGAGTTTACAGGAATATACGTTGATAATAAAGCTCATAACGTGATACCCGCAAAAGCAAAAACTCAATTTAATATTAGATATAATAATTTTCACACAGCTACTAGTTTAAAAAAAATGATTATCTCTACTATTAAACCAATTTGTAAAAAAAATAAAATAAAGTTTAAAATTGAGTTCTTATCGTCAGGTGATTCCTTTCTAACTAAACCTGGAGCTACAATTCAAATGGCAAAAAATATTATTAAAAAAATTACAAAAATAAATACTGTCTTCTCTACAACTGGTGGCACTTCAGATGCTAGATTTATAAAAAAAATTGCGCCCTGCTTAGAATTTGGTTTAGTTAATAAAACTATGCATAAAGTTGACGAATGTGTTTCTTTGTCTGATTTAAAAAAATTAACAAAAATTTATAATAAGATTTTAATTGAATATTTTAAGTGAGATTATTCAGCAATAAAAAGCAAAAAAAAGAACCTAAGGTATCCATAATCTTACCGAATTATAATAGTTCTACAACTATTGTAGCTACTATTAATTCTATAAGACAACAAACTTATAAAAACTGGGAACTAATTATTGTTGATGATTGTTCTGATAAAATAACAAGAAATATTTTATCCAAATATAAAAAAATAAAAAAAATAAAAGTTTTTTACTTAAACAAAAACAAAAAAGCTGGCTATTGCAGAAATTTAGCGATTAAAAATTCAAGATCACATTATATAGCTTTTATTGACTCAGATGATCTTTGGGGGAAAGATAAATTGAAGCTGCAAATTGAATTTATGCAAAAAAATAATTATTTTTTTACATATACTAATTATAAAACTTTTAAAATTGAGAGCCCAATTAAAAAAACTATCTTGGTGCCTGAAAAATTTAACTTTGACACTTTTGTTAAAAATACTTCTATAGCAACTAGTACGATGATTGTTAAAAGATCAACAGCAAACAAAATAAAATTTTCTAACACTAAAATTTGTGAAGATTATTTCTACAAGTGTCAACTACTGAGAAGAATAAGCTTTGCCTATTGTTATCCTAGTTGTTTAACAGAATATCAGATCAGAAGTGACTCTCTGCAAAGTAACCGTATTAGAAATCTATATTGGATTTGGAAAATTAATAAAAGCTCAAATCATTTTAATATTTTGAAAAATTTAATTTCAATTTTTTTTATATCTCTCAACTCACTAAAAAAATATGGTTTTAGATAATAAATAATCAGTAATATACTTTAAATAAATATAAACCGTGTGCTGGGGCTGGTGGTGCGCAGTCAGATCTTTTTTTTGATTTTATAATATATTCGAATTTTTTTAAGTTCCACTTACCTTGACCTACAAATTTTAGGCATCCAACCATTGATCTAACTTGCTGCTGCAAAAAAGATTTTGACCTGAAGATTATAGTTATTTTATCACCTGTTTTTTTCATTGTAGCTTCATCTAGAGTTTTAATGGGGGATTTAGAGCTACACGAAGATGATCTAAAAGTTGAAAAATCTTTATTACCCTCTAATAGCTTTGCTGCTTTTTTCATAAGTTTAAAATTTAAAAGAAATTTTATATGCCAAGCCTTATTAAATTTTAAAGATAATGGTGCTATACGATTAATAATCACATACTTATATTCTCTTTTTTTAGCGCTATATCTTGCATGAAAGTTTGGTTTTTTATTATTTATTTTTAAAATAGATATTTTTTTCTTTAGTAAAAAAAAATTTACTGAATTTAAAAAAAGAGACTTGTTATTTATTTTAAGCTTTGAAATAAAGTGAGCTGATTGCCCAACAGCGTGTACACCTGCGTCTGTTCTTCCGGAGCCATATAAAATAACTTTTTCTTTTAATATTTTAGCAAAAATTTTTTCAATTGTTTGCTGAACCGAAAGACCATTCTTTTGTTTTTGCCAGCCGACAAAATTCGTACCATCGTATTCGACTATAATTTGATAGGTAAACATTATTTAATTAAGTCACCTACTTTAAATTTCATTCCTAATAAAAAATTATCTAATAAAAGTTTATTTTTACCTTCTCTCTGTACCTCAATTATTTTTATAGATTTATCTTTACATCCAATTATAAATTTATTATCTAGAATAGTTCCAACAGCTCCAGTTTTTTCAAATATTGAAGCTTTCCATATTTTGTATCTTATTTTTTTATATTCAAACCATGCTCCAGGATCTGGATTTAAACCATTAATTTTTCCAAGAATATTTTTCGCACTTTCTTGCCAGTTTATCCAACCTTCAATTTTTTTTATTTTTTTGGCATATGTAGCATTATTATGATCTTGCTCTGTAAATTTATTTTTATTGTTGAATATATCATCTAGAGCTTCAACGATATATTCAGAACTAATTTTGGATAATTTTTCTGAAATTATTAGACTCGTATCAGAAGGGCTAATATCAATTGGTATTTTTTTCATAACAGGACCAGAATCTAGTCCTTCTGTAATTTTCATTATACTTACACCTGTTTGCTTATCTAAATTCATAATTGCTCTTTGTATTGGTGCTGCACCACGCCATTTAGGCAGTAAAGAACTGTGAATGTTTATGAATCCCTTCGTAGGAACCTCAAGAAATTTTTTCGAAATTAATTGACCGTATGCCACTACAACAACAATATCTGGATTTACTTCTTTAAAAAATTTTAATTCTTCGTCCGTATTTAAATTATTTGGATTTCTTATAACTAATTTTAAATTTTCTGCACTATTCTGAATTGGTGATGGATTTAATTTTTGACCTCTGTTAGATTTTTTTGGAGACTGTGTGTAAACACAAGAGATTTGATACGAAGATTTTACTAGATTCTCTAATACTGGCACAGAGAACTGAGGTGTTCCCATAAAGATAATTTTATACGACATTAGTTTAATTAATTTAAACCACTATTCTTTCTAATACTTTTTTTTGTTTTGAAAGTTTTTTTACAATATAATTTTTTTTGAGTTTTGATAGATAGTCAATA
>Ga0307986_10001812_pt1 | contig 15438 bp, 13 predicted proteins | sample EllFjometageno82_FD_203170 | JGI IMG/M metagenome (GOLD analysis project Ga0307986, IMG submission 203170) | Marine microbial communities from Ellis Fjord, Antarctic Ocean - #82 | ecosystem: Environmental > Aquatic > Marine > Unclassified | place: Southern Ocean | collected 2014-10-09
TCGGCAACAATGCCTTGCCCAGCAAATGCTGCATCTCCATGCATTAAAACGGGAATAACTTTTTTTCTTTCTTTATCTTTGTGAAAAAATTGTTTTGCTCTAACTTGTCCTAGCACAACTGGGTTTACCGCTTCTAAATGAGAGGGATTGTCAGTTAAACTTATATGAACAGAATTTCCATCAAACTCCCTGTTCGAAGATGCTCCTAAATGATACTTAACATCTCCTTCGAAATCTTTCTTTGAACTAACATTTTTTCCAAAAAATTCACTAAAAATTGCTTTAAAAGGTTTGCCCATTACGTTAGCCAAAACATTTAATCTTCCACGATGAGGCATACCTATTTTAATTTCTTTTGCTCCTAAATTTCCACCTTTTTTAATTATTTGTTCTAACGCAGGAATTAATGACTCTCCTCCATCTAAGCCAAATCTTTTTGTTCCAACAAACTTAACATGTAGATATTTTTCAAAACCTTCTGCTTGTATAATTTTATTTAAAATAGCTTTTTTTCCATTTTCAGTAAAAGAAATATTTTTTTCTGGCCCTTCTATTCTGTCTCTGATCCAAGACTTTTCTTCTGGGTCACTCATGTGCATAAATTCATATCCAATATTTGAAGAATAAGTTTTCTTTAGAATTTCTAATATTTGATTTAAGTCTGCAGACTGCAAGCCTAGAACACCGTCTAAATATATTTTTCTGTTATAATCTTCCCTTTTAAAACCGTAAGTCTCTGGTTTTAGTTCTGGATGTTCTTCTTTTTTTTGAATTGAAAGAGGATCTAAATTAGCTGTTAAATGACCTCTAATTCTATAGGCTCTTATTAACATAATTGCCCGCACTGAATCCTTGGATGCTTGTTTAACAGCATCTAGACTTATATCAGCAGTGTTTATCTTTTCTTCTTCTTTTAATTTTTTTGAAAATTTTATTTTTTTTAATCTTTTCTCTGGGGACCAACTTGGACCTTTAATATCATCATAAATTAACCTCTTATTATCACTTAATCCATCAAAAAACTTTTTCCAACTTTCTGGCAAAGAGCTTGGATCAGAGAGGTAGTCTGCATAAAATTCATTAATAAATTCTGCATTAGCTCCAGCTAAAAAAGAAGTTTTTTTATAAGTTATATTGTTATCAAAAGAGGACATTAAAAATTTATTTTAACATAAATTAATAAAAATCAACCATTAAGTTTTTGAACGAGAGTTTTGCCTATATCAGCGGGTGATTTAGATATAGTTATTCCAGCAGATTTCATTGTTTCTATTTTATCTTCCGCCCCTCCTTTTCCACCCGAAATAATGGCGCCAGCATGTCCCATCCTTCGGCCTGGAGGGGCTGTTAACCCTGCTATAAAACCAACCATAGGTTTTTTTACCTTTTCTCTCTTTAGAAATTCTGCGGCTTCTTCTTCAGCTGATCCACCAATTTCACCAATCATAACAATAGATTTTGTATTATCATCTTTTAAGAAAAGCTCTAAACAGTCTATAAAATTTGTTCCATTGATGGGATCTCCACCTATTCCAATACATGTAGACTGACCCATTCCATTAACTGACGTTTGAGCCACAGCCTCATAAGTTAGTGTTCCAGACCTTGAGACTATTCCAACAGTACCTTTCTTATGAATATTTCCAGGCATAATTCCAATCTTACATTCTTCGGGGGTTATAATACCTGGACAGTTAGGTCCGATTAATCTTGAGCTACTACCATTTAATATTTTTTTTACTTTAAGCATATCTAGAATTGGTATGCCTTCTGTTATGCAAACAATTAATTCGATTTTAGCCTCAATCGCTTCAATAATTGCAGCTCCAGCAAATTTTGGAGGAACATATATCATCGTAGAATTAGCTAAAGTTTTGTCTTTTGCTTCTTGAACTGTATTAAAAACCGGAAGGTTTAAATGTTTGTGTCCACCTTTTTTAGGGGTAACCCCTCCAACTAATTGGGTTCCATATTTTATTGCTTGTTCAGAATGAAATGTACCATGCTTTCCAGTAAATCCTTGGCAAATTACTTTTGTATTTTTATTTACTAGTACTGACATTTATTTAATTGCCTCAACAATTTTTTTTGCTGCATCATTTAAATCTAAAGCAGATAAAATTTTTAAGTTAGACTTTTCTAATATTTCTTTTCCTTCTTTAAAATTTGTACCAGCTAACCTAACAACAAGAGGAACTGATAAATTTATTTGTTTAGCTGCATCAACCACACCTTGGGCAAGAACATCACATCTCATTATACCTCCAAATATATTTATTAAAATTCCTTTTACATTTTTATCTGATAAAATTAACTTAAATGCAGCTGCTACTTTTTCTTTAGAAGCTCCACCTCCTACATCTAAAAAATTTGCAGGTTCTTTTCCATATAGTTTAATAATATCCATAGTCGCCATCGCTAAACCAGCGCCATTGACCATACACCCTATTGATCCATTAAGTTTAATGTAAGCAAGGTCATGTTTGCTAGCTTCAATTTCTGCAGGATCTTCTTCATTCAAATCTCTTAATTTTAATATTTCAGGTCTTCTAAAAATAGCATTGTCATCAAAGTTCATTTTAGCATCCAAACAAATCAACTCATTTTCTTTATTTATGATTAAGGGATTAATTTCAATTAAACTGGCATCTTTTTCTAATATTATTTTATAAAGAGATTTTATTAGATTCGCTGCAATTTTTTTTTGTTTATCATCAAATCTAAAAATCAAAATTATTTTTTCAATTTCTTTTTCACTTGGACCCTCATCTTTAAATTCTATTTTATTAGTAATTATCTTATTGGGTGTTTCTAATGCCACTTTTTCAATATCCATACCTCCTTCTGTACTGCTTATAAAAGCTATTTTTGATGTCTCTCTATCTATTAGGCAAGATAGATAAAATTCTTTTAAAATATTTGACGCTTCTTCAATATAGAGTCTCTTAACTTTTTTTCCTTCTGGTCCCGTTTGGTGCGTTATAAGAACTTTTCCCATCATTATTTTAGCTTCTTCTTCCAGCTCTGAAACATTTTTTACTAGTTTAACCCCACCTGCTTTTCCTCTGCCTCCAGCATGAATTTGTGCTTTTAGAACAAATTCTTTGCTATTTAATTTTGAAATTTTGCTTTTTATTTCATCAAGTGATAAAATAACAACTCCATTGGAGACTGGAGCTCCAAATTCTTTTAAAATTTCTTTAGCTTGGTGTTCGTGAATATTCATTTTTGTTGCTATTAATATCATAAAATTTAAATTAATACAGGATGAAACCTGAAATTTTAATTTTAACACCCGTTTACAATGATTGGCAAAATTTACATAAGCTTTTAGATCAAATAAATAGAATATTTGCAGAAAATATTAAAGATAATTTTAATTTAGTTGTTGTGGATGATGACTCAACAGAAAAAATAGACATTAATAATTTTAAATTTTCAAAAATAAAAAAAATTAAACTGATTAAACTTTCCAAAAATGTTGGTAGTCAAAAAGCAATAGCTTTAGGTTTAAAGTACATAAAGAATTTTTATATAAAAAACTATAAGACAATAATTATAGATTCTGATGGTCAAGATAATCCTCTTGGAATTATTAAAATGTTTAAAAAAAATAATAAAAATCCTGATCGATCTATTGTGGCAAAAAGAGATCAAAGAAAAGAACCTTTATGGTTCAAAATTTTTTATGAAATTTACAATTTTGGATTAACTTTTTTTACATTAAAAAAAATTAGATATGGAAATTTCAGTTTTTTGAATGATAATGACGTTAATAAAATTTTATTAGATGACGGTCTATGGAATGCATTTCCACCCACAGTGTCAAAAAATTTAAAGAATATTAACCATATAATTCTCGATAGAGAAAAGAGATTTTCTGGTGATTCAAAAATGAATTTTTTTGGGCTAGTATATCATGCTTTAAGAATTTTTTCGGTTTTACGATTTAGGGTTTTCTTTTTATCTTTATTTTACTCAGCAGCCTCTTATATAGTTTTTTTTAGCCAATCTACTTTATTTTTTTATCTAGTTTTATTTTTATTTTTATTATTAAATTTAAATAATTTTATATTAGCCTTTTCCTGTAAAGAGAAATTTGAAAAAGAATTTAAGAATATTGAAATTTTTGAATACTAAAAGGATTTTAAACAGCTTCTAATATCTAATTTTATACTGATTTCATTCAAATCATGCATCTTAAAACATTTTTGATTCTCGAAAATAGTTAAAAATATTTCCAATTTATCTTTTCCAACTATATAAACGTTCCTTATATTTTGTTCCTCTAATTTTAAAAGAAAAAATTCTTGGTATTCTTTAAAATACTTATTTTTTTTATCTGGTATACTTAATGGGTCGAACCATTTATTTGGGGCATAATTTTTATTATTCGTTAAAGCTGATAAAATTTGATAATCGCTCACTATAATTTTATTATTTTCATCATTATTAATAATACTTTTTATTTCGTTCAGTTTTTTTAATTCATATTCAGGATCATCAAAATATCTTTTTGTAATCCATTTTAAACCAGAAAGTTTTTTATCCAGAACTCTTGCATTAATGGCTCCACTTTTGTCTATATTTTCTAATTCCATAAATTTTTTGTTTTCATTATATCTAATGTGATATTTGTATGTAACTGCCACTAAACTAATCAACAATAAATTAATAATTAATTTTTTATTTTTAATCTTAGTCATAAAGTAGTGAGAAATGCCTAGACACCATGGTATTAGAAAAAATATTAAAATCTGATTTTTTGTAAGTTTTTGATTGTAAATAAATATTATTACTGAAATAAAAAAAATAACAAAAAATAAAAAATTCTCAATATTATTTACTTTTTTCTTTTTAAAAATTTCTAAAACAAAAACTAATGTGGCTGGTAAAATTGCAAGATAAACAAATTTATATTGCAAAAATGTATTTTTAAAATCAAGACTAAGATTTTCAATCCTATTTTCTCCTATTGTAAGGGGATAGTATAGATATTGAATAATGAAATTTTTTAATGGTATTCCATTGACCAAAAATATTAATAATACAGCTCCTAATGTTGTTAAACCGCTATAAAAAAAAAATAAATAATTATTATTTTTTTTTTTTAAAAAAAATTTAAATATAATTATCAAAAATAAAAAAAAACCTACATATGCCGACGGTACTTGTTTTGAAAAAAATGATAGCACCAAAAATAAAGAAGATAAAATCCAAAATAATTTTCTGTCAGTCTTGATGGCTAACATAAAATAAATTACGGAAATAAATGAGAAATAAACTGCATGGTGATCTACAAAAGGCGTTCCTATAGTTGGATAAGCAAGTATAGAAGTGCTTATGGCATATATAAATGAATACTTTTTTTCAATGCCAATCTGTAAAAAAAAATAAAATACTATTATTGAAAGTAAAGAATTTACAAATGCTGCATGTAATACATAACTAAACCAGTTTATATCAAAAAATAAAAAAAAAACTGATTGTATGTAATCCAATAATGGGCCTGTTAGACTCCAATAATCTTTAAAAGGATGAACATTATTTAAAACCTTATATCCGGAGTCAAAAATTATAAAGCTATCAATAGGATAAACTCCTCTAAAACCAGAATAAAAAGTAAATACTAATGAATTAATTATTATGATTAAAAGAAATAAATAATTTGAATTTAATAATTTTTTTTTATTCAAGATCTTTATCAATTTTTTTAGCTGCCTCAAATAAATCTCTGACCGCTTTTATAGATTTTTCAAAATTTTCTTTTTCAATTGAAGATAAATTTAGTTGAATTATTTTTTCTATTCCTCCAGAACCAATTATTACAGGAACTCCCGCGTAAATATCTTTTGCTCCATATTCTCCATTTAAATGAACAGCGCAGGGAAGTTGTTTTTTTAAATCTTTAAGATAACTTTCAGCCATCTCTACACCTGAAGCGGCTGGTGCATAAAAAGCTGATCCTTTTTCTAAGTATTTTACTATTTCGGCACCACCCTTTTTGGTTCTATCAACTATTTCATCAAGTTTTTCTTTTGTTATTTTTCCCTTATTAACTAATTCATTAATTTTTTTTCCTTCAACTTCTGTGGCTTCTAACATTGCCACCATGCTGTCGCCGTGGCCGCCCAATACAAATGATTTAATTTTTTTGACAGGGACTTTTAACTCCTGAGATAAAAAATAAATAAATCTAGATGAATCTAAAATTCCAGCCATACCCACTATTTTATTTTTTGGTAAACCAGAGTATTTTTGTAAAGCCATAACTATTACATCTAATGGATTGGTAATACATATTACAAAGGCGTTAGGAGATGTCTTTTTAATGCCTTCAGCAACTTGTTTGATAATTTTAAGATTGATTCCAAGCAAATCATCTCTAGTCATTCCTGGTTTTCTAGGCACACCCGCTGTAATTATAATTACATCAGAATTTTTAGTATTTTCATAATTGTCTGTTCCAGTTAAATTAATATTAAATCCGTCAACTGGAGAAGATTGAGCAATATCGAGTGCTTTGCCTTTTGCAATACCTACCGCTACATCAAAAAGAACAACATCACCCAACTCTTTCAATGCAATTAGATGTGCTAATGTTCCTCCAATTTGGCCTGCTCCTATTAAAGTAATTTTTTTTTTCATATATTTCCTTTTTATTTCATTGTTGGCATCACGAACTCTGGATCAGATTTTGAACCTGAAGGCCATCTTGATGTCATTGTTTTTAGTTTAGTATAAAATCTAACTCCTTCTGGACCATGCATATGTTGGTCGCCAAATAAGGATCTTTTCCAACCACCAAAACTATGAAAGGCCATTGGAACTGGAATTGAGATATTAATACCAATCATTCCTATCTTGGCTTTACTAGAAAATGTTCTTCCTGAATCTCCATCTCTTGTAAATATACTCGCACCATTACCAAACTCGTGGTCATTAACTAACTTTAGAGCTTCATCAAAATTTTTTGCTCTAACTATAGATAATACTGGTCCAAAGATCTCTTCTTTATAAATTTTCATATCTTTAGTTACGTGGTCAAATAAACAACCTCCAATGTAATAGCCGTTTTCATAACCCTGTAATTTTAAATTTCTTCCATCAACAATTAATTTAGCTCCCTCTTTTTCTCCAATATCTACATAACTTTTAACTTTTGCTAAATGATCTTTGGTTACAAGCGGGCCCATCTCAGATTTTTTGTCTATGCCTGGACCAACCTTTAATGCTTCAACTTTTTTTGCTAATGAATTGACTAATTTATCACCTATACCGCCGACCGCTACAGCTACTGATTGCGCCATACATCTCTCTCCTGCCGAACCATAAGCTGCACCCATCAAACCGTTTACTGCTTGGTCTAAATCACAATCTGGCATAACTACGCAGTGATTTTTTGCACCACCTAATGCTTGAACTCTTTTTTCATTCTTAGCACAATTTTCATAAATATATTTTGCAACAGGTGTCGAACCAACAAAACTCATTGCAACAACATCTTTATTATTAATTAATGCATTAACCGATTCTTTATCTCCGTTAACAACATTAAATACACCGTCTGGAAGACCTGCTTCTTTTAGAAGTTCTGCTAATCTCATAGAACAAGATGGATCTTTTTCAGAAGGCTTTAAAACAAATGTATTTCCACATGCAATAGCCATTGGAAACATCCACATTGGAACCATTGCTGGAAAATTAAAAGGAGTAATGCCCGCACAAACACCAAGTGGCTGTCTTATAGACCAGCTATCAACATTAGTTCCCACATTTTCGGTGAACTCACCCTTTAACATTTGAGGTATACCGCACGCATATTCTACAACTTCTAAACCTCTTGTTAGAGATCCTTTCGCATCTTCATAAACTTTTCCATGTTCTGCTACTATAATTTTTGTAAGTTCATCAGTATTTTTTTCTATCAAGTCTTTAAATTTAAACATGACTCTAGCTCTTTGTAATGGAGGTGTATTTGACCAAGATTCAAACACTTTTTTTGCACTTGCTACAGCTTCATTGGTATCTTTAGTAGTAGCTAATTTTACTTCTGCACTTTGTTCTCCTGTAGCCGGATTGAAAATTTTTCCAGTTCGTTTTGACTCACCGCTAAATGACTTGCCATTAACAAAGTGTTGAATAGTTTCCATGATGTAATTGAATAAATAAGGTTTTAACTTGTTGCAAGCATTTTCTTAATAGATCCAATAGCTTTTGCAGGATTTAATCCTTTTGGGCAAGAATTAGTGCAATTCATAATAGTATGACATCTATATAATTTTAGTTCATCTGCAACTTTTTTTAATCTTTCTTTTTTGTTACCATCTCTGCTATCATTGATCCACCTGTAAGCTTGCAATAATACTGCAGGTCCCAAATACTTATCTCCATTCCACCAGTAACTTGGACATGATGTAGAGCAGCAAGCACATAGGATACATTCGTAGTATCCATCTAATTTTTCTCTATCTTTTTGAGATTGATTTAATTCTGTTTTTTCCTCTCCAGTTTGTACTGTTTCAAGCCATGGCTTTATAGACTCGTACTGTTTGTAAAGAGTTGTTAAGTCTCCAATTAAATCTTTAATGACTTTAAGATGAGGAAGAGGATAAATATTTAAATCTCCATTAATATCTGTGTGAGACTTGATGCAAGCTAATGTATTTACTCCATCAATATTCATTGCGCATGAGCCGCAAACTCCATGTGCACACGATCTTCTAAAAGTTAATGATGGATCAATTTCATTTTTAATTTTAAATAATATATCTAAAACTTTCGGACCACAGTTATCCATGTCAACTTCAAATGTGTCTACTCTTGGGTTTTGGCTTGTAGATGGATCCCATCTATAAACAATTATTTTTTTTAAATTTTTTGAATTTGTTATATCTTTATAATGCTTGCCTACTTCAATTTTGGAGTTTTGTGGCAAGTTAAATTGAACCATTATTTAATATACTCTCTCTTTTGGAGGAAAGTATTGTACATCATTGGTTAAAGTTCTTGAGTGAACATCTCTATATTTTATCTCTACTTTATTATCTTTTTGCCAAGCTAAAGTGTGTTTCATAAAATTTTTATCATCTCTTTTGCTAAAATCCTCTCTCGCATGTGCTCCTCTACTTTCTTTTCTATTATAAGCTGAGTCTATTGTAGTAAGGGCTTGACGTATTAAATTATCAAATTCTAAAGTTTCAACTAAATCTGTATTAAATAATAATGATTTATCTTTTACAGAAATATCATTCATACCCTCGTAAGGTTCTCTTATCTGATCAACGCCTTCTTTTAATGTTTTTTCAGTTCTAAAAACCGCACATTTAGATTGCATTGTTTTTTGCATTTTTAATCTTAATTCTGATGTCATTGTTGATCCACTTGAATTTCTAATTTTATCAAATCTGTCTAAACATTTATCTGTTTCTGAATTTGAAACCTCTTCGTGAGGCGTTCCAGGTTTCACAAGCTCAGAGGCTCTTTTCGCTGCAGCTCTTCCAAAAACCACTAGGTCAATTAAAGAATTGGACCCTAATCTATTTGCTCCATGAACTGAAACACAAGCAGCTTCTCCTATCGCCATTAACCCTGGAACTGTTTTTTCAGATCCATTTAAAGTTAAAACTTCAGCTTTATAGTTTGTTGGTATGCCTCCCATATTATAATGAACTGTAGGCACAACTGGGATTGGCTGTTTATTTATATCAACGTTAGCGAATGTTTTAGCCGCTTCCGTTATTCCAGGCAATCTTTCGTCTAAAACTTCTTTATCTAGATGATCTAAATGTAAACTTATATGGTCTTTATCTTTACCTACACCTCGACCTTCATTAATTTCCATTTCCATTGAACGGCTTACAACATCCCTTGAAGCTAAATCTTTTGCATTTGGAGCGTATCTCTCCATAAATCTTTCACCTTTTCCATTCACAAGAAATCCTCCTTCACCTCTAGCACCTTCGGTAATCAAACATCCTACGCCATAAATTCCTGTTGGATGAAATTGTACAAATTCCATATCTTGTAATGGTAAACCTGCTCTCAAAACCATAGCATTACCATCTCCTGTGCAAGTGTGAGCTGATGTTGCTGATTGGTAAACTTTACCGTAACCACCTGTCGCTATAATAGTAATATGCGATCTAAATCTGTGAATAGTTCCGTCTGTTAGATTCCAGGCGATGATGCCTTTGCATTCACCATTTTTCATTATTAAGTCTAATGCGAAATATTCAATAAAAAATTCTGTATTATGCTTTAAAGCTTGGCCATATAAAGTATGTAATATTGCGTGTCCCGTTCTGTCAGCTGCAGCGCACGTTCTTTGGGCAGTTCCATTTCCATAATTTTTTGTCATCCCTCCAAAAGGTCTTTGATAAATTTTTCCATCATCGGTTCTGCTAAATGGAACTCCATACCTTTCAAGCTCAACAACAGCTCTTGGTGCTTCTTTACATAAATACTCAATAGCATCTTGGTCGCCAAGCCAATCCGATCCTTTTACTGTATCGTACATATGCCATCTCCAATCATCCTCTCCCATATTTCCTAGAGCTGCAGAAATTCCCCCTTGAGCAGCAGATGTGTGACTTCTTGTTGGAAAAACTTTTGAGATGCACGCAGTTTTTAATCCCGCCTCTGACAAACCTACAGCGGCTCTTAACCCAGAGCCTCCAGCTCCTAGAACAACTACATCATATTCGTGGTCTATTATTTTATAAGCACTCATACAGTTAAATTAAAAATTCCTAAAATAGTTATTAATGGGATTACTATAGCAAATATATTCAATAGTTTATTTGCGACATATTTGATTTTTTCATCCTGTATATAGTCCTCAAAAATCTCACTAATTGTTAATGCGGAGAAAAAAAACGCAAAAATAATAAAAATTGAAAATATGATTTTTGAAGATTGCTGAGTAAAAAAAAGAGCTACTTCAGAATAATTCTTATCATAAATAGATACAAAGTTTACAATGAACCAAACCATTAATGGGAGAAGAATTAATGAACTTATTTTAGTAAATAACCATTTTTTTGTTGATGCGTGCATAATTAAAAAATATTTTTGCCTATTAAATAAAATAAAATTGTAAATACAAAGGAACCAATTAAAGCAAGTACTCCAGTGATCTTTGAAACCTTTAAATCAAAACCGTATCCAAGGTCCCATATAAGATGTCTTAACTCATTTAGTATGTGAAAACTAAAAGTCCAGCAGAGACTCACCCCTATAAATTTCCCAAAGAAAGTATTCAAAAAAAAATTGATTGGTCGATAACTTTCATTTCCTAGTAACAACAATAAACTCCAAATGCAAATTGCAGTTATAGCTATAATATTTATCACTCCGACTATTCTATGAGCTATAGATAATAATGATGAAATTTGCCATTTATAAATCTGCAGATGGGGGCTAAGTGGATTATTTTTATATTGCATAATTAAATTATAAACTAATACTAAAGTTTTTTCATTAGGCACTCAGCTATTTGAACTGTGTTTAAAGCTGCACCTTTTAATAAATTATCTGAAACTACCCAAATATTTATAGCTTTTGGATTAGTATTATCTTTTCTAATTCTGGATATATATGTTGTATAGTCATTCTCAGCTTCGAGCGGTGTTATGTACCCTCCATCTTTTCTATCATCAATAACTTCACATCCTGGTGCGTTATCTAATATCTTGATAATATTTTCTAAATCATAAGATTTTTCAAATTCAATATTAATTGACTCTGAGTGTCCAGTTCTTACTGGCACTCTTACGCACGTAGCAGTCACTTCTATTTTTTCATCTAAAATTTTTTTTGTTTCATTCGTCATTTTTAATTCTTCTTTTGTATAGCCGTCTTTGTCAAAAGTATCGATGTGGGGAATTAAATTAAAGGCAATTTGTTTTGTAAAATTTTTAGACTCAATTTTGTTTAGCCCATCTTCTGGATGAAGATAGTTTTCTAGATACACCTGTGTTTGATCAAATAATTCATCCATAGCTTCTTTGCCGGCACCAGACACTGCCTGGTACGTAGATACAACTACTCTTTTAATTTTATATTCATCATGCAAGGGTTTAAGCACTAATACCATTTGTATTGTTGAACAATTTGGATTTGCTATAATATTTTCATGGTTATCTAAAACTTCAGAATTAACTTCTGGGACAACTAGAGGAATATTTTTTTGCATTCTAAAAAAACTCGAATTGTCAATTACGATAGTTTCTTTTGCTGCTTTTGGCGCCCACTCTTCAGCTATTTGGCTGCCTGCTGCAAAAATAGTAATTTGTGCTTTAGAAAAATCATAATTTTCTAAATTTTCTATCTCAATTTCTTTTTCACGAAATTTAACTTTTTTTCCTGCGCTTTTTTTTGAAGCAACTAAATATAACTCTTTAAAAGATATTTTAGATTTTTCTAAAATTTCAATTGTTTTTCTTCCTACATTGCCTGACGCACCGATTATTGCAAAATTCATATAAAATTTACTTTATTTCAATTTTGCTATAATTGCATCACCCATATCTGAAGTTGAAACTTCTTTCATGTTTTTGGACATAATATCTCTTGTTCTTAAACCGTCATCAAGAACGCTTTGAACCGCTTGATCTAATTGCTCAGCTTCTTTGTCCAAATCAAGAGAGTGCTTTAAGGCCATAGATAAACTTAAAATTGTTGCAATAGGGTTAGCTATGTTTTTTCCAGCTATATCAGGGGCAGAACCATGCACCGGTTCATACATTGATCTAATTTTTCCATTTTTATCCTTTGCTCCTAAAGAAGCTGAGGGCAATAAACCTAATGAACCTGTTAACATTGCGGCCTCATCTGAAAGAATATCTCCAAACAAATTATCAGTTACAATTACATCGAACTGTTTGGGGTTTCTTAAAAGCTGCATAGCACAATTATCGGCAAGCATATGACTTAATTCTATATTTTCAAAATCTTTGTCTTTTAATGCTTGAACTTCTTCTCTCCATAATACCCCTGCCTCCATTACATTTGATTTTTCACAAGATGTAACTTTATTTTTTCTTTTCTTCGCTAAGTCAAAAGCAACGCGGGCCACTCTTTGAATTTCACTCGTGGTATAAGTATGAGTATTAGTACCTCTACGCTCATTATTCTCAATTGGTTCAATTCCTCTAGGTTCACCAAAATATATTCCTCCTGTAAGTTCTCGAACAATCATTATATCCAAACCAGAAATAATTTCTGGTTTTAATGACGATGCATCCACTAATTGTTTAAAACAAATCGCAGGTCGTAAGTTTGCAAATAATTTTAATTCTTTTCTTAATTTCAAAAGAGCTCTTTCTGGTCTTTTTGAAAATTCAAGATTGTCATATTTAGGTCCACCGACAGCTCCTAAAATAACGGCTTCACTTTCCAACGCTTTATAAAAAACCTCATCTGTAATTGGGTTTTTATGTTTTTCATATGAAGCTCCTCCTACTAGACCTTCTTCAATTTTAAAATCTAAAGATTTATTTTTGTTAAACCATTCAATTATTTTTCTTGCTTCTCTAATAACTTCAGGGCCTATACCATCTCCAGGTAGTAATAATATTTTTCTATTTTTTACTTTAATCATTTTTCATCAGCCATGGTTTATCGGTACCAAGTTTTTTTTCAAAATTGTCAATATGACTTAATTTTTTCATTGATAGATCAATGTCATCTAAACCTTCAATTAAACATTTCTTTTTGAATTCATCGATATCAAATTTTATAGATTTATTGCCAAACTTAATTTCTTGATTTCCTAAATTAATATCAATTTCTTCTTTCCTTTTCGAATACTCTGCTAATTCCAAGACTTTTTTTTCTTCTATTTTTACAGGTAAGATTCCGTTCTTAAAACAGTTATTATAAAAAATATCAGCAAAGCTGGAGCTGATAACACATTTAATTCCAAAATCAGATAATGCCCAAGGAGCATGCTCTCTTGAAGAACCACATCCAAAATTTTTTCCAGCTAATAAAATTTTTGATTTATTGTAAGGCTCATTATTTAAAGTAAAGTCTTTGATGCTAATGCCTTGTTCGTCATATCTCATTTCATAAAATAAACTTTTACCTAAGCCTGTTCGTTTTATAGTTTTTAAAAATTGTTTTGGTATAATCATATCGGTATCAATATTTTGTAATGATAAATACGCTGGAATACTTTTTATTTTTGTAAATTTTTCCATTACCGAATCTTTCTTACATCTGCTAGGTGACCACAAATAGCTGCGGCGATAGCCATTCCAGGACTAACTAAATGAGTTCTTCCGCCTCTACCTTGTCTCCCTTCAAAATTTCTATTTGATGTTGATGCACATCTTTCTTGTGGTTTTAATTTATCGGCATTCATTGCTAAACACATTGAGCAACCTGGTTCACGCCACTCAAAACCGGCTTCTTTATATATTTTATCTAAACCTTCTTCCTCGGCTTGAGCTTTAACTAAGCCTGATCCTGGAACAACCATAGCGCTTACATTATCAGCCACTTTTTTTCCTTTTAATAAATTTGCAGCTGTTCTTAGGTCTTCAATTCTTCCATTTGTACAACTGCCAATAAAAACTCTATCAATTTTTATATCTGAGATTTTTGTGTTAGCTTTTAAACCCATGTAATCTAACGATCTTTGCATTGCTGCTTTTCTATCAATATCTTGCTCCTTGCTAGGATCAGGTACATTGCTTGTAATTGGTACTACATCCTGTGGAGAGGTTCCCCAAGTTACTAGTGGTTCAATTTCTTGAGCATTAATATTTATTTCTTTATCAAATATGCAATCTTTATCTGAATATAATGTTTTCCAATAAGCTAGGGCTTTATCCCAATTTATTCCTTTTGGGGACATGGGTTTGTTTTTAAAATATTCAAAAGTTTTTTTATCTGGAGAGATCAATCCAGCTCTAGCTCCAGCTTCAATAGTCATATTGCAAACTGTCATTCTCTCTTCGATACTTAAATTTTTGATTACATCACCAGCAAATTCGATTACATAACCGGTTCCACCTGCGGTTCCAATAGTTCCTATGATTTTTAAAATTACATCTTTAGCAGTCACTCCTGTTGGTAATTTTCCATTAACATTAATTCTTAAATTTTTTGATTTTTTTTGAATAAGTGTTTGGGTGGCCAATACATGTTCTACTTCGGATGTTCCAATTCCAAACGCTAAAGCTCCGAATGCACCGTGTGTAGCTGTGTGACTATCACCACAAACGATTACTGTGCCTGGTTGAGTAAAACCTTGTTCTGGTCCAATAATATGAACTATACCTTGTCTCTTATCGTTAACATCAAAAAGCTTTACTTCAAACTCTTTACAGTTATCTCTCAACGTATCAACTTGAATTTTAGACTCTTCGTCGTCAATGCCTTTCGATCTATCAGTTGTTGGAACGTTGTGGTCTGGAACGGCTAATGTTA
>Ga0307986_10001813_pt1 | contig 15435 bp, 15 predicted proteins | sample EllFjometageno82_FD_203170 | JGI IMG/M metagenome (GOLD analysis project Ga0307986, IMG submission 203170) | Marine microbial communities from Ellis Fjord, Antarctic Ocean - #82 | ecosystem: Environmental > Aquatic > Marine > Unclassified | place: Southern Ocean | collected 2014-10-09
GAGATATCTACTGCAGTTCAATATAAACTGCCTATTAAAATTTTTATATTAAACAATCAATACATGGGAATGGTTAGACAATGGCAGGAACTATTGCATGAAAAAAACTATTCAGAGAGTTATTCTGCAGCATTACCTGATTTCGTAAAATTAGCAGAAGCATATGGTTGTGTTGGTATAAGAGCTTCCAAACCAAGTGAATTAGACGAAAAAATCAATGAAATGATTAGCATTGATAGACCTGTTATTTTTGATTGTTTGGTTGATAAAACAGAGAACTGTTATCCAATGATACCCTCAGGAAAAGCACACAATCAAATGATTTTAGGACCTGAAGATGAAAATAAAAAAATATCAGAGGAAGGAAAGACCCTAGTTTAATGGCAAAATCAAAATCAGCCTACAGCGAACCAACAAAACTTGGTAAGTTAGACCATCATATTATCGTTGTTTGGGTTGATAATGAAGCCGGAGTTCTAGCACGTGTAGTTGGATTATTTTCTGGCCGAGGCTACAATATTGATTCTTTAGCAGTAGCAGAAGTTGATAAGTTAAAACATTTATCTAGAATTACCATTGTTTCAATTGGAACTCCTGAAGTTATCGAGCAGATAAAATTACAATTAAGAAAACTTCTTTGCGTTCATCAAGTAGCTGACTTTAATAGAAGTGATCCAAACGTATTATTTAGAGAACTTGCTCTTTTTAAAATTGTTTCATCACAAAAAAACCAAGAAAAAGTTAAAAAAGCTTGTAAAAAATATAATTCAGTTATTCTAGATAAAACAAAAAAGTCTTTTGTTATTCAAGTAACTGCTTTAAGAAGAGAAATTGATCAACTTACTAAAGACTTAAAGTCTTTAGGGTTAGTTAGTGTTTCAAGAACTGGAGCAGTAGCCATGACAAGAGGAGAAGAAATTTTAAAATAAAATTAGGAGAAAAGATATGAAAATGTATTATGAAAAAGACACAGATGTTAATTTAATAAAAGAAAAAAAAGTTGCTATTTTTGGTTACGGAAGCCAAGGACACGCACATGCATTAAACTTAAAAGATAGTGGAGTAAAAGAAGTCGTAGTTGCTCTTAGAGAAGGTTCTGCCAGTATAAAAAAAGCTGAAAGTCAGGGTTTAAAAGTCATGCCTCTTTCTGATGCTGCAGCCTGGGCTGATGTAGTTATGATTTTAACACCCGACGAATTACAAGCTCAAATTTATAAAAATCATGTCGAACAAAGAATGAGAGAGGGAACAAGTTTAGCTTTTGCTCATGGATTAAATATTCATTACAAACTTATAGAATCAAGAAAAGATTTAGATGTATTCATGGTTGCACCTAAAGGGCCCGGACATCTAGTTCGAAGTGAATATCAAAAAGGTGGAGGAGTTCCTTGTTTGATGGCGGTACATAAAGATAGCACAGGCAAAGCAAGAGATCTTGCAATGTCCTACGCTGCTTGTATTGGTGGCGGTAAATCTGGAATCATTGAAACTAATTTTAAAGATGAATGCGAAACAGATCTATTTGGAGAGCAAGCTGTTTTATGTGGTGGACTTGTAGAACTTATTAAAAATGGTTTTGAAACCTTAACAGAAGCTGGCTACCCACCAGAAATGGCATACTTTGAAGTTTTACACGAAGTGAAACTGATTGTTGATTTAATTTATGAAGGTGGAATAGCTAATATGAATTATTCTATTTCTAATACAGCTGAGTATGGAGAATACGTTTCAGGCAAAAAAGTAGTAGATAGTAAATCTAAGGAAAAAATGAAAGAAATATTGAAAGATATTCAGTCTGGTAAATTTACAAAAGACTGGATGGAAGAATGTAAAGGTGGCCAAAAAAATTTTCTTAAGATGAGAGCTGATTTAGCTAAGCATCCAATTGAAGAAGTGGGTAAAAAACTGAGAGATATGATGCCTTGGATTGGTAAAAACAAACTAGTTGATCAATCAAAGAATTAAAAACCAATATAGACTTAAAGTTGGAAAAAATATTTGGCAAACTCTCATTTTGATTGTATTGTAAAATTCTATGAGCAACAAAAATAGAATTATTATTTTCGATACGACAATGCGAGATGGAGAACAATCACCAGGCGCATCAATGAGCTTAGAGGAGAAAATTCAAATTTCCCGTGTGTTTGATGAACTAGGAGTCGATGTCATTGAAGCTGGGTTTCCTATTGCGTCTCCTGGAGATTTTGAAGCTGTAACAGAGATTAGCAAAATATTAAAAAAATCAGTACCTTGTGGTTTAGCTAGAGCAACAAAAAAAGATATTGATGCATGTAAAGATTCACTAGGGCACGCAAAGAGATTTAGAATACATACTTTTATTTCTACAAGCCCGCTTCACATGAAGCATAAATTAAATAAATCACCAGAAGAAGTTTTAGAAGCTATTAAAGAAAGTGTTACTTACGCCAAAAAATTCACTGATGACGTTGAGTGGTCTTGTGAAGATGGAACAAGAACAGAAATGGACTACATGTGTAAATCTGTTGAACTTGCCATTAAATCAGGAGCTACGACAATAAATATTCCAGACACAGTTGGTTATTCTGTTCCTTCAGAATTTAAAAAAATTATAGAAACATTGTTAAACAAAGTACCAAATATTGATAAAGCGATTCTTTCTACCCACTGTCACAATGATCTTGGTTTAGCTGTTGCAAACTCTCTAGCAGGAGTGATGGCGGGTGCAAGACAAATTGAATGTACTATTAATGGCATAGGTGAGCGAGCAGGAAATGCTGCGTTAGAAGAAGTTGTTATGGCAATGAAAACTAGAAATGACTTAATGCCGTACACTACAGGTATTGACACAAAATTAATAAGCAAGGCATCAAAAGTTGTAGCAAATGCAACAGGCTTCCCAGTTCAATTCAACAAAGCAATCGTTGGTAAAAATGCTTTTGCACATGAATCTGGTATTCACCAAGACGGAATGCTTAAGAACAGTAAAACTTATGAGATTATGACTCCTGAAAGTGTCGGTGTTAAAAAAACTTCTTTAGTTATGGGTAAACATTCTGGTCGACATGCTTTTAAAGATAAATTAAGTGACCTAGGTTATGTTGGAGTAACTGACGATGTTGTTCAATTAGCATTTGGTAAATTTAAAATATTAGCAGACAAAAAAAAACATATTTATGATGATGATATTGCAGCTTTGGTAGATGATAGTTTAATCAAAGAAGAGAACGTTATAAAATTAAAATCTTTAAAAGTAACCGCAGGTACAGGCGAACCTCAGAAAGCAGAGATGACACTTGAAGTTATGGGTGAAATAAAAACTGCTAGCGAAACAGGAGATGGACCTGTTGATGCTATATTTAAATGTATACAAAAATTATATAAGCATGAAGTTAAGCTACAATTATACCAAGTTCATGCAGTAACCGAAGGAACCGATGCTCAAGCAACTGTTAGTATTAGAATTGAAGAAAATGGCAAAATAACAGTAGGACAAGCAGCAAATACCGACACATTAGTTGCCTCAGCCGATGCATACCTAAACGCTTTAAACAAACTAATAATCAAACGTAAACGAACAGCGCCAGACGAAAGTTTTAGCGCCTTAGCATAGAAAGAAAAAAAATGTGGAAATGGAAAAATATTAAAGCACTTTGGTCTCAAGATATGGCTATCGATTTAGGAACTGCGAATACACTTGTGGTATTAAAAGAAAAAGGTGTAGTTCTGAATGAACCTTCTGTGGTTGCTATTGTAAATGAAATGGGAAAAAGAACAGTTCTTGCTGTAGGTGATGAGGCCAAAACTATGTTAGGTAGAACGCCAGGAAACATACAAGCGATCAGGCCATTAAGAGACGGAGTTATAGCTGATTTTATCGTAACAGAAGAAATGATTAAGCACTTTATAAAAAAAGTTCATGTTAAAAATACATTTGCTAATCCTAGAATTTTAATTTGTGTACCAACAGGATCAACGCCTGTTGAGAGAAAAGCCATTCAAGATTCAGCGTTAGCAGCTGGTGCTAGAAGGGTCCAATTAATTGAAGAACCTATTGCAGCAGCAATCGGAGCAGGACTTCCTATTTCAGAAGCAACTGGCTCTATGATTGTTGATATAGGTGGTGGCACAACAGAGATAGCCGTCATGTCTTTAGGTGGAGTAGTTTTTTCTAAATCTCTACGTATTGCTGGTGACGCTATGGATGGAGCTATCATTAATTATATGAGAAAAAAATTTAATTTATTGATTGGTGAATCAACTGCAGAAAAAATTAAAAAAGAAATTGGAACTGCAATACCAACCACAAACAATATTTTTTTAATGAAGGGAAGAGATATTAGAACAGGAACGCCAAAAGAAATTTCACTTACTGAAGAAGATGCATGTGAAGCATTGATGCCAATTTTAAATCAAATGTTAGCTGCCATCAAAGAAGCTTTAGAAAGTACACCTCCAGAACTTTCTGCTGATTTAGTAGATATGGGCTTAGTGCTTACTGGCGGAGGAGCTTTGTTAAAAAATATAGATAAGTTAATTTCTAAAGATACAGGTTTACCAGTTACAATAGCTGACAATCCACTTGAATGTGTCGCGTTAGGAACTGGAAAAGCTTTAGAAAATGAAGAGCTATTCTCGACTATGATGTCTGAGTATTAATTTATCTAGTAAATAAAATGGCAGATCATCGAGATGACTTTATAATAGCTATTCGTTATGCACTTTTAAAAAAAGGAGCAAAACAAAAATTTTCATTATTTTTTCTAATTTTACTCTCAATTTCAATTATTACATTAGATAAATTTTCATTATCATTTATGAGCCCAACAAGAGCAGTGCTTAATGATTTTGTGTATCACGTATCAGTTATTAGCTCTCAACCAACACGACTAAGAAGAAACCTGGTATCCAAAACTAAGGAACATTACAATGTAAAGCGTGAAAATATATTTTTGAAAAAAGAGATGGAATATTTAAAATCACAAAAATTTAACAATGCCTTTCTTAAGTCTGAAAATGAAATTTTAAAAAAAGCCTTAGAGATGTCTGAAGATAAAGGGTTTGGTCAAAATTTTTCTATTTCTGCTAAAGTAATGCTTGATCAACAAAGTCCTTACTTAAAATCTTTGTTATTAAACAAAGGGACCAATAGTGATATCACTAAGGGCATGACAGTATTTAGTAAAGACTATTTAATGGGAACTATTATTGAAACTAATTTTCTTTCATCAAGAGTTCTTTTGTTAACAGATCTGAATAGTAAAATTCCTGTTATCATTGAGGACTCAAATGCTAATGCTATTTTAGAGGGAACGGGTAAAAAAAACAGGCTTTCTTTAAATTATTTACCCGTAAATTATAAAATTGAAGCTGAAAAAATTATTTTTACCTCAGGTAAAGACGGCTTCCTTACAGCTGGAATTCCGGTTGCAAAAACCTATCTAAATAAAAAAAATACTATTTCTATAAAACTTTTAGGTGATCCAGATCAAGCTTTAATTGTTAATATAACTAAAGGGCAAATTAAAAACTAAACAGAAGAATGCATTATTTTAGATTAATTAAAAACAAGTTTTTTACCTCTATACCTGTTTTTTTATTATATTTTTTTTCATTTTACGATTTTGAAATACCTGAGGTTGGTAAAATTAATTTTTTTGCTTTTAATTTTCAAATGATTCTAATTTATTTCTATGTATTAAAATTTCCGGAAAATTTAGGATTTGGTAATATATTTTTAGCAGGTATTATAAATGATACAGTTTTAGGAACGCCACTCGGCACAACTTCTCTTAGTTATTTAACGTTGTCTCTTTTTACAACTTATATAAAAAATGCAACTTTGAGATCTGTATTGACAGCTGAATGGTTTACTTTTGTTCCAGCTTTATTTCTCTCTAATCTTGTATTTCTAGTAATTATTAATAATTTTTCCAATTTTTCTTTTTATTACGTAGAGTTATTACAGAATACTTTTTTTACTTTTTTATTTTTTCCAGTTTTTTACTATGTCTTTATTTATTATCAAAGATTAATTTCAAAAGACTAATGCTTAGCTTCAACTCCTCAAATATTGCCAGTAAAACCAGAACTATTGGGAGAAGAATGTTTTTACTTAATTCAATTAAAGCAGTAGTTCTACTTGGAATTTTTGGTAGATTGGCCTCTTTGCAGATCAACGAATCTTCAAAATATAGATCTTTAGCTGATAAAAATAGATTTAGAGAAACCAAATTTGCTCCACCCAGAGGAATAATTGAAGATTATTTTGGAGAAGAGATTGCATCAAACACAAGAATTTATCAATTACACGTTACACCTGAAAATACACCAGATATTAATAAGCTTCTAGTTAGATTGAAAAGTTTAATCGGTCTTTCAGACAGACGAGCCACTCAAATAAGAAAAAAAATTAAAAAACAAAAGAAATGGGAAACAATTATAATTTCTGAAAACTTAACATGGTCAGAATTTTCAAGGTTAAATTTATTTTTACATGAACTAGAAGGAGCTCATCCAGTAGTTTCTGTTGCTAGAATATATAAAAATAACGCATCAGCACATGCAATTGGTTATGTTTCTGAAGTTAGCGCTAGAGATATTAGAAATAAAAAATATTTAAAAGATATAAACATCGCTGGAATTGCTATCGGAAAAACAGGCCTAGAATCTACATTGGATGAAAAAATGTTAGGATCACCAGGTTTTCTTAGATACGAAGTAAATGCTTATGGTAAAAAAATTAAACAAGTGTCAATTGATAATGGTTTAAAAGGAGAAACTTTCAGAACTACACTTGATAATGAAGTTCAGATTTTTTCAGCAAAATTATTAGAAAATGTCAGTGGAGCAGCATGTGTAATGGATATTTACAATGGTGACATTATCAGCATGGTCTCTTCCCCAGCTTTTGATCCAAATTCATTTATTCATGGAATTAAACAAAAAGAATGGAACAATTTATTGAACAATAGAGACAAACCTATGATCAATAAAGCTATATCAGGTCTTTATCCTCCTGGTTCTACTATTAAAACATTAACCGCCTTAAGTGCTTTAGAAAACGATGTCGTTAGCCCAAAACTTCTGGTCGAATGTAAGGGATATATTGATTTACATGGAGAAAGATTTCACTGTTGGAAGAAAAAAGGTCATGGTGTTGTAGGAATGCGTACTGCCTTAAAGAAGTCTTGTGATGTCTATTTTTATGAAGTTGCGAGAAAGCTTGGAATAGATAGATTGGCAGTTACGGCTGAAAAATTTGGTTTAGGCAAAAAAGTTTTACAAGATTATAGTGAAGAGAAAGCAGGTACAGTTCCTAATACTAAGTGGAAGATCAAAGAAATAGGAAAAAATTGGTATATAGGGGAAACACTTCATTCAGGAATTGGTCAAGGTTATTTTTTAACTACTCCATTACAGCTAAATTTAATGACCGCTCAAATAGCTAATGGTGGTTATAAAATTAAACCAAGAATTCTAATTAATAAAAAAGATAAAGTTGGTAATTTGCAAAAATATCAAAATCATAAAAATTCTACACCGGGCAACATAATGTCTACCGCTGACCAAATATTTAATTTTGATCTTCAGCCATTATTTAGAAATCAAGAAAATATAAATCTTGTTAAAGAAGCTATGTTTGCTGCAACAAATGAAGTTGGTGGTACATCTTATCGTTCTAGGCATAATGACAAACGATTTATGTTTGCAGGTAAAACAGGCTCATCTCAAATAAAAAGATTTACCGAAGCACAAAGAGAAGCAGAAGTTAAACAAGAAAATATTGCATACCTAGAAAGAGATCATGCTTGGTTTGTCGCATTCGCACCTGTGAGTAATCCCAAATACGCTATTAGTGTTTTAGTAGAGCACGGCGGTTCTGGCAGTAAAGCAGCCGCACCTATAGCGAAAAAAATTATTAAGAAAGTTCTAGAACGTGATCAGAACAGATCTAGTTATTCAAATCAATTAAATGAAAACACTTAATGCTTTACAGTAGACATTCACTTCACTCACCTTTTTCTATTAAAGAAAAATTATATAACTTAGATTTTATACTTCTCTTTTCTATTTTATTATTAGGTGTTATTAGTATTTTTGCTCAATTTTCCTCAAGTGGAGGATCATTTGATTATTACTCTAAAAGTCATGCTTTAAGGTTTGGTGTTTTCTTTATATTATTTTTAAGCATTTCTTTTACATCAATTAGATTTTGGCACATCAGTAGTTATGCAGTTTTTTTTATTTTACTTTCACTATTAATATTAGTTAAATTTTATGGCATACAGTCTCAAGGATCACGAAGATGGGTGAATCTTTTTGTAATTAACCTTCAACCATCAGAGTTAATGAAAATTGGAATTATCTTATTTCTATCAAATTATTACCATAAGATTTCAGAGCAAGATGTTAACAAGGTAAAATTTTTACTATTTCCTTTATTAGCTATATTGGCTCCATTTATTTTAGTGCTTTCACAGCCCGATCTTGGAACAGCAATCTTAATTTTACTGAGTGGAATAGTTGTTACTTGGCTAGCTGGTGTTAGATGGAAAATATTCGCCTATCTCTCAATTTTAGCTCTTATAACTGCTCCAATAGCCATTTCTTTTTTAAAGCCATATCAAAAAAGCAGAATACTAACTTTCTTAAATCCAGACTCGGATCCACTAGGTGCGGGATATCAAATCATACAATCTAAAATTGCTATAGGCTCAGGAGGATTATTTGGCAAAGGTTTTTTAAATGGATCACAAGCTTATTTAAATTTTTTACCTGAAAAACATACGGACTTTATTTTTACCCTGTACTCAGAGGAATTTGGCTTCATAGGTTCTATATCAATGGTTTTTTTATATTTTTTAATTACCTATAGAATTATTAAAATTGGAAACGAAACAAGAAGCATTTTTGGAAAATTGTATTGCTATGGCTTTGCAAATGCATTTTTTATTTACGTAGCAGTCAATATGTCTATGGTTTTGGGTCTACTACCCATCGTAGGAGCCCCTCTACCTATATTGTCTTATGGAGGGTCATCAATGTTAGCTATTATGTTTGGTCTTGGGATAGTTATGTCTTGTAACGTCTATAGAAATGCACCCGTAGGTTAAAAGCCCTTGAATTAAAAGGAAAATTTAAATTATATATTACTTGTCCAACGCTTACTTTAATGGTTTAATTCAAAAAATAAAAAATTATGTTTGGCGAAAATAAAGAAAAATTAGTAAGTTTAGTCGTAGAGAAATCTAGCATAGGTGCTGATTTCACTATAGAAGGTCTTGTTAATTCAGCAGGGGAAGTAGATCTTGGTGGATCTATAAAAGGACCAGTTAATGTTAAATCACTCATCATAAAAGAAAAAGGGTCTGTAATTGGAGAAATCAACGCTGAGAGTGTAGACGTCTTAGGATTTGTTGATGGAAAAGTTACGGCAAAAAAGATTACCATCGGTGCTACCGGCGAAGTAAAAGGCGATCTTGAATTTACAGAATCTTTAGTTGTAGAAGACGGTGCTAGACTAGATGGAAATGTAAAAAAAGTACCTCTTACTAAAATAGAAAATAAAGTATCAAACTTTATGAACACTACAAAAGAAGTTAGAAAAACATTTCTTAAAAAAGACTAATCGCATTATTAATAAGTTACCTTTGTAAGTGTCGCACTACAATTTACACTTAATTTGGAGTACAATCTTGCATGAGCAAATACATTTGTAAATCAACTGGTGTGGTGGGAGCGGGTATCCAAGGAATTTGTATTGGGTTACAACTATTAAAAAAAAAAATTCCTGTCACAATTTTTGACAAACAAGATCCAGCCAGAATGGCTTCATACGGTAACGCTGGGCATTTTTCTCCCTACGCAGTCTTACAATTTAACAGACCAGATATTTTAGTTAATATTCCTAAAATGTTATTTAGTTCTTATGGACCACTTGCCTTAAAGTGGAATTATATTCCAAAAATGCTTCCATGGTTCTTTAATTTTGTTAAAAACTGCAATACAAAATCTATGCTTCATACAGCAAAGTACATGCACCAAATTTTAGATTTATCTTTGGATGCTTATGATGAACTCTTTAAAGAAATTGATACCACAGGTCTTGTTGAGAGGAAAGGTATTCTCTACGGGTGGACTAATGAAAACTTAAAAAGTAGAAAACTAGAAATGAAAGTTAGGGCAGATCTTGGTGTGAATCAAACTCCAGTTTCAAAGGCAGAGATTTCAGATTTAGAGCCTAATTTACAACCTATATTTGATAGTGGAGTTTTATTTGACTATGCATGGCACGCAAGGGACCCCTATCAAATTTCAAAAAGACTATTTGATTTATATATTAAAAAAGGTGGTAAATTTATCAAAGAAAATGTAAATCAAATTAAACAAATAAATTCACAAGAAACTTTAATTAAAACAGATTCAAGAGATTATTCTTTTGAAAAATCCATTATTGCTTGTGGGGCGTTTTCTAAAAAACTAACAGACCAATTAGGTGAAAACATTCCTTTGGACACAGAGAGAGGTTATCATGTTCATTTCAAGGGTATGGATCATCTTTTGTCTCGAGCAGTCATTAATTTAGATAGAGGATTTGGCTTAACACCAATGAACCAAGGTATGCGAGCAGTTGGAACGGTTGAGTTGGGAGGATTAAATAACCCACCTTCAAAAAAAAGAATTGACTACATCATACGTTGTGCAAAAGAATTATTACCTGAATTAGATAAACACGAAGACGAATGGTTAGGGTTCAGACCGACTTTGCCTGACTTTTTACCTGTTATCGGACCATCACAAAAAAATAAAAATATAATTTATGCTTTTGGTCATCATCATTTAGGATGGACGCTTGGTGCAATTACTGGCAAAGTTGTTTCAGGAATTGTTGCTGAAGAAAATACAAATTTAAATTTAGAGCCCTATAATTCTTCGAGATTTAACTAGAAACTATATTGCCAAAGAAATATCTAGCCTACATACTACTAGTCTGCACAACACTTATTTGGTCCATTAACTTTATAATTGGTAAGTTTGCTTATTTATTTGAAGTCCCACCACTTACTTTAAACTTTCTAAGATGGACTTTAGTCTGGATACTATTATTTCCATTTACGTACAAAGAAATTTTTTTAAATATAAGATTGATCAAAAAAAATATTATTTACTTAACAATACTAGCTATCACTAGCGTTAGTGCTTTTAATTCATTAGTTTATTTAGCCTTAAACTATACGCAAGCAATAGATACAATACTTATGATCTCAATAATTCCTGTTTTTGTTCTTTTTCTGTCCTCAGTATTAGGAGTAGAAAAATTTAATTTTTTTCAACTTTTAGGTTTAATTGTTTCTTTTTTTGGCGTCTTAATAATTTTTTCAAATGCAGATTTAGGTAAAATTTTAAATTTAAACTTTAACAAAGGTAATGCATGGATGCTTCTTGCTGTTTTCTGTTGGGCTTTATACTCAAGTCTATTAAAGAAAAATAAATTACCATTTTCAACTTTAGGTCTAGTTGAAATTTTAGCCTCCATAGGAATAATATTTTTAATACCGCAATTTATTGGTGAGCAAATGTACGGAAAAGAAATTAAATTTAATAAAGCATTTTTTTTAATTTTATCCTTTGTCACACTTTTTGCATCTATTGGTGCTTATTATTCTTGGAACAAGGCAATAGAACTTATTGGGCCAAATAGAGCCAGTATTTTTTTACATCTTATGCCAGTTTTTGGTGTGCTTTTAGCGATAGTATTACTTAAAGAAAAATTTCAAATGTACCATTTCATTGGGGCTGGATTTATTGTATCAGGTATTTATTTATCAAACCGACGAAAGAAACAATGATTAAAGTTGCAATACTAGACGATTACCAGAATGCATTTGAGCATATTATTGAAACAGAAAAATACAAAGATAAATATAATTTTAAAGTATTTAACGAACCTTTTGCAAGTGGAACAGAAGCAGGAGTGGCCCTTCAAGAATTTGATGCACTTTTAATTATGAGAGAAAGGACACCTATTACAAAATCTCTCTTAGAGGATTTACCCAATCTTAAGTATCTAATGACAAGCGGTATGAGAAATAATGCTATCGATTTAGAAGCAACAAAAGCTAGAAATATTTTTGTGTGTGGAACTGAAATTAATCCTAATCCTACAGCAGAATTAGCTTGGAGTTTAATTTTAGGATTAGCTCGAAACCTAAAACAAGAAGTTGATAATATGTTTCAAGGATATTGGCAAACAAGTATTGGCTTAGAACTCAAAGGTAAAATGCTTGGCCTGATTGGTCTTGGAAAAATTGGAACTCAAATGGCTAAAATTGCACAAGCTTTTGGTATGCAAGTTTCAGCCTGGAGTGAAAATTTAGATTTAACACATGCTAATAAAATAGGGGTATTACCCATGTCAAAAGAGGATCTTCTTACGAATTCAGACATTATCTCAGTCCATGTCGTTCTAGGAGCAAGGTATAAAAATTTAATTACTCAAAAAGAATTTAAATTAATGAAGAAAAGTGCTTTTATTATTAATACATCGAGAGGGCCTATCATTAAAGAACCAGATCTAATCAAAGCTTTAGAAGATGAAGTGATCGCAGGAGCTGGATTGGATGTTTACGATCAAGAGCCTTTACCGCAAGATCATAAGTTAAGATTTCTACCAAATGCATTGCTTTTACCGCATCTCGGTTACGTAACTGTAGAAAATTATGCTTTATTCTATACTCAAATGATAGAAAACCTTGATTCATGTTTAGCAGGTAAACCATTAAGAACTATTACATAAATAAAACGTACAATTTAGGGTTGTATTAACATACTCATTATGATCTTATTGGGTGTTTTTATTTTACTTAATACAAGGTTTAATTAATAAATTTAAAAATTAAGTACGACTATTAAATTTTATGAAAAAAATATTTATTTTATTAGCATCAATGCTCTTATTAACCGGCTGCATAGAATCTATTGCGGTAATTGGTGGAGGTGCGGCGAATGGGAAATTAGTTCAGTCTTCTTTACAAACTGTAGCAAGTTATGGCGTAAAGGAAAAAACAGGTAAAACTCCATTTGGACATGCCGTAAATTATATTCAAAAAAATAAAGCTCCAGAAAAAAAAGAGTCTTGCTCATCCTTTACTAACAAACAAGACTTAGAAATTTGTTTATTGATAAAAAAAAAAATAATCGCTAAGCAAGTTAAGACAGAAGAAGAGCTTTCTAACAAGTCTTCAAAAGATTTTACGTCATCTTTACAATCTTCCATAGATAAGAAATCTAAGATCAAGTATTTAGATTAATAGCTGCTCGAAACAGAAATTTTTGCGGCTGAATCTATTATAGGTTGTGTTTAATAGGTCTTATCATTGATTTATTAGTTTTTTATTCCTGTAAAATACTAAAATTCATATCATTTTAGATTAGAATCAAATAAATACTTAAAAAACAATGAAAAAAAAACTTATTTTATTAGCATTAACAATATCGTTGACTGGATGCGTTGAAACCATGGCTCTACTTGGTCCTGCATCATCAATAGCTTCTGGAGGAGGAAAAATAGTTCAATCTTCAGTATCTTCAGCTGTGAGCTATAGTATCAAAAAGAAAACAGGAAAAAGTCCAATGCAACATGCTTTAGCTTATGCTGAAGAAAAAAATCCTAATAAAGAAAAAGATCGATGTATATCTTTTGTAAAAAAAACAGAATCAGAAGCCTGTTATATTGTAAAAAAAAAAATTTCTTCTGTGAAAAAATCTACAGCTAAAAAAATTAAGAATGTAGTTACTCAATCAAGATCTAAAGTAGTAAAAAAAATTAAACCAGAACAGAAATTTTATTTACAAGCTGAAACTAAAAAAGCAATAGTTAAGAATACTAAAGGTAAAAAAATAATAATTAATAAAAATAAAATTGAACAAGAATCTCAATTAAGATCTGTTGAATCTATGCTTGTAAAATCTGCCTTGAGCAAAAAGCAAATATCTCATTTGAAAGTTTCGATTGAAAAGAACTTTAAAACTTACAATTCAAAAAAGTAATTATTTAGAAGGTAAACCTTCTTTTTTCCATCCAGGATCTTCACCGTTTCCCTCAAAGCCATCGCTAATATTTATGCAATTTATTTTCTCTTGAGTGAGCAATTGCGAAGCCATCATAGATCTGCCACCTGCTTTACACAGTACTAATAAATCCTTATTTGGGTCTATTGTTTTTTTTACCTCTTTGATAAATTCTTTATTTGCGGCTGGATCAGGAGATCTAACAATTGTAATGAAATGAGTTTTTAAGCCTAGATTTTCACCGTTGGGTCTACCAATATTATCCCACTCATCTTGGGTTCTTACATCTAAAAGTTCAGTATTTTTATTGTTAATTAGAAAATTTTTAATTTCTGAAGATTTAATTTGTTTAATCATTTTATAGCCTCATTATAATTTAACGAGGCTATAAATCAAATAGTTAAGCAGCTAAAGCTTGCTTAATGTCTGCAATGATATCATCCGGGTGCTCGATACCAATTGAAAGTCTCACGTAACCTGGTGTTACACCTGCAGCTAACTGCTCTTCTGGAGAAAGTTGACTGTGTGTTGTTGTTGCCGGATGAATTGCTAGACTTCTAGCATCACCAATATTTGCAACATGATAAAGCATTTTTAAGTTGTCGATAAATTTAGCTCCAGCTTCAACTGTTCCTAAATCTACACCAACTAACGCACCATTTCCACCACTCAAGTATTTCTTAGCTCTTTCTTTAATCTCACCTTGGTGATTAGTAGGGTAAATAACATTCTTAACTTTTTTCTGAGTTTCTAAAAATGTTATAACTTTTTCTGCATTACTACAGTGTTGCTTCATTCTAAGCCCAACAGTTTCTAAACCTTGTATGATTTGCCAAGCGTTAAATGGTGCTAGTGGTGCTCCAGTATCTCTAAGCAAAACTACTCTGAATCTTATTATGAATGGAATATTAGCTCCCGTTAAAACAGGAACTGCATCTGTCCAAACTGCTCCACCATAACTTTGATCTGGTTCATTTAACAATGGTTGTCTTTTTCGATCTTTAATCCAATCAAAATTTCCACCATCAACAACTATTCCACCAATTGAAGTACCATGACCGCCAATAAATTTAGTCAACGAGTGCAATACTATTGCAGCCCCATGAGCCAAAGGTTTACAAATTACTGGAGCTGCAGTGTTATCCATTACCAATGGAATTCCATACTTCCTACCAATATCTGAAACTTCTTTAATTGGAAAAACACGTAAGTATGGATTTGGTAATGTCTCTCCATAATATGCTCGTGTTTTTTCATCAGTTAGTTTTTCAAAGTTTTTTGGATCAGCTGGATCAGCAAATCTAACTTCAATACCCTGTTGTCTTAAAGTATTTTTAAACAAGTTTACTGTTCCACCATATAGATCAGTTGAAGCAACTATAT
>Ga0307986_10001814_pt1 | contig 15434 bp, 12 predicted proteins | sample EllFjometageno82_FD_203170 | JGI IMG/M metagenome (GOLD analysis project Ga0307986, IMG submission 203170) | Marine microbial communities from Ellis Fjord, Antarctic Ocean - #82 | ecosystem: Environmental > Aquatic > Marine > Unclassified | place: Southern Ocean | collected 2014-10-09
ACTAGGGGTATTAACGAAAAAAAATACAGACTTATTTCCAATCAGGTTATAGATAATCTTCCTGAGGTTAAAGAGTGGTACGACAAAGATTTTCTTAAAAAAAATAACTTTTTTAATTGGAATAAAAATATTATTGCTTTACATAAAACGAAAGACAGTCAAGATATTTCGTCTAAACCGTTTAGAAGACTTGTTTTTGATGAAATTTGTGCAAATCTTTTAGTCTTATCTGAAAATCGGAAAAAAATAAAAAAAAGAAAAAAAAAAAAAATTTTTTGTTTTTCAAGTTCAAATGAAATAATTAAAAATTTGCCTTTTAAATTAACTAAAAGTCAAACTAGTGTTTTAAATGAAATCAATCTTGATTTAAAATCAGATACTAGAATGTTTAGAATAATACAAGGTGATGTGGGATCAGGTAAAACTATTGTCTCTTTATTGTCTATCGCAAACGTTATAGATGACAATTATCAGTGTGCTCTAATGGCTCCAACAGAAATTTTAGCTAAACAACATTATCTTTTAGCAAAGAATATATTCATTAATACAAAAATCAAGATAGAATTTTTATCCGGTAAAACAGAAGTAAAAGATAGAAAAAAGATTTTAATGAATTTAGAAAATGGAAATATTGATTTTATTATAGGAACTCATTCTTTGTTTCAAAAAAAAATCAATTTTAAGAATTTGGGATTAGCAGTAATAGATGAACAACATAAATTTGGTGTTAAACAAAGATCTGAACTAGCAAAAAAAGGTGGTGATAATTGTGACGTTCTTTTGATGTCAGCTACACCAATACCTAGAACAATGATGATGTCGTTATATGGTGATATGGATATTTCTAAAATATCAGAAAAACCAGCTAACAGAAAAAAAATTATTACCTTAAGTAAACCTGAAAAAAAAATTGATGATCTATGGCCTTTTATTGAAAAACAATTAGATATCGACAATCAAATTTTTTGGGTTTGTCCATTGATAAATGAATCTTCATTTTTAGATTATTCTTCAGTGAAAAAAAAATTTGATACTATAAGTAAAAAATTTCCAAACAAAGTAGGTTTATTACATGGTGCGCTTGATAAAACGGAAAAAGAAATAGTTCTAAATAAATTTTTAAATAAAGAAATTTCTATTTTGATTTCTACAACAGTAATAGAGGTTGGTATTGATTTTCCTAATGCAAATTTAATCATTATAGAAAATGCAAATAAATTTGGTTTAGCACAATTGCATCAGTTAAGAGGTAGAGTTGGTAGAGGCATTAAACAAGGAATGTGTATTTTATTGTTTAAAGACGGACTTAGTAAAAATTCAATCAAAAGAATTAAAATATTAAAAGAAACAGATAATGGTTTTTTTATAGCGGAAGAAGATATGCGTTTAAGAGGATTTGGAGATATAATTGGATTTCAACAAAGTGGCATTAAAAACTTTAGGTTTGCAGACCCTGTCGTGCATGAAGATTTATTTATACTAGCGGAAAAATACATAAAAACTATTGATTTAGAAATAAGTGAATCTAGATATTCTTTTTTATTAAAATTATTTGATAAAGCTGAAATAATTAATCAAAAAATAGATTAATTAATTTCAGAAGTGCCCGCAGAAACAATAAACTTTGATGCTTGTTCGAAAGTAACATCTAAATAAATTAATTCATTTTTTGGAACCATTAATAAAAAACCACTTGTAGGATTGGGGGTAGTGGGTAAAAAAATGTTCACTAATTCTTCATTAGTTTTGTCGGATATAATGCCTTTATTATCTTTTGTGGCAAAGCCTACAGCCCAAATACCTTTTCTAGGATACTCCATAAGAATAACACTGCTTTTTTCATCTTTATTTTTAGTAAAAGTTTCGGTCATTTGACCTATAGCTGAATAAATTGTTCTAAGAATAGGTATTTTTCTTAGCACAGAATTAAATAGCTCAAAAAATTTTTTCCCTAGAAACGAAAGGGAGAGCCAGCCGACAAAAGTAATTAAAAGCACAGCTATTAATATTTCTAATCCTGGCACATCGAATGGTAAATAATTATTAGGATTGATTTCTTTTGGTATCAATCTTGCTGATAATTTAATAATAAATAAAGTTAAATATAAAGTGATTCCAATAGGAATAAGTACTACAACACCAGCAATGAAATTATTTCTTATTTTTACAAAAATTGATTTTTTAAAGGCATTTGTTGACATTTTAAGAATAGCTTGAAAAAATAATATAAATTATTATTAAGATAAAAATTGCAATTAATAATTTATTATTTAAAATCATGAATCTAACTATGTATAACATAAATAGAAGAAAATTTCTCGGCTTATTTGGAACTGGTTGTTGTTCATTGATCTTGCCATCGTGTTCAACAGTCCCAATTACAGATAGAAAACAACTAACAATTATACCAGAATCAAAAATAAATATGCAGGCTGCAGCTGCTTATGAAAAGTTTAGAGATAAAGCAAAGTTAATTAAAGAAGGATCTCAATTAAAGGAAGTAATTGACATTGGTAAGAGAATTGAAGTGGCTGTTAGTGCTTTCTTTACTAACAAAGGTCAAGAAGATCCTACTAAGCATTTTGGTTGGGATTATGTATTGGTAGACAATGACAAAGTAGTTAATGCTTGGTGTATGCCAGGAGGTAAAATTGCTGTTTACACTGGTTTATTAAAGATAACAAAAAATACTAATGCCTTATCAATAGTTATGGGTCATGAAATTGCTCATGCTGTAGCAAAACATTCTGTTGAGAGAGCTAGTCACGCTATGACAATCAATTTAGGAACAACAGTTGCAGATATTTTTCTTGGAGGAGCTATAAACAGATCAAGAAATACAATAGGACAAAATACCGGTATGGACATATTTAGAATTGGAATATTTAATCCATTTGGTAGAAAACAAGAAACTGAGGCAGATTATTTAGGGTTAATTTTTTCATCTTTAGCTGGTTATGATATTAGAGAGTCAGTTAAACTATGGCAAAGAATGTCTGAAAAAAATAAAGGCAAGGAACCACCAGTTTTTTTAAGCACACACCCTTCTAGCAAAAAAAGAATTCAAAATTTATCTGAATGGATTAACGAGGTAATAATCAAATACCCACCAATTAAAATTTAACAAAAAATTTTGGTGAGCCCTGATGGACTCGAACCATCGACACCCTCCTTAAAAGGGAGGTGCTCTACCAACTGAGCTAAGGGCCCTTCAAGAAACCCTTTTATAGATATATTTTAAGAAATTCAAACAGTTATTAATTGAAATATTCAATATATTTTTTATAAAATGTAGCAAAAGTGCCGCTCTTAATATTTTTTCTAATTTCACTCATAAATTGTTGGTAAAAATTGATATTATGTAACGAAATCAACATTGAGGCCATCATTTCGTTAGATTTAATTAAATGATTTAAATAACTTTTAGAATAATGATTTAATCCTCTTAATGTACAGTTAGAGTCTAACGGTGATTTATCATTTTGATATTTAGCATTTTTGATATTTAATTTTCCTTCCCAAGTGAATGCCAATCCTGTTCTACCTGATCTAGTGGGCAAAACACAATCAAACATATCAATACCATAGCTCACAGCTCCTAAAATATCAGAAGGCGTACCAACACCCATTAGATATCTCGGTTTTTTAACAGGTAACAGATTGGTTGTTTCTTCTAAAATCTTAAACATATCAAGCTGAGATTCTCCAACAGCTAAACCGCCCATTGCATAACCATCAAATCCTATTTTTGTTAAACTGCTAATACTTTCTTCACGTAAATCTTTATGTAAGCCCCCTTGAACAATGCCAAACAAACCTTTTGTTTTATCTTGACCAAATTCAATTTTACACCGTTTTGCCCAGTCTGTAGATAAATCTACTGCTTTAGATATAATTTTTTTATCTTTTGTTGATTGTGGACATTCATCTAAAACCATAATGATATCTGAATTTATAGACTTTTGAATTTGAATACTTTTTTCTGGGCTTAAAATAAATTTTTTTCCATCAATATGTGATTTAAAAATAGCTCCAATATCTTTGTCAATTTTATTAAATTTGGATAAAGACATAATTTGGTAGCCACCAGAATCTGTTAAAATCGGTTTTTTCCAATTCATAAATTTATGTAAACCATTAAACTTTTCTAATGTATCTGTGCCTGGTCTTAATAATAAGTGATAAGTATTGCCCAGGATAATTTGAGTTCCAGTTTTTAAAAGATCGTCTGTAAATACACCTTTTACTGTTCCTTGGGTGCCGACAGGCATAAAGACCGGTGTATCGATTGTTCCTTTAGGGGTAGAAATTTTTCCTAACCTAGCGTTACCACTTTGAGTAATAACCTCAAAAGAAAACTCTTGTCTTTTCATTTAGTCTATTTTGATTTGAGGCTTACAATCTTATCAGGATCATTGACTGACCCGCTGTTAGGATCGCCTTTTTTAATCATGTCGACAAACTCCATACCTTTTATTACTTTGCCAAAAGCGGAATATTGACGATCTAAATGTGGAGCAGAATCTAAACAAATAAAAAATTGACTGTTAGCGCTGTCTGGATCTGATGATCTTGCTGCAGATAAAACACCCCTTGTATGTGCTATATCAGAAAATTCTGCTTTAACGTTTGGTAAATCTGTTCCACCTGTTCCAGCAAGATCAAGATTAAACTCTGGTGTGCTAGAATTTCCAAATTTTACATCTCCAGTTTGAGCCATAAATCCATCTATAACACGATGAAAAACAACGTTATCATATTTTCCTTGATTGGCTAACTCTGTAAATCTTTTAACATGGTTAGGTGCTTTTTCAGGATATAGCTCTATTTGAACTTCTCCATATTTTAATTTTAAAATCATTATATTTTCATTAGCATTTAATTGTGAGGTTAATAAACTAAAAAACAATATAAATATACAAATTAATTTATTCATTAAAGTCTTTTTTTAAGCATTTTTACAGTTGATTTAGTAACAAAATTATTAATATTGCCATTCAATTTGGATATTTCTTTTACAAATTTTGATGAGATTATTTGATTTTCAACGTCTGACATTAAAAACATTGTTTCTATATTTGAATTTAGTTTTTTGTTCATTCCAGCAAGTTGAAATTCATATTCAAAATCTGAAACAGCTCTAAGACCTCTAATTATAACCGATGCATTATACTTTTTGCATAAATTAATTGTTAATGAATCAAATGAAATTACTTCAATTTTTTTTTTATTTAACTTTAAATCCTTGAACAAAGAGTCTTTTATTATAGAAAGTCTTTCCTCTATTGCAAAAAAGTAATTCTTATTTATGCTATCTGTAGTGGCGACAACTAATCTGTCGAATATTTTTAAGGATTTTTTAATAACATCGATATGGCCATATGTAATTGGATCAAATGTACCTGGATAAATTGCAGTTTTCATAATTATTGAATATTATCTTCTATTTTTATCACAGAAACAACTTTTTCATTTCCTGATAATTTTTTTACTCTAACACCTTGAGTGTTTCTGCCTGCAACTCTTATCTCTTTTACAGCGCATCTCATAATGCTACCTTTGTCTGTAGATAATATTATTTCGTCTTCATCTTTAACTACTAAGGAAGCAGATATATTTCCATTTCTTGGTGAGTTGATTATTCCAATTATTCCTTTTCCCCCTCTATTGGTAACTCTATAATCTAGATAAGAAGATCTTTTTCCAAAACCATTTTCTGTCACAGATAAAATAAAAGCATCAATACCTTTTTTTATTTTTTTATCTTGGCTAATAACCTTAGTGCTTATATTTGAATTGTCTAAAATAGATAACGAGATAACCTTGTCTTTGTCATTAAGTTTAATACCTTTTATTCCTTTGGATGATCTTCCTTTAAAAAGTCTTAATTTTTTAGATTTAAACCTTATGCACTTACCAAATTGTGTGCTTAATAAAATATCTTGATCGTCACTGCATATTTTAACGCCAACAATTTTGTCATCTAGGTCTAATTTCATTGCTATTTTTCCACTATTATTAATGTTGCTAAAATCTTCTAAGGTGTTTTTTCTTACATTTCCGTTTGATGTTACAAAAATAACCATCATATTTTTCCACTCTGACTCGTCCTCTGGTACGGGCATAATAGAACTTATAGAATGATGACTTTTAAGGGGCAAAATATTGAATATTGATTTGCCTTTAGATGCAGTGGTGCCTTCTGGTATTTTATGAGCTTTAATTTTATAAACCAAACCTTGTGTGGAAAAAAATAAGACTGGTGTATGTGTATTTGCAGTAAAAATCTGAACTACAAAATCTTCTTCTCTTGTTGATATTCCTGATTTACCTTTTCCACCTCTTTTTTGAGCTTTTAGAGAGCTTAAAAGACTTCTCTTAATATAACCTTGGTTAGTAATACTAATTACTACAGACTCTTTTTGAATAGTTTCTTCTATATTGTAATTTAGTACGGCATCAATAATCTTAGTTCTTCTACCGCAACTATACTTTTCTTTTATATTTTCTAATTCTTTTACTATTAGTTTATTTAGTTCTTTTTTTGAGTTAATAATCTTATTATATTCTATTATTAAGTTTGATAATTTATTAATTTCTGTCTCAATTTCACTTATACCGTAGGCTGTTAACTTTTGCAGTCTTAGTTCAAGAATAGACTCTACTTGTATGTTGGAAAGCTGATAACTTGAAATATTTTTCTTTTTTTCAATTAATGCTACAAGTTTAACACTTTTTTTAATTTTCCACTTTTTTGATAAAAGATTATTTTTTGCAGTTTCCGTATTTTTAGAATTTTTTATTATCTTTATAATTTCATCTATATTTTCGACAGCACTAGCTAATCCAATTAAAATATGAGCTCTTTCTTCAGCTTTTTTTAAATCAAATTTAACTCTTTTAAGAACAGTATCTTCTCTAAATTTTAAAAATTCTGAAATAAATTCTTTTAGGTTAAGAATTTTAGGTTTGTTATTAACAATAGCAAGTGTATTGAAACCAAACGAACTTTCTATACTTGTTAGTTTATATAATTGTCTTCTAACAGTTTCAGGTTCTACGGCTTTTCTGAGTTCTATAACAACTCTAATACCTTCTCTATTAGACTCATCTCTTATATCTCTTATTCCTTCTATTTTTTTATCTCTAACTAACTGTGCAATTCTTTCAATTAAATTAGATTTATTTATTTGGTATGGAATAGATTTAATAATTAAACATTCTCTCCCTCCTTTTTTTTCTTCTAAATCAATCTCCCCTCTTATTTTAAATGAACCTCTTCCTTTGTTATAACCTTGTTTTAAAATATCTTTTCCAATAATGACTCCGCCTGTTGGAAAATCTGGACCAGGAATATGTTTCATTAACTGACCTATGGTGATGTCTTTATTGTCAATATAAGCAATTGTACCGTTTATTACTTCACCTAAGTTATGAGGAGGAATGCTTGTAGCCATACCTACCGCTATTCCACCTGCGCCATTGACTAATATATTTGGATATTGGGATGGTAGGACTTCAGGTTCTTTTTCTGTTTCATCATAGTTGTTTCTAAAATTTACAGTATTTTTTTCCAGGTCTTCTGTTAAATGCTGAGATATTTTACCTAGTTTAGTTTCTGTGTAACGCATTGCTGCAGGTGGGTCACCATCAATTGATCCGAAGTTTCCTTGACCAGTAATTAAAGGAAGACTCATTGAAAAATCTTGAACCAATCTTACTAAAGCGTCATAAACAGATTGATCTCCATGTGGATGATATTTACCTATTACATCTCCAACTATTCTTGCAGATTTTCTAAATGGTTTAGACCAGTCATATCCTCCTTTATACATGGCATAAATAATTCTTCTATGAACAGGTTTTAAACCATCTCTTACATCAGGTAGTGCCCTACTCACTATTACACTCATAGCGTAAGACAAGTAAGACGAACTCATCTCATCTTGCACAAAAATTGGTTTATATGATTTATCGTTCTCTATTGTGGATTTTTCCATGAAATTTAAAATGGAATTTCATCATCTAAATCTGAAGTTTCTTGATTTAGATTATCTTTTGGTAACGAACTTTTATTTTCAGATACTAAATTTTCACCTTCATTTTTAGCATTTCTGCTATCCAGCATTGTTAAAGTAGAGTTATAGCTTTGTAGGACTACTTCTGTTGAATACTTGTCTTGACCTGAGGCTTCATCTTTCCATTTTCTAGTGTTTAACTGACCTTCAACGTAAATATTGGCCCCCTTTTTTAGATACTGTTGAACAACATTAACCAGTCCTTCATTAAAAATTACTATTCTATGCCATTCAGTTTTTTCTTTTCGCTCTCCACTAGATTTATCTTTCCATGATTGACTTGTAGCAATACTGAGCCTAGCTACACTTTTCCCATTAACCATTTGTTTGATATCTGGGTCTGCGCCTAAACGACCTATTAATTGTACTTTATTTAAACTGCCTGCCATAATATTTTAAAACTAAATTTGTGATTTTTAATTAATATAAGTTGAATATATATAGCATAATTGATTAATAAATATATGAAGATTATTAAATATTAGAAAAAATATGTTGAAAAAAATCGTTGTAAAAGGCGCAAAAGAACACAACCTAAAAAATGTTTCCCTTGAAATACCAAAAGAGAAATTAGTGGTCATTACAGGTTTGTCTGGATCTGGAAAATCTTCGTTAGCATTTGATACTATTTATGCCGAAGGACAAAGAAGATATGTTGAGAGTCTATCTTCTTACGCTAGACAGTTTTTAGATAAGATGAAAAAACCAAAAGTTGACCTGATAGAGGGGCTGAGTCCTGCTATTTCAATAGAGCAGAAAAATACATCAAAAAATCCGAGATCAACAGTTGCAACTGTAACTGAGATATACGATTATATGAGAGTCTTATTTGCACGAGTTGGCATTCCGTATTCACCATTCACTGGAAAAGCAATTGTATCTCAACCAATCAGTGAAATGGTAGATAGAATTTTAAAACTACCCAAAGATAGTACCATTTATTTATTAGCTCCAATAGTGAGAGGCAGAAAGGGAGAATACAAAAAAGAAATATTAAATTATAAAAAAAGAGGTTTTACTAAAATTAAAGTAGATGGAGACTATTTAAACATAGAAGATTTTCCCAATTTAAACAAAAAAATTAAACACGAAATCTCAATTGTAGTTGATAGAATTATTTTAAACTCTAGCTTAGGAAATAGATTGGCAGACAGTGTGGAAACAGCGGTAAATTTATCTAATGGATTATTAGTTGTTGAATATGAAAATGAAACTTTACCAAAAAAATTTAGGAAACGTGAAACAGTAACTTTTTCATCAAAATTTTCATGTCCAGAAAGTGGCTTTACAATAGAAGAAATAGAACCCAGGCTTTTTTCTTTTAATTCGCCTTACGGAGCCTGTGAAGAATGTGAGGGAATAGGACATAACTTAAATGTTGATCCAAATTTAGTTGTACCAGATCCTAAAAAAAGTTTACAAGATGGAGCAATTGAACCGTGGGCCAAGTCTACTTCCATGTATTATGCTCAGACATTATCTTCAATAGCAAAACACTATAAATTTTCACTTTCAGATCAATGGAAAAGAATACCTAAAAAAATTCAAGATGTTATTTTATTTGGATCAGATGATGAGGAAATAAAATTTTCTTATGATGATGGTTATGAAGCATACAATACGAAAAAAACTTTTGAAGGCGTGGTCAATAATCTTGAAAGACGATATTTAGAGACTGATAGTGAGTGGAAAAGAGAAGAAATAGCTCAATATCAAAGCGAGTCCAATTGTGAAAAGTGTAAAGGAATGAGATTAAAAGATGAAGCTCTTTGCATAAAAATAAACTCATTAAATATAAGTGAAATAACAAAAAAATCTATTGATGACTCACAAAAATGGTTTGATAATTTAACTAATGTGTTAAGTGAAAGAGAAAATAAAATTGCCCAACATATACTCAAGGAAATCAATGAAAGATTAAACTTTTTATTAAATGTTGGTTTAAATTATTTAACATTATCTCGTGAGTCAGGCACTCTTTCAGGTGGAGAAGCACAAAGAATTAGATTAGCTTCACAAATTGGTTCTGGATTAACAGGTGTTTTATATGTTTTGGATGAACCATCAATAGGCTTACATCAAAGAGACAATAAAAAATTAATAACAGCATTAAAGAAATTAAGAGATTTAGGTAATACAGTTATTGTCGTTGAACATGATATTGAAACAATGGAAAATTCAGATCATATTATAGATATTGGTCCTGAAGCTGGACTTAATGGTGGTCACATCGTTGCTGAAGGAACTGTTAAAGAAATTATAAAAAATGAAAAAAGCATTACTGGTAACTATTTATCAGGAAAAAAATTCATACCCGTTCCAAGAAAAAGAAGAACAGCTAAAAACGGAAGATTTATAGAAATTAGTGGAGCAAGTGGGAATAATTTAAAAAAAGTTAATTTAAAAATTCCTGTAGGAACTTTTACTTGTGTTACTGGCGTATCTGGTAGCGGTAAATCAACTTTAATTTTACATACTTTATATAATGCATTCAATTTAATGTTGAATAAAAATAAAAGTAGAAAAGTACCTAAGGCTTTCACGGGATTTAAAGGAACTGAAATAATAGATAAAATAATTGATATAGACCAGTCACCTATAGGGAGAACACCAAGGTCTAATCCAGCAACATACACGGGTGCTTTTGGTCCTATGAGAGAATGGTTTGCGGCATTACCAGAGTCAAAAGCTAGAGGATATAAAGTAGGTAGATATTCATTTAATGTCAAAGGTGGAAGATGTGAAACGTGTGAAGGTGATGGTGTAATTACTTATGAAATGCACTTCCTTCCAGATGTATTTATACCTTGCGATACATGCAAAGGAGCTCGATATAACCGTGAGACATTAGAAATTAGATTTAAAAACAAAAATATTGCCGATGTACTAGATATGACAGTTGATGAAGGCTGTGTTTTTTTTGAAAATATTCAAAACATAAGATCAAAATTAATCACACTTAAGCATGTAGGTCTCGGGTATATGAAAATAGGACAACAGGCTACAACTTTATCTGGTGGAGAGGCTCAAAGAATTAAATTAGCAAAAGAACTTTCAAAAAGACCTACTGGGAGAACTTTATATATACTTGACGAACCCACTACTGGCTTGCACTCTCATGATATAAAAAAATTACTAGAAATTCTACAAGCTTTCGTAAGTACAGGTAACACGGTTGTTGTTATTGAGCATAATTTAGATGTAATTAAAACAGCCGATCATATTATAGATATGGGTCCTGAAGGCGGTATAAATGGAGGAAGGATAATTGCTGAAGGAACTCCAGAAAAAGTAGCTGAAGTCAAAGAAAGTTATACAGGCAGATTTATTAAGAGATTAATTGGCAATACTTCAATGAAAAAAACTGCTTAAATTCTCAAATATATGTTATAAAAGAAAAATATGTCTTCGATTCTACAATCATTATCTAGAACAGTTCACTATTCATTAGCTTTATCAATTCTATTGTTTTTAGGATTGCATTTCTTTGGAGATGGCTTTGCTTTTGATAGAACTTTTTGGAGTTGGTTAGCTAGATACATACATGTAATTGTTGCAATAATGTGGATAGGGCTATTATGGTATTTTAATTTTGTACAAATACCAAATATGTCAAAAATTCCAGATGAGCAAAAGCCAGCTATTGGTAAAGTAATTGCACCAGCTGCACTTTTGTACTTTAGATGGGCCGCTGCATTTACTGTTTTATCAGGCTTAATTCTTGCATGGCTAAATGGGTATTTACACCAGGCAATGACACTTGGTCTTGACGGTTCTTATGGAAAAAATACAGCTATTGGAATTGGAATGTGGTTAGGGGTAATAATGGCTTATAACGTTTGGTTTGTTATTTGGCCAAATCAAAAAAGAGCCCTTGGTATGGTTGATTGCGCTGCAGATGAAAAAGCTAGTTCAGCAAAAACAGCTATGTTGTTTTCAAGAACAAACACGCTGCTATCTTTGCCAATGTTGTTAAGCATGGTCGCGGCTCAAAATCTTTATTAACTAAGGAACAATTTTTTCTTCTTCTTTTTCTAAAGTTTTATAATTTACTTTAAAAAATTTTAAAACAGGAGCAGCAACAAAAATTGAAGAATAGGTTCCAATTATAACTCCAAGTATCATTGCAAAAGAAAAACCTTTTAGTATTTCACCTCCAAGGACAAAGATAGAAACTAAAGCTAATAAAGTGGTCACAGAAGTAATGATTGTTCTAGACAAAGTTTCATTAATTGAGAGATCTGCGGTTTCGCTTATTTTAAGTCTTGTATACTTACCTAAGTTTTCTCTAATTCTATCATAAATAACAACTGTATCATTCATAGAATAACCTACAATTGTTAATACAGCTGCAATGATAGATAAATTAACTTCCAAAGATAAAATTGAAAATATACCTACAGTAATAGTTACATCATGAAATATGGCTATTATCGATCCTAGACTAAATTGCCATTCAAATCTTATCCAAATATAAAAAAGCATAGCAGCAAGAGATAAAGTTATCGCAATTATTCCAGACTGTAAAAGTTCAGAACTTACTTTGGGCCCAACATTTTCAACTCTTCTAAAATTTACTTCTGCATTTAATTTTTCAGTTAAGTTTTTTTTTATGTTTGGAATTAATTCATTATTATTTTCAGTTTTTTGTTCTATTTTAATCAAATAATCACCTTCTTTGCCAAATTCTTTAACATTTACATCACCTAAATTTAAAGAATTTAATGAGGATCTGATTTCAGAAATATTAACATTTTTACTGTCTGCTCTTAATTCGATTAAAGTACCGCCTTTAAAATCTATTCCATAGTTAAGACCTTTAAACAAAATAAACAAAACACTTATCACAAAACAAAATAGTGAAATAATATTTGCTATTTTAAATTTAGATGAAAAGTTAATATTTCTTTTCATTATAAATTCACCTGCCCTTCTTTTTTATTCAAAACTATTACTGAAGTTAAATGTCTTGCCAAAAAATAAGCTGAAAACAAAGTGGTTAAAATTCCAATTCCTAGTGTTATTGCAAAACCTTTTACTGGGCCAGAACCGAAAGCAAAAAGAATTACTGCAGCAATTAATGTTGTAATATTGGCATCTAGAACAGTTATTTTTGCTTTTGAATATCCAATATGAAATGCATGGACTATAGATTTTTCCGTTTTTAACTCCTCTTTAATTCTTTCGAATATTAAAACATTTGCATCTACTGCCATACCTACTGTAAGTATTATTCCTGCTATTCCTGGTAAAGTTAATGTAGCTTCTAAAATTGTTAAAACTCCAACTAACATAACTAAATTTGCAATTAACGTTATGTTAGCAATCAAACCAAAAATCTTATATTTATACAGCATAAATAGTATAACTAAAATAAATCCAACTATTAAAGATGTAATTCCTGATTTAATAGAATCTTCGCCTAAGTCAGGACCAACTGTTCTTTCTTCAACAACATTTAGTGGCGTGGGTAAGGCACCCGATCTAAGTAACAAAGATAAATCTGTAGCCTCTTGAAAAGAAAAATTTCCAGAAATTATACCACTACCACCTGTTATAGGTTCATTTATAGAAGGAGCACTAATAATTTTTCCATCTAAAACTATTGCTAATCTTTTGCCAACATTATCTGTAGTTGCTCTTCCAAATTTTTGAGCACCCAACCGGTCGAGAGTAAACGATACAGTGGGTTCATTTGATTGACTGTTAAAATTTGGTTGTGCATCAATTAGATTTTCGCCACTCATTATAATTCTTTTACTTATATTTAGATTTTCACCATTTTCCGAAATTAATTTATCAACACCAAACTCATCATTATCAGAAACCAGTCTAAAATTTAATTGGGCTGTTTTTCCTAAGAGCTTTTTTATTCTTTCAGGATCTTTAAGACCAGGTAGTTCAACTAAAATTCTTTTTTCGCCTCTTTGTAAAATAGTTGGTTCTTTTGTTCCTACATCATCAATTCTGCGTCTAACTATTTCTATTGATTGTTTAAGTGCTGAATTATTAATTGTTAAAAGACCAAACTTAGAAAAAAAAATTTTAATATTTTGGTCTGTAATTTCTAAATCTAATTCGTGAGAATTATAATTATTTATATAGGGATTTAATAAATTGTCTTTTTTTGAAAAAAATAATAATTCAAATTTATCAGGGTTGTTTAATGTAAAACTTAAACTTGTTTCACCTATAATAAAATTTGAATAATCTAATTTATTTTCTTTTAATAGTTTCTTTAAAGTAATTACTTTTGATTGAATTTTCTCTTTAACTAAAGGATCGGAATTAATTTCTAAAAGAAGATAGGAACCACCTTGTAAATCTAATCCTAGATTAACTTTTTTATCTATTAAAGGGTCTTTAGTATTTTGAAAATTAAGTGCAGAAAAAAAAGCTATAAATAAAAATAAAAAATATATTATAGCTACGTTTATTTTAGAAAAATTTAGCACGAAAAAGAACTATTTTTTAACTTCTTCTTTTTTAAGCAAACTTGTTATTGTTGATCTTATAACCTGAACCTTAACACCTTCTCCAATATCAACTGTAATCCGATCATCTTCCATTGTTTTGTCTATAACACCTATAATTCCACCTGATGTAATTATTTCGTCACCTCTTTTTAAAGATTCTACCATTGACTTATGATCCTTTACTCTTTTTTGTTGCGGTCTAATTAAAAAAAAGTAAAAAATTACAAAAATTAAAATTAAAGGTATAAATTGTGTTATTCCTTGGCTGTTCATTAAAGGATAATTATAATAAATGGCTCAGTTAAACAAGTTAATAATGGTCAAATTTTATCTAAATTATTCATATATTTTTTTAAAATTGTTGGAACATTTATTGATCCATCTTCATTTTGATTATTTTCTAGTAAAGCTATCATTAATCTTCCAACTGCTAAACCAGAACCGTTTAAAGTTCCCACAAAATCGTTTCCATTTGAATTTTTATATTTAGCCCCCATTCTTCTTGCTTGAAATGTTCCACAAGATGAACAGCTTGAAATTTCTCTATATTTTTTTTCTGAAGGCACCCAAACTTCAATATCAAAAGTTTTTTCAGCACTAAAACCCATGTCTCCTGATGATAAAAGCATTATCTGATAAGGAATTTCTAATTTTTTCAAAATTTCCTCAGCACAACTCAACATGCGGTCTAACTCTCTGATGCAATTTACGGGCTCAACTATACTTACAAGTTCAACTTTATAAAATTGATGTTGTCTCATCATTCCTTTTGTGTCTTTTCCATAACTACCTGCTTCTTTTCTGAAACAGGGTGTGGCAGCAACATATCTTAGAGGAAGTTCTTTAATATCTAAAATAGTCTCTCTAACTAAATTTGTAA
>Ga0307986_10001817_pt1 | contig 15409 bp, 15 predicted proteins | sample EllFjometageno82_FD_203170 | JGI IMG/M metagenome (GOLD analysis project Ga0307986, IMG submission 203170) | Marine microbial communities from Ellis Fjord, Antarctic Ocean - #82 | ecosystem: Environmental > Aquatic > Marine > Unclassified | place: Southern Ocean | collected 2014-10-09
TTTCTGGAGTAGCTAATACAACCGCTTTACCACCCATGAAAAACTCATTTAATTCAAGAGTTCCATTTCCGTTAAAGTCGCTAACAAACATTAAGTTAGCTTGGTTCCAGTTTTGATACCAATCTATCGCTTGAACATCAGCTATTGATTTACCAATAATCCCTGTTGAAAGTGTTGGATCAATCAGTGATAGTTTTGATAATGTAGCTAACATTGGCGCAGTTGAGTATAAAATGAAGATGAAAAGTAGCGACCATGCTACAGATCTTCTAGCTGATTTTACACTTGGAGTAGTAAAGTATCTCATCATAACGTGAGGCAAAGAAGCTGTTCCCGCCATCATACAAATTGCTAGAGAAATGAATCCCCAGTTTGTTCCGTTAACTGCTGAGTGTGCTTTAGTTATTCCAGCTAAACCTTTTGGTACTGTAGCTAAGTCGGCAGCAGAGTTTTTAACAAACCCAAACTGACCTTCTAATTCAGCAATTCTAGCCACCTCATCTCCCAACATTAAATGTGGGAAGAATCCAGCACCCATTTTACTACTGATCCAGAATACAGGAAGTAAGTAAGCAATAATTAAAACTATATATTGCGCAACTTGTGTCCATGTAACCGCTCTCATTCCACCAAGCATAGAGCAAAGCAATATACTTATTAATCCAACGTACACAGCAATTTTAAACGGAATATCTAAAGCTACCGAAGCAATAGTTCCCGTTGCATTGATTTGTGCAGTCACATATGTGAATGAAGCTACTGTTAATACTAGTACGGCAGAAAGTCTTGCTGCATTACCACCATATCTCGTACCAACAAAATCTGGAACTGTATAACAGCCAAATTTTCTTAGGTAAGGTGCTAATAAAGTAGATACAAGTATATATCCACCTGTCCATCCGACTAGCAACGCCATATATCCATAGCCTTTGAAATAGATACCACCTGCCATTGCAACGAATGATGCACCTGACATCCAATCAGCGGCAGTTGCCATCCCATTGAATACAGTTGGTACTTGTCTTCCAGCTACGTAATAAGCGTCCATTTGCAGTGTACGAGATAACCAACCGATTATCGCATAAATAGCAATTGTGAATACAACAAAAGCAATTCCTATTGCTTTTGCAGACATTCCCATTTGTTCAGCAATCGCCATCAATATTATGAATCCTATAAAACCACCCGTATAGATTCCATAAACTTTTGGTAGATTGTCTATAAATTTACCTTTTATCATTAGCTATCCTCTCTTTCAGTGAAACCAAACTCTTCATCTATCTTCTCCTGTCTACCCGCAAACCAGAAATTCAAAATAACAAATGCTAATAATGAACCCTGACATGTCATATAATATGACAGTGGATATCCAAAAGGTCTAAAGCTAGACGCTTCCATTTCAGTTCCGAAAAAAAAGATGCCAATTGAGAATACAAACCAAATTGCTAAAGTAACAAATAGCAAACCTCTAGTTTTTCCCCAGTGTTGTTCTTGTTTTGACATTTTACTCTCCCTATAGGTTAAAAACGAAACCATACCTATAATGACATGGATTGAAACCCCTAAAAATACTCGAATTGAGTGGTTTTTTGTAATATAGAACAACTAGGAGTAGATAAAAGTGCTTAAATATAAATTAAAAATTAAAGACATAAAACTAGAAGATTTTAGAGTCTACCTATTTGCTTTATTTAAAGGAATCCTTCCAAAGAAAAAAATTAAGAATATTGAAGACCTTACGTTGTTTATACAAAAAAAATCAGCTTGGGTATCACAAGTAACTTTATTTAATTATTTGAAAACAAGAATGGGGACAAAGTGGGTATTGCACTTTGATGATGAAATATTTTTAGCATCTATTAATAAAGCTAAATGGAATATTTATTCCATAGCCCTTCAAGATCTTACCCTTTACAGTATGTCATACCTAAGTGTTTTTTTTAATTATCAGGAAACAAATAAAGCTAGCGAGATTTACAGTGAGATTTTAGATAAAGAATCCAAGAACGGCATGCCTCAAGAAATTATTTTGCAAGCAAAAGAAAAATTTATACAAAGATTAAAAAAGATTAATTGGAATACATATCATAAATCTTGGCCATTTAATGAAAGTGCACTAACCCTATATGAGTGGGCGCCGATTGCAGAAGAATTGAAAATCTTAGACAGAAAAATAGTTTTAAATTCTATGATTTTAAAGTGGGACAATATTAAAGATGAGTTTAAAAAATTAATCAGTATTTAAATATTTTTTCTATTGTCCACTAAGCTTTGAACAACACTTGGGTCTGCTAAAGTTGTAGTGTCACCTAATTGATCATGCTCATTAGCTGCAATTTTTCTTAAAATTCTTCTCATAATTTTTCCAGATCTCGTCTTTGGGAGACTTGGAGAAAAGTGAATAATGTCAGGTGTTGCAAGTGGTCCAATTTTTTTTCTAACCCAAAGCTTAAGGTCTCTTTCTAGATCTAAATTATCTATTTCACCAACATTTAAAGTAACATAGCAATACAAACCGTTTCCTTTAATATCGTGGGGGTAACCAACTACTGCTGCTTCAGCAACTTTTGGATGTGCAACAAAAGCACTTTCAATTTCAGCCGTGCCAAGATTGTGACCAGAAACAATAATCACATCATCAACACGTCCAGTAATCCAATAATATCCATCACTATCTCTTCTAGCTCCATCGCCAGTAAAATATTTTCCATCATATTGTGAAAAATAAGTATCAATAAATCTTTGATGATCACCATAAACAGTTCGCATTTGTCCAGGCCATGATTGAGAAATACATAACCTTCCTTCACCAACTCCTTTTATTTCTTTCCCATTCCTATCAATTATTGATGGTTTAATTCCATAGAAGGGCTTTGTTGCTGATCCAGGCTTTAGATTCATAGCACCAGTTTGTGGACTAATTAAAATTCCCCCTGTTTCTGTCTGCCACCATGTATCAACTATCGGACAATTGGCATTACCAATTACATTATAATACCACATCCACGCCTCAGGGTTTATTGGTTCTCCAACAGTGCCTAATAGTTTTAATGACTTTCTAGAGGTTTTTTTAACAGGGTTATCTCCCTCTCTCATTAAAGCTCTAATAGCTGTTGGCGCCGTATAAAAAATATTAACTTTATACTTATCAATTATTTGCCACCATCTTGAGCTGTCAGGGTAGGTGGGAACTCCCTCAAACATTACAGTTGTAGCACCATTAGCAAGAGGCCCATAAATTATATAACTATGACCTGTAACCCAACCAATGTCTGCCGTACACCAGTAAACATCCTTAGGCTTATAGTTAAAAATATATTGATGAGTCATTGATGCATAAACCATATAACCACCCGTGGTATGCAAAACACCTTTCGGTTTACCTGTAGAACCAGAGGTATAAAGAATAAATAATGGATCTTCAGCATTCATTTCCTCAGGTTCACACTTGTGTGAGACATCGTTAATTAAATCGTTGTACCAAACATCTCTTCCATGAACCCAACTAACTTGATTACCCGTTCTTTTTACTACAATGCATTTTTTAACATTTGGACATTTTAATAAAGCCTCATCAGTGATTGCTTTTAGAGGAATGGTTTTGCCCGCTCTAACCCCTTCGTCTGCAGTAATAATATATTCAGATTCACAATCATTAACCCTTCCAGAAATTGATTCAGCAGAAAATCCACCAAAAATAATAGAGTGTACAGCGCCAATTCTAGCACATGCAAGCATTGTAATTGCTAGCTCTGGAATCATAGTTAGGTATATTGTAACCCGGTCACCTTTTTTAATGCCTAATTTTTTTAAACCATTAGCAGCCTTAGAAACATCACGATGTAATTGTTTGTATGAAATTTTCTTAGTATCATTTGGATCGTCTCCGACCCATATAATAGCCGTTTTATCTTTTTTATCTTTGAGGTGCCGGTCTATACAATTAGCTGATGCATTTAACGTTCCATCTTCATACCATTTAATTTTTACATCTGTTTTGCTATATTTTACATTTTTAATCTTTTTATAAGATTTGATCCAGGTTATTCTTTTCCCTTCTTTTTTCCAAAATTCATTATTATTTTTAATAGAATCAGAATATTTTTTTTGATATTGGGCCTTAGAAACTAGGGCACTTTTTGTCCACTCTGGTTTAGTTTTAAAAACTAGCTCTTTTTCATTATTATTTTTAGAAACATTTTTTTTGATTTTAGATTTTGTTTTCTTTAAATCTTTTTTTTTGATTTTAGATTTTGTTTTCTTTAAATCCTTTTTTTTGATTTTAGATTTTGTTTTCTTTAAATCTTTTTTTTTGATTTTAGATTTTGTTTTCTTCTTTTTTTGCATTAAATTTTTCTAAATATTACTCATCTTATATAAGATTTTCCAGCTTTTTGAATCTATTGACATAACTGATAATCTACTTTGTTTTATAAGCGATAAATGGCTAAGAATCTTAATTTTTTTAATCTCTTCAAGCGTAACGCTTTTTTTTAACTTTTCGTTAAATTTTACTTGAACAGCCACAAAGCGCCCATCTTTGTCAGTTTTATCTATAAACGCCTCTTTAATTACCTCAACAATACCAACAATTTCTTTTCCAATATTTGAATGATAAAAAAAACACAAGTCTCCTTTTTTCATATTTCTTAAATTTTTTGCGGCTTGATAATTCCTTACGCCATCCCATGGCGCACCTTTAGCGCCAGCTTTTTGTTGTTGGTCGATCGACCAAACATTCGGCTCAGATTTCATTAACCAGTAGTTCATCTAACTGTTTCCCTAATGTTTATTTTTTTTCATTTATCAATAACCAGCATTGCATAAGTGGTAATAACTATTTATATTAATTTTATGCGAGAAGCTACATACTCATATGTAAAAAATTTATTTAATATTGAACAGATTAAAGAAATTAACACTAATATTAAAAAAAATCTAAATGTTAATGCAGAAGATGCGCCTGCAATAAGTGCTAAAAAAACTTCAGATGTAAAATTTCTTAAGCTTGGCACAATACAAAGGCACATATTTCCATTTATTGACTATTGTCAAACAGCCAACATATCTAGCTTTGGATTTGATTTGCATCAATTGACTTCTCAAAAAATTTTGAATTATAATTCCTATGAAAGAGGAAGCGAATATACATGGCATATAGATGCGACCCCAAAATCTCCTATAAAAGATATAAAGCTAACCTGTTTATTAAATCTTTCAGAAGAAAGATATGAAGGAGGAGAGTTAATTTTATTTAAGGGAGAAGAGGTTCTGTGTAAAGAGTTTAATGAACCAGGTAGTGCAGTTGTATTTCCTTCTTTTACAAATCATAAAGTAAATAAATTAATTTCAGGAACTAGAAATACTTTAGCATTATGGATGTCAGGACCAAAGTTTAGATAATATTTATTTAAACTTAATTAATTGAGTAAATAACTTTATTCAAACGTTTATAGTGTTTTCTGTGAACATAAGGCATTAACTTTGAAATCCAATTGTTCCAAATATTAGTTTTTTTCTTAAAAGACCAATCTATATTATTATGGTCTACGCCAAAACCGCTATATGAATAACCATTAGTAATAAATTTTTTTAAGATTTTTTGTTTTTGTTTTTTATTAAGATGCAAGTATTCCAGTGAAATATTTTTAATATTATATTTTTTTAAATTAAGACTCATTATTAAGTCAAAATCTCCACCCTCTATATCAACTGAGAAAAAATCAATCACTTCTTTCTTAAAATTTTTTTCCATAAAGTTTTCAATATTTACAGCTTTTATCAATTTGCTTTCGATTTTTGATCTAGGAAAATGATTTTTTACGTGGCTAATTTCAGTAGAAAACAGCTGGTAGTGAGGAGCATCTTCTTTGCAATAATAAAATTTAATTTTTCTATTTTTATTTTTATTTGATACAATTGCAAAATTATAGATTTTTACTGTTTTGTAATTTTTCCAACATTTTTTTAATTTTTTAATATTTACAGGATTAGCCTCTACAACAAATATTTTTTTTATTTTTGTTTTATGGTTTTTGACTAATTCAGAAAATCCATCTCTGTAGTTTGCTTTATGATCCAGATCTCCTGCGCCAGCCCCAATATGTACAAAAATCATAATTTTATTATATTATTTATTAGGTATTATTAGAATAAAAACTGTTCTCCCACATCTTTATTTGCAGAACAAAATACTATCAATTTTTCTTTATAACCTATTTGTAGAGAGTTATTTTTGAACAACTAATTGAATTATTCCATCACCGTAAAGCATTCTTGAAATTTCATTATCGTAATGGTGATATAATGGAGCAACTAATCTTCTAATATTCGTAAATTTAACATCTTTTTTTATTCGATAAATATTTTTAAACCCAATTGATTTAAGCCGTTTTCTTAAATCTTTTTCCTGATAAGTTTTATACTTAGGTGCTAAAATTCTATCTTTTAATGATAATAGTAAATCTTTATCAAAAAGAAAATCTAAATTTTTTATTAACTTTTTTGTATCTTTATCATAATTTTTTTTTAAAAAACCCAGATACTTTCCATGGTTGCCCTCAAGTATGTGATCGATGAATAGCTTGAATTTAGGATCAGACTTGTATTTAGGTCTAATTATTTTCATTGTGAAATCATTTATAATTCCACCCTCCCCATGTATTAAAATAAATGATTTGCCTCCTTTTTTCAAAGTTCTATATATTTCTTTAAAACCTTTTTTATCATTGTCCATATGATGAATAACCCCTTGACATAGAATAAAATCAAAAAAGTTTTTTTCATATGGTAATTTTTCAAGACTACCAACATTTACTTCAAATTTATTTTTAAACTTAGAAAGATTCTTTTTTATTGGTTTGGCTATATGTTTTTCTAAATCCATTAAATGACAATACTTAGCACCTAAATTTAACAAATTTAAACCACCAGACCCTGTTGAACCACAACCTAAATCACTGCATATTTTATCATTAAAATAACCTTTTTCTAATCCTAAAATTTTTTCATTCAAAGATTGTTTTATTTTATCAACACCTTTTTTATCCTTGATCTGGTCAATGTGGATTTGATTAAATAATTTTCTAGTTATTATGCCATGTAATTTCATAGCATTTCCTAATCTTATTATGTTTGGTTGTAAAGGTGATATTCTTGAATTATATAAATGTATATATAAAAATAGCAATTTTAAAAAAATTAAATAGATTTTCTGAGTAGTTGAATTAATCTTATTTTTTATTAAAATTATATTATGCAAATAAAAAAAAAATTTAGTCAAAAACAAGAAAAAAGCTTTATTGAGGATGGATACCTTGTTGTTAAAAACCTTATAAGCAAAAACCAGATAAAGAAAATTCAAAAAACAATAATTAATAGATCTAAAAATTATTTAGATACTTCTAAAATCTTTAAAAATTTTTACGATAAATCATTTCATGCAGGTCTAATAAATTTAAAGAAAAACAAACCAGAAAGATTTGGCTCGTTCTATGATAGTTTGCAAAAAAGTTTAGAACTATATTCAATAATTTTGAATAAAAAAATTTTATCAAAAGTTTCAAAACTATCTAAACTTGAACTTGGAAATCTTTCCTTTAATGGTGAGAACATTAGGATGGATTTACCTCATGATAAGCTCCATCATGTTGATTGGCATCAAGACAGGTCTTATTATTTTCAAAACCGAGACGGTAATAAAGGTTTGGTTTGTTGGATACCTTTAATGAATATGAAAAAAAATCTTGGTCCATTAAAAATTTGTAAAAAAAGTCATATAGATGGTTTTGTAGGTAATTATAAAAAATCTAGAAAAAAAAACTCTTCAACTCAAAGAAAAATTACAATCAATAAAAAATATAAAATAATTAATAAAACTGTAGAGGAGGGGGATGTGTTATTTTTATCTAAAAATACTATTCACGCCTCTGGAAATAATATATCGAATTTCTTAAGATTTTCATTACAAGTTAGAATTCATGATTTGATGGATCAAAATTATTTATCATTTAGGCATAAGATTGTTTACAATGAGAGTGATATTAAAATAATGAAGACTAAAGGAATTAATATTTCAGATATTGAAAAAATTTCAGTTTAATTTTTAATTTATATTTGTCATTTTGTGTTATTCATACTAAGAAGTTCATTAATTAAACATTACAAATTTAAATGAAATTTACTAAAAATTATTTCCAAAATGTAGCAAAAATAGCTGACACAATTAATATAAAAGAGATTAGTAATTTAGTTTTTGAACTAAAAAAAGTTAAAAAAAAAGGTGGTAGAATTTTTTTTCTGGGGGTAGGGGGAAGTGCGGGAAATTGCTCACATGCAGTAAATGATTTCAGGAAACTATGTAACATAGAATCTTATACACCAACAGATAATGTCTCAGAACTTACTGCAAGAATAAATGATGAAGGTTGGGCATCTTCGTTCGTTAATTGGTTAAAAGTTAGCAAGTTTAAAAAAAAAGATGCTTTATTTATTTTATCTGTAGGTGGGGGAAACAAAAAAAAAAATATAAGCACAAATCTTGTAATGGCAATCGACTATGCAAAAAAAATTAATTCAAATATTTTTGGTATTATAGGAAAACAAGATGGTTATGCAAAAAAATTGAGCAATAATGTTATAGTTATTCCTGAAGTTGATAAAAAAATGGTCACCCCATTTTCAGAAGCCTTTCAAGCAGTTGTGTGGCACTGCTTAGTATCTCACCCGCAACTTCAAATAAATAAAACCAAGTGGTAAATTTTGAATAGAGCAGTTTTTTTGGACAGAGATGGAGTGATAAATAAAGCAATAACCATAGATGGAAAAGGTTATGCTCCAAGATTATTAAAAGATTTTAAAATATTTCCAAAAGTTAAAAGTGACGTCACAAAATTAAAAAATAGAGGTTTTAAGGTTTTTGTTATTACTAACCAGCCTGACATTGGCAATAAGCTGATAAAAAAAAAAACCCTCAATGAAATGCACAGTTTTTTAAAGGCAAAAGTACCAATAGATAAAATTTATTTTTGTCCTCATACAAAAAATGATAGATGTAAATGTAGAAAACCCAAACCAGGAATGATAATAAAAGCTTCAAACGAGTCAAAAATTTATTTAAAAGAAAGCTATGTAGTCGGAGATAGAAAAATAGATATTGATGCTGGTTTAAAAGCAGGATGTAAAACTATATTTGTAAACAACAATTACTATGAAAAAAAGCCTACGAAACAAGAAAAAACTGTTAAGTCACTTCATGCTGCAGTTAAGTATATTTTAAAAATAAATAATTAAATGAAAAAATTAAAAGATTTAGATATAAAAATATTTGCCGATGGAGCAGATTTGGTTTCAATAGAAAATTTGAATAAGAATCAAGATATAAGTGGTTTTACAACAAATCCAAGTTTAATGAAAAAAGCTGGCGTAATCGATTACAAGAAATTTTGTCAAGATGTTTTAAAAATCACAAAAAATAAACCAGTATCCTTCGAAATTTTTTCTGATGATTTAGATGAAATGTATGATCAGGCTAATGAAATAGCTTCATGGGGTAAAAGTATTTTTGTCAAGATTCCAATTACAAATTCTAAAGGTGAAAAAACATCTGGCTTAATAAAAAAATTACTAGAAAAAAAAATTAAATGTAATGTGACTGCAATACTAACTATTCAGCAGGTAAAAGAAATTTATGAAATTTCCAACTCTGAAACAGATGTGATCATCTCTATTTTTGCTGGAAGAATTGCAGATACTGGAATTGATCCAATACTAATGATGTCTGAAGCAGTTAATATCTGTAAAACTAAAAAAAATATAGAAATTTTATGGGCAAGTACTAGAGAATTGATAAATATTTTTCAGGCGAATCAAATTAACTGTCAAATAATAACGGTCCCACATGATATTTTAAAAAAAATTTCATTAATTGGGAAAAATTTAGAAGATTTGTCATTAGAAACTGTTCAGATGTTTTTAACTGACGCTACTAAAGCTGGATATAAAATTAAAATTAATAAATAAATGAATTTCAAATCTATATTTATTACAGGTGGTGCGGGATATGCTGGAAGCTGTTTGGTCCCAGAACTTTTAAAAAAAGGGTATAAAGTTACAGTTTATGACATCATGTATTATACAGATAATTTTCTTCCAAAGAACAATCCTAATTTAACAATTATAAAGGGAGATATCAGAGATAAAGAAAAAATTTATAGTAGTTGCCAAAATCATGATGTCTTCATTCACTTGGCATGTATTTCTAATGACACAAGTTTTGCATTAGATGAAAAATTATCTACTAGTATTAATCTGGATGCATTTGAACCCATGGTTGAGGCTGCAAAAAATGCAGGTATTAAAAGATTTATTTATGCGTCATCAAGTTCAGTTTATGGAATATCAGAAGAAAAAAATGTTACAGAAGATCATCCTTTAGTTCCTTTAACATTATATAATAAATATAAAGGATTGTGTGAGCCAATACTCTTTAAACATACAGATAAAAATTTTGAAGGGGTTATATTTAGACCGGCAACAGTTTGTGGGTTTGCCCCAAGACAAAGACTGGATCTGTCAGTTAATATTTTAACAAACTTTGCGGTCAATAAAGGAATGATAAAAGTGTTTGGTGGAAATCAATTAAGACCCAACCTTCATGTGATGGATTACTCTGATGCTGTTCAAGCATTAATAGAATCAGATTCAAAAAGTATTCAAAATCAAATATTTAATATTGGTTATCAAAATTTATCAATTTTGGAAATAGCGAACCTAGTTAAAAAAGTTGTAGAAAAAAAATTTCCAGAAAAAGGCAACATTAATATTATCAGAGAGAGTTCAGATGATAATAGGTCTTACCATATAAACTCAGACAAAATAAAAAATTTATTAAATTATTCACCTAAAAGAACAATAGAAAATGCAGTTGAAGATCTTTGTGAGGCATTTAAAAAAGGATTACTATCAGACTCATTTACAGAAGATATTTATTTTAATATTAATAGAATGAAAAATATTAAAGCTAAATGAAAAATAGCAAAAAAATAGCAGTCATTACTGGTGGTGCTGGTTTTATAGGAAGTCATATGATTGATTTGCTATTGTCAAAAAAATATAAAGTAAATGTTATTGATAATCTTTCGGGGGGGCATAAAAAAAACTTAACTCATCATAAAAAAAATTCTGATCTAAAATTTGAAAAAAGTGATATTTGCAAATTAAAAAAAACCCACAAGTTTTTCAAAAATGCTGATTTTGTTTTTCACTTTGCGGGAATTGGGGATATCGTACCTTCAATTGAGAATCCTGATAACTATATGCAAACAAACATTCAAGGAACTGTAAAAGTTTTAGAAGCAGCAAGATATAATGGAATAAAAAAATTTGTATATTCTGCTTCTGCTTCTTGCTACGGACTTAATTCGTCACGCAACGATGAAAAAGGAAAAATTGATACAAAATATCCATATGCTTTAAGTAAATATATGGGAGAGCAGACGGCACTTCATTGGCATAAAGTTTATGGACTACCAGTAAATTCTGTAAGAATATTTAATGCTTATGGAACAAGAGTTAGAACAACTGGAGCTTATGGTGCTGTTTTTGGTGTTTTTTTTAAACAAAAAATAAAGAAACAACCACTAACAATAGTTGGTAATGGAAAACAATCTAGAGATTTTGTTTACGTAACTGATGTTGTTGAAGCTTTTTATTCTGCAGCAAAAACAAAAAAATCTGGAGAAATTTATAATTTAGGTAGTGATAATCCGCAGAGTGTAAATACATTAGCAAATTTAATTGGAGGGAAAAAAACATTTATTCCTGACAGACCAGGCGAACCTAAAAGAACTTGGGCCAATACCACAAAAATAAAAAGAGATTTAAATTGGAAACCAACAATTAATTTTAAAAGTGGTGTTGAAAAAATGTTAGTAGAAATTAAAAATTGGAAAGATGCCCCTTTATGGACACCTAAGTCTATTAAAGGAGCTACTAGAACTTGGTTTAAATATATGGGTAAAAGGTAACAAATTTATGAAAAAGAATAATAAAGATCTATACCTTAAAAAAATTTTAGACCTGTCACAGCTACAAAAAATAATTGGTAAATTCCCAAGAAAAAAAAAAGTAGTTTTATGTCATGGAGTTTTTGACATAGTTCATCCAGGGCATATTAGGCATTTAGGATATGCAAAATCACAAGCTGATATATTAATTGTGAGCTGTACTGGAGATAAATTTATTGATAAAGGCATATATAGACCTCATATTCCACAAGATATGAGAGCATCTAATCTGGCTGCTTTTGAGATGGTTGATTATGTTTTAATTGATGAAAATAAAAAACCTTTAAATCTTCTAAAAAAATTGAGACCTGACTATTTTGCAAAAGGCTTTGAATATACTTCAAAAGGTCTACCAGCAGCAACTCAAGAAGAAAAAAATGAATTAGATAAATGTGGTGGCAAATTAATTTTTACACCAGGAGATATTGTACACTCGTCATCAAAATTTCTAAACTATAGTGCACCAAATTTAGATCTAGAAAAATTAGATTCACTAATGAAAGGCAATAAAATATCTTTTGATGATTTAATTAAGGTGATAAAAAAAATTAAAAATACTACAGTTCACGTTGTGGGAGATACAATAGTAGACACATATACGAAAACTAATTTTATTGGTGGACAAACAAAAACACCCACATTTAGTGTTCTATATGACAAAGAAGATAGCTTTGTTGGGGGCGCCGCAATTGTTGCACTGCACATGAGGGCAGCTGGTGCAAAAGTAAAATTTACCACAGTTATTTCAAATGATAAAAAAGGGAAATTTGTTAAAAATGAATTAAAAAAGAACAAAATTCAATGTAATTTTTTTGATGAAAAGAATAGACCAACCACTGACAAAAACACTTTTATATCCGCAACATACAGGCTCTTAAAAGTTGACACTTTAAGCAATGCTCCAATTAGTGAATATACTTTATCAAAAATTATAGATAAGATTAAAAAAGAAAAAACACAGTTGACAGTGTTTAGTGATTTTAGACATGGAATTTTTAACCCAAGCAGTATTCAAAAACTGCTAAAAGCAATACCAAAAAAAAGTTTTAAGGCAGGTGATAGCCAAGTTGCTAGCAGGTGGGGAAACATAACTGAATTTAAGAATTTCGATTTAATAACACCAAACGAAAGGGAGGCAAGGTTTTCACTTGCAGATCAAGACTCCACGGTAGGCAAGTTGTCGGGAATGCTTTATGATGAAACAAAATATAAAAATTTAATTTTAAAACTTGGATCAAGAGGTATTTTTTGCATTGATAGTAGAAGTAAAAAAAGAATACCCTTTTCAGTAGGTGTATTTGCAGAAAATATTCTTGACGCTGTAGGAACAGGAGATGCATTATTAGCTTATTCTTCACTTTCTTTAAAAGTTTCAAATTCACTAGTTAAAGCTTCTATCATTGGTTCATTTGCAGCATCTTGTGCATGTGAGATGGAAGGAAACAAACCAATAGATGTAGAAAATATTATTAACAAGATAAAACAAGTAGAAAAAAAAATTAATTATATTCATAAATAAATGAAAATTTTAATAGTTGGTTTAGGCATACAAGGCCAAAAAAGAAAAAAGCTATTAAATAAACGATTAATCTTTGCTACTGTAGACACTAAAAATAAAAAAGCTGATTTTAAAAATATTAAAGATGTACCATTAAACAAGTATGATTCAGTATTTGTTTGCACCCCAGATTCTGAAAAATTAAAAATTCTTAATTATTGTATAAAATATAAAAAAAATGCACTTATTGAAAAACCATTAGTTGCTAATTCAGAAAGGAAAATAAGAAAATTAGAAACAGAAGCCAATAGAAAAAATTTAGTATTTTATTCAGCATATAACCATAGGTTTGAACCACATTTTATAAACATTAAAAAAATTATTAAATCAAAAGTTCTTGGAAAATTATATTATTGTCATCTATTTTATGGAAATGGAACAGCAAGACTTGTGAGGAATCAAAAATGGAGAGACAAAGGTTTGGGTATAATCCAAGATCTTGGACCCCATCTTATGGATACTATTAAGTTTTGGTTCGATAAAAATTTGAAATTTACAACAGTATATAAAAATAAATTTGAAAACAAATCGCCTGACCATGCAATATTAATTTCAAAAAATAATAAATTTTTTGTGAAACTAGAAATGTCTATGTGTATGTGGAAAAATACTCTTAGGTGTGATATAATTGGTTCAAAAGGATCAATCCATTTAGATTCATTATGTAAATGGGGACCTTCAACTTTAAGAATATTAAAAAGAAAATTACCTTCCGGTTATCCAAAAGAAAAAAAAATTGTTATAAAAAAAAAAGATCCTACATGGGAAACGGAACATAAATATTTTTTCTCATTGATAAAATTAAAAAGAAGAAACGATCTTAGTAAAGATGTGTGGATAAATAAAAACTTAAAAAGTATAAATTAATGAAATTAAATATAGGCTTTGTAGGGCTAACGCACTTAGGTGTTAATTATGCAATAGCATCAGCAATGAAGGGTTTTAATGTTGTGTGTTATGATGAGAATTTAGATGTAGTTTCATCTCTTAAGAAGAAAAAAATTCCCTTTTATGAAAAAGATACTGAAAAAAATTTAAAAGCAAAGTTTAAGCAATTTAAGTTTACTAATAAGATTAGTGATTTAAGAAATTGTGATTTAGTATTCATCTCACAAGATGTACCAACAGACATTAATGGAAAAAGCAACTTATTAAAAATTAAAAAATCAATTAAAGAAATTATTAAGATTATAAAAAATAAATGTGATTTAATAATTTTGTGTCAGGTACCACCAGGTTTTACCCGATTAATTAAATGGCCATCAAATAACCTATATTATCAGGTTGAAACTTTAATTTTTTCAAATGCACTAGAAAGGGCCCTTTCTCCTGAAAGAATTATTATTGGAAAAGATTCGAGCAAAATAAGTAAAAAATATAATTTTTTTCTAAAAAAGTTTAAATGTCCAATTTTAGAAATGAATTATGAAAGTGCTGAATTAGCAAAAATTAGTATCAACATTTTTCTTATTTCGAGCGTCACCTCAACCAATATTCTTTCTGAGATCTCTGAAAATATTGGTGCTAATTGGTCAGATGTTTCAAATGCTCTTAAATTAGATAAAAGAATAGGAAAGTATGCTTATTTGAAACCTGGAATGGGAATATCGGGTGGTAACTTAGAAAGGGATTTGGAAACATTTAGAAATTTTTTAAAGTTTAACAAAGTTTATGAAAATTATTCTAAAAATATTAAAGAAATATCTAACCATCGAAAAGACTGGATTTATAATCAATTTAAAAAAATTACTAAAGATTTTAAAAATTTAAAAAAAATAGGCGTTTT
>Ga0307986_10001819_pt1 | contig 15407 bp, 21 predicted proteins | sample EllFjometageno82_FD_203170 | JGI IMG/M metagenome (GOLD analysis project Ga0307986, IMG submission 203170) | Marine microbial communities from Ellis Fjord, Antarctic Ocean - #82 | ecosystem: Environmental > Aquatic > Marine > Unclassified | place: Southern Ocean | collected 2014-10-09
GAAGAACTAATGCTCTAGAAATACCGTGTATAATGGCACCAGCTTGTCCAGAAAGGCCACCGCCTTTTACAGAGGCTCTTACATCGTAAGATGTAGAAATATTCGTTAATTCTAACGGACGCATTACGATAATTTGATGTACAGGACGTTTAAAGTAATCATTCATTTTCATTCCATTAACATGAACATTTCCAGACCCTTTTTTAACCCATACTTTCGCAATAGATCTTTTTCTTCTGCCAGTAGCATATTTACTGTCCTTAAAGTTTAATTTTATTTTTTTAGGAACAGTACTTTTTGTAGATGTTTGTGTTTCCATTAATTAGTTATTGTATTTTTTCTATTTAATTCTTTAAAATTGATAACAGTTGGGTTCTGAACTTCATGTGGGTGTTTATCACCTTTGTAAATTTTTAGTTTTGTTAATTGTTTTTTTGCCAGAGGTCCACCAGGCAACATTCTTCTAACTGCTAATTTTAATATTTCTTGTGTTTGATCCTTTTCTGTTAGTCTTGCTGGTGTGTTCTCTTTGATACCGCCAGGATGACCGGTGTGCCTATAATAAATTTTATTAATATGTTTTTTTCCAGTAAATTTCATTTTTTCAATATTTGTAACTACTATAAAATCTCCATTATCCATATGAGGATTAAATTTTGCTTTATTTTTACCTCTTAAAAACTTTGAAATGTAAGCCGCAAGTCTTCCTACAACAGCGTTTTCTGCGTTGATAATATACCAATCGTTTTTAATTTCTTTTTTTTTAATAAATGGTGTCATGTAAATTATGGGTTAAATACTAACAAAGGTTAATAATGTCAATTGAATTTACCTCTTGAAACATATGATTTGTTATGAATTTGCTTGTATTAAGATCTAATTGAACGGTAATAAAGATTTATAGCTGCAACTACTAGAAATATACTAGAAATTTGATGCATTGAAGCAAGGTAGATATTCATTCCAGAAGTTAAAACTAAAATACCCAGTATTATTTGAGCTAATATGAATAAAAAATATAGCAAAAAATAACTAAATAACCTCAAATTTTTTTTATTATAAACTGTAAAACCAAGATAAATCGAAACAAAAAATATTAGATACGCTGTATTTCTATGAATAAATTGAACGTAACTAGGCTCATTAAAATTTAAAAAAACATTTACCTGCATGTCACTAGGGAAATAGCTGCCATCCATGAGTGGCCATGTTTGATAGAGTCTACCTGCGTCAAGGCCAGAAACAAAAGCTCCAAATATAATTTGAATGAACAAAAGGAAAAGCAATAACTTTAGAATAATATGATTGGAGTTAAATTCGAATATTTTTTTTTCAGACCTATTTATAGAATTTAATAAAATCCAAATCAAAGAAGAAAATATAGAAAAGGCTATAAACAAATGTATGGAGAGACGATAATGACTAACAGTAGTATTTATTGTTAGTCCGCTCTTAACCATATACCAACCGATTGCACCTTGGGTTAAGATTAAAATAAACACAAGTATTAGTCTAATGGTCATTTGTCTTTTTAAAAAATTAACAGATATAAAAAATAAAAAAGGTATTAAAAAAAAGAGACCAATAAAACGTGCTATTAACCTATGGGCGTATTCCCAGAGAAAAATAAATTTAAACTCTTTAAGAGACATGTCGTAGTTCAAGAGCACATATTGGGGAATTTGTTTGTAAGATTCAAAGTATAATATCCATTTTTCTTGACTAGTTGGAATAAATATCCCTTTAAATAATTCCCATTCTGTTATCGAGAGTCCAGAATCTGTTAAACGTGTTAACCCTCCTACAATAATGATTAGCCCTACTAAAAAAATAAGGCATGATAACCATGTATGAAAGATGGTATAGTAATATTTATTTTCTAACATTTAAAAATTAATATATAATTTATTTGATAATTTAACATAATATTAATGTCGCTATGATAAGTCCAAAAATTATAAAAATAAGAAAAGAACTAGATAAAATAGATTCCACTCTTTTACTGGTCATAAAAAAACGTACTATTTTAGTTGATAAAATAGTAAAGCTAAAAAAAAGTAAAAAAGAGATCGTGGATAAAAAAAGGATTAATTTTATTTTAAAAAAAATAAAAGAAAAATCAATAAAACTTAAAATTGACCCTGCTATAACTCTTGGTATTTGGAAGGAAATGATAAAATCATTTATAAGATATGAATTTAAAAAAATTAAAAAATAAAAACTTATTTACTGTGTGGAGGTAATTTTTTTTCTACAAAAACTTCGTGTTTTCTAGTTACCGGATTATATTTGTTAACCTTAAGTTTGTCCTTAGCCTTTTCACCTTTAGTAGGTTTTTTTGCATAATAAAAAAAGGCACTATTAGGTTTAGACTCTGGAACTAATCTTACTTTAATATGTGTTTTTTTTGCCATTTAATTTTTTAATTTTTTTTAAAATACTTTTAGATTTTTCTTTAATTAATTTTTTATAATATAATGCTTTTATACTCGTTGATTTTGTGTCGTCAAGATCTTTTAAATTATCATTCATCATTTTTTTAGCTCCGTTTATCGTCATGCCCTGTTCTTTTAAGAGAAAAAAAATCATTTTTACAACTTCAGTATCCCTATTCGAATAATATCTTCTACCGCCAGCTAATATTGTTGGTTTTAATTGTTTAAATTTAGTCTCCCAAAACCTTAAGGTATGAGTTAAAGGCTTCTTGTTTTTTGTGTTAACAAGTCCGATCATAATAGCTACTTCTGATATATTTAATAATTTATTGTTTTTTTTAAACATTTTTATTAATTTTTTTTTTTAAAAAATCTGATGCTTTAAAAATTGTAACTACTCTTTCGCTTATAGAATGAATTTTTTGACTTTTCGGATTTCTTCCAATTCTTTCTTTTTTTTTTACTAATGAAAAACTACCAAAATTCTTAATTATAATTTTTTTATTTAGTTTTAAATCAGAAATTAAAATTTTAATTATATCATTAACAATTTTTGAAGAATAGAGAGATGATAGACCCACTTTTAAAAAAATATTCCTAATAATATCTTTTTTTTTCAAATTTAATCTATTTTTTTTTAACAACATTATGGCTTAAATTATTTTTAATTTTATTCATTAAGTCACCTTTTATAATACGGTAACATAAGTCGATTGAATGATAGAAACCTACAGCATCTGTCGCTCCATGACTTTTCACAACAGGGCCTTTTAAGCCTAAAAAAATAGCTCCATTAAATTTTCTAGGGTCAAGTTTTTCCTTGAATTTTTTTAATGCAAAATAAGAAAATAAAATTGAAAATTTTGCTAGTAATGTCTCCGTGAGTGAAGCTTTTAGTGAATCTGTTATAAACTTAACAGTTCCTTCGGCTGTTTTTAGCGCTATGTTGCCGGTAAACCCATCAGTTACAATTACGTTAGAATCACCATTTGTTATTTTGTCACCTTCAATAAATCCATTAAACTGAAAATCACCATATGCACTTGTTTCTTTTAGTTTTACATACGTTTTTTTTAAAATTTCTGTTCCTTTAATTTCTTCTGACCCTATGTTTAGCAAAGCAACTTTTACTGTGTCACTTGGAAAAAGAGCCTTGTAAAGCGCAGCACCCATTATGGAAAAATCCACTAGGTTATTTTCATCACATTCAACATTAGCACCTAGGTCAAGAACTACATTAAAATTTTTTTTATTTGGCCAAAGACCGGCTAAAGCTGGCTTGCTAACAGTTTCAATTGTTTTTAGTATCATTCTAGAAATAACAAATAGTACACCAGTGTTCCCGGCCGACAAGGTTATGTTGGAATTTAGCTCTGTTTGAGAATTAATAGCATTCCACATACTGCTATCTTTAGAATTTTTAATTGCCGTTAGCGGTGTTTCTTTATCAGAAACAACTGTTGATGAGTGAAAAATTTTATAAAAATTAGATGAAATTCTATGTTTTTTAATCTCTACGTTAATTAAAAATTCATCACCATATAAATTGAAAAAAAAATCTTTTTTATTTTTATTTTTCTTTAAGAAAATTGCAATACCTTCAATATTTTTACTTGGTGCTTCTTCACCACCCATTGCATCAATAGCAATTATTATTTTGTTATTCATGATTTTGAATTTCTTTAAAGACTATACGTCTAGGATTTTTTTACCGTTATAGAAACCAGTTTTCATATCCACATGATGTGAAAGTCTGTATTCTCCACTCTTCTTATCTTCAACAATATTTATAGATTTTACCCGATGATGAGATCTACGCATATTACGTTTAGACGGTGTTGTTTTACGTTTTGGTACAGCCATTGATAACTTAATATTTAAAATTAATTTGTCCTTTTAACATACTATTGTTCTTTAATTCAAAGCAATAATTATAAAAATTCTCAAAATAATTAACTAAATTATCAGTTAATTTACTCGAACCTTCGGATTGAGGCTCCAAATAGGTTGTTATTACATTTTTATTTATTATTTTACTTTTAGATTTAGGTATTTTTATTTTTAAAAGAATATCGTAGAAAATACGAAGCAATTCTTTCATTTTTTTGTTTACAGCAACATCGCCATAACCGAGCTCTCTAATATGATATTCTATATTTAAGAAAATATTATCAAAAATTTCTTGTGGAAACTTATTTTCATTTTTTTCTTTAAAAACAATTAAAATTATAGAAAAATGTATAAAAATAAGATTAATTCTAGTCTCAAAATTGTCTTCTAATTGAGAATTTTTGTAAAAAAAAATATTACGTGATAATTCTACTAATTTACTATAAAGAGGCTTGTGATGAACTTTGTATACAGAAAACATATAGGAATATTGTATAGCATATTTTTTTCTTTTTTATTATATAACTGTCAATTAAATGAAGCTAGTAAATCACATGGTATAAATTTTTTAGAATCTAGAGAAAAAACTCTAATTATCAACAAAACAAATAAAAACGATGTTGTAAAATTATTAGGTAGACCTCATTCTCTTTCCCTTGCGTCAGATGACACTTGGATTTATTTTGAGAGAACAATTACAAGAGGGAAGTTGATTAAGTTGGGACAGAATGTATTAAAAAATAATAATATTCTAGAACTTAATTTTGACAAGTACGGAGTTCTACAAGATAAAAATTTTTTTGATAAATCTGATATGAAAAAAATAAAATACTCTAAAAATGAAACTGAAAACAGCAGAACTGAACAAAGTTTTGTATTTAAATTTTTATCTAGTGTTAAACAAAAAATGTACGGAAAAAGAAAATTTTAATGTGCAATTACAGCTAGCAATAATAAAGCTACTATATTTGTAATTTTAATCATTGGGTTTATAGCTGGACCAGCAGTATCTTTATACGGATCTCCGACTGTATCACCCGTCACTGCTGCTTTATGAGCTTCAGAACCTTTTCCTCCAAAATTCCCATCCTCAATATATTTTTTTGCATTATCCCATGCTCCACCACCTGCTGTCATAGATATAGCTAAAAACAATCCAGTTATAATAACGCCAAGTAACATTGCACCTAAAGTTGAAAGTGCAGCACTCATGCCACCAATTGGTAGAATAATAAAGTATAATATAATTGGCGAAAGAACCGGTAATAAAGAAGGAATAATCATCTCTTTAATTGCTGCTTTAGTTAAAAGGTCTACTAACCTTCCGTAATCTGGTTTTCTAGTTCCTTTCATGATTCCAGGAATTTTTTTAAACTGTCTTCTTACCTCAACTACTACTGCTCCACCTGCTCTTCCCACAGCTTGCATACCCATTGATCCAAAAAGATAAGGCAACATTCCACCGACAAGCAAACCAACTACAACAAATGGGTTTGATAAATCAAAACTTACTTCTATACCTTCTAATGGTGAGTCTTTAATACCAGAGAAAAATTTAATATCTTCTGTATAGGCAGCAAATAAAACTAGTGCGCCTAATCCAGCAGAACCTATAGCATAACCTTTGGTGACAGCTTTTGTAGTATTTCCAACAGCATCTAATGCGTCTGTAGTTTTTCTTACAGATTTTGGCAATTTGGCCATTTCTGCAATACCGCCAGCATTATCTGTTACTGGACCATAAGCGTCTAAAGCAACAACCATACCCGTTAGCGCAAGCATTGATGTTACCGCAATCGCTATTCCAAAAAGGCCTGCAATACTATTTGTATATAAAATTCCAATAACTATAATTAAAGCTGGAACTGCTGTCGCTTCCATTGATACTGCTAAACCTTGAATAACATTTGTTCCATGTCCAGTTGTAGATGACTGTGCGATTGATCTAACAGGTCTATAATTAGTCCCTGTGTAATATTCTGTAATCCAAATTAATAAGCCAGTTATAACCAATCCTGCTACACCACAAATATATAAATCTAAACCTGTAAAGCTTTTGTTTGAAACATTAAATGTTGTTTCCAGTCCAAGAACAGAGTCAGTAACTGGATATAGTATGACAAGTGACAAAACTGCAGTTACAATAAAACCTTTATAAAGCGCATTCATAATATTTTTTGTTTTACCAAGTTTAACAAAGAAAGTTCCAGCTATAGAAGTAAGGATACAAGATCCACCGATAGCTAGCGGATAGATCATCATGTTAGCGTTACTAGTAAAAAAAATTGAAGCTAAAACCATAGTAGCAACAATAGTTACTGCGTAAGTTTCAAATAAGTCTGCAGCCATACCCGCACAATCCCCAACATTGTCTCCAACATTGTCTGCTATTACAGCAGGATTTCTTGGGTCATCTTCTGGAATTCCAGCTTCAACTTTACCGACTAGGTCAGCACCTACGTCAGCACCTTTTGTAAAAATTCCACCACCCAATCTAGCAAATATAGAAATTAATGATGCTCCAAATCCTAAAGCTACTAGAGCATTGATAATTTCCCTACTATCAATATTTAAGTCTATTAAAATCAAATAGTAAATTGCAATTGATAAAAGGGCTAAACCCGCAACAAGTAATCCTGTTATCGCACCAGATTTGAATGCCATAGTTAATCCTGACTGCAAACTTTTTCTTGAAGCTTCCGCTGTTCTAACGTTTGCTTCAACTGAAATTAACATACCAAGGTACCCTGCTACTCCTGAAAGTGTTGCTCCAATAAAATATCCAAAACCAACTAAAGGGCTAAAAAGAAAACTTACTATTGCCAAAACAACTACACCGACAATAGCAATGGTAATATACTGTCTTTTTAAATATGCCTTTGCACCTATTTGAATTGCTTCGGCAATTTCTTGCATTTTAGCGTTACCGGGGCTTGCTTTTAAAATTTGTTTAGACAATAAATAACTATAAAAAACTGCTATTAGGCCTGTAAAAATTATTACATAAAGTAGTTCATTAACTGAATTCATAAGATTTTGCATAAATGCCAAAAAAATCCATTAAAGGCAAGAAATACTTTACTTAAATATTGATTTTAAACTGTATAAATTAAAGTGGCTTTCTAATGCTTTTAGATATTTTATCCAAAATCGCATTAACAAATCTAATTTGAGCTTTTTCAAGGAAAAATTCCGAAGTTTTCACATATTCATTAATTATAACTTTTGTTGGGTTGTTATGTTTGTACATAAGCTCAAAAATAGCAGCAAATATTATAATTTTTAAAAGTTTGTCTGTTCTTTTTAACTCCAAATCATCTGGTATATACTTCTTAATTGTCTCTTCTATTAGGTCATTTCTCTCAATAGTGCCCTGAACTACGTCTTTAATAAATTTTTTATACTGACTTTTTGGATATTCAATATCTGCATCAGAATTTAAGGAATTGCCGTAAAGTTTTTGAATGACTCTAACTCTCGGTGTTACATTTTTTTTATTATTTGACATTTAGTACATCACAAACTGCTATAGCAGCTTCGAATCCTTTTGAAGCTCTTGCTTTTGCTTGGCTCTTGTTTGAGCATGTAAGTATTGCATTTCCTATAGGTTTTTTATGTAAAATTGAAATTTGGACAAGCCCATTTGTAATAGCGGATGAAATAAAATCAAAGTTTGGAGTTTCACCTTTTATTATCGACCCTACAGCAATAAACCCATCATATTTTTTAATATTTCTTACCACGACGACGGGTATTTCAAATGCTCCTGGAACCTCTATTATGTTAAAAAAAATTTTTCTTTTTTTTAGTTCCTCGACTGCGCTCTGCAATATTTTCGATGTATCATTATATTGAGACTTAACAATGCAAATTTTTATTTTCATTTAATTATTTCTTGTTTGGTAATTTTAATTCCATATCCGTCTAAACCAATAATTTTTTTTCTAGACCTTGATACTAGTACCATGTTTTTAATTTTTAGATCTTTAATTATTTGCGCTCCAATACCGTAGTATCTCAGAATATTAGTACTTTTTATAGACTCATCTTTGTTTGTGCTTAATTTTTCATTTTTTATTATAATTAATGCAAAGTTATTAAACTGTGAAAGATATTTTATAGATTTAATAAAAATTTTATTTTTTAAATTTTCCAATTTATCAAATTTATTAATAGAAATTACTCTTACTCTAGTAGATTTATTTGAAACAAAATTACCCTTGGTAATAGATAGGTGATTTAAGTTGTCTAGTTTGTTTGTAAAAATATTTAAATCAAATATTCCAAATTTTTTAATTTGAATTTTTTTACTCTTAATTTTAGAAATTAATTTTTCATTTTTAAGCCTATAAGATATTAAGTCTTCAATGCTTGCAATTTTTAATTTGTGTTTTTTTGCAAACTTTAAAAGATCATCAAGCCTTGCCATTCTGCCATCTTCATTCATAACTTCACAAATTACAGAACTTGGATTCATATTTGCTAATTTAGATATATCCACAGATGCTTCTGTGTGACCTGCCCTTTCAAGCACGCCGCCATTACGAGCTACTAGAGGAAAAACATGTCCTGGGGATACAATGTCATTTTTTTTTACATTATTATTTATTGCAACTTTAATTGTCTTAGCTCTATCAAAAGCTGAAATACCCGTTGTTATTCCTTTTCTTGCTTCTATAGAAACAGTAAATGCTGTTTGCATTCTCGCTTTATTTACTGCTGACATTAAAGGGAGCGATAACCTATCAACTTGTTTTTTGTTTAACGCTAGACAAATTAAACCCCTTCCATGTTTAGCCATAAAATTAATACATTTGGAGTTTGCTTTAGAAGCAGGTATGACAAGGTCACCTTCATTTTCTCTATTCTTGTTATCTACTAAAATAAAAATTTTTCCTCGTTTTGCCTCTTGTATAATATTGTTTATTGGTGATAGAGAGATTTTCTTCATAATTATTTATTTATATTTAGTAAATATTTTCCAAAAATATCAAACTCAATATTTACTAATTTATTAATTTTTAATTTTACTAAGTTTGTAAGTTTAATAGTATGTGGAATTATATTTATTTCAAAAATATTGTTTCTAACCTTAGATATTGTTAAGGAAACTCCATCAATAGCGATTGAACCTTTGTCGATAAGAAATTTTTTATAAATTTTAGAAATTTTAAATGAAACAATCCAGGTTTTTTCTAAAATTAAAACTTTTGAAACAAGACCAGTTGTGTCTACATGGCCCTGAACGTAGTGACCCGATATTTTATTTCCATAATTTAAGGATTTTTCAATATTTATGAGATCACCGACTTTAACAAATCTAAAATTACTTCTTTTGAGTGTTTCTTTTGAAAGGTAAAAAGAAACAAGATTTTTATAAACTTTTGTTATTGTCAGGCATGTCCCGTTGCAGCACAAGGATTGACCAATTTCTGATTTTTTAAGCTTTAAGTGGGTTTTTAAAACTATTTCAGAGTAGTTGTCGTTTTTAGTAATCGTAGTAATCGTGCCTGTTTTATAAATTATTCCATTAAACATTATAATTGTATTTTATGTAAACTATCATTTTCAAGGTTAATTTTAATTTTGTTTTTTATTGTTATTTTAAGTTTTTTTATTAAATTAGGTTTTGCATTGTTCTTACCGTTTTTTTTGAGATTGAGAGACGATTTAAAAAGATAAAAATTTCTTATTAATTTATATTTTAAAATTTCATGAATGTACTCTAAACCGCTTTCTACCAAAACTCTATTAAAACCTAGTTTTTTTACCAATAGATAAACCTCAGTTACGTCATTTTTTAAATTGTTAGATTTTTCAAATTTAACGATATTTACACCAATCTTTTTAAAATATTTTTCTTTAATCACATTATTAGTTTGAGTAAAAATAAAAATTTCTCTTTTTTTATTTTTAAATATTTTTAATCTTTTTTTAATTTTAAATGAACGATCTACAACAATTACTGCAGGAGATTTTTGTTCCAAGCCCTCAATTCTACAGTCTAACAGCGGGTCATCACAATTAATAGTTTTTGATGTTGTGAGTATACAATCATATTTTGATCTTAAAAAATTACCAACTTTTCTTGAACTATTGTTCGTAATCCATTTGTGTTTATTGTTAATTGTTAAGTAGTCATTTGAAATAGCAAGCTTAGCATCAATAAAAGGGGTTTGGTTTAATGATTGTAAGAAATAGCTTTTGTAGAATTTTTCTGCATAACTTCTATGAACAAATCTTTTTAAATTTATTTTTGCTTTTTTTAATTTTTTATATGCTAAATTTTTTGATCTATTATCAACATCATTTATTGAAAAAATTACTTTATGTAGTTTCTTGCTGATTATATTATTTATACAAGGGGGTGTTTTTCCATAATGAGAACATGGTTCTAAAGTTACGTATATGTTAGAACCGGTAACATCTTTTTTTTTAAGTGCATTTGCTTCAGCGTGAGGTCTACCGTTAAAAGAAGTTCTGCCTGATGAAATTACTGAATTATTTTTTACAACAACGCATCCTACGGAAGGATTTAATGAAGTTGAACCAAGATTTATCTCTGCTTGGTGAAATGCTAATTTTAAAAATAAAAAATCTTTATTCTGATTTGTAGACATTTAGGTTACCAACAAATTGTTCAAAATCTTTTGCTTCTTTAAAATTTTTATAAACTGAAGCAAATCGAACATAGGCAACTTGATCTAAATTTGAAAGACCTTCCATAATAAACTTTCCAATAGTGGAAGTTGGTATTTCACTTTCTCCTAGCCCTTCTAAATTTCTAACAATTTTTGAAATAAATTTTTCTGTACTGTCGCTATCTACAGGTCTCTTTCTTAGTGATATCCGAATAGATTTTGAAATTTTATCTCTATCAAAAGGTGCTCGTTTTCCACTTCCTTTAATAACGGTCAACTCTTGAAATTGAACTCTTTCAAATGTTGTGAATCTTTCTTTTCGTTCACATCCACAAAGTCTTCTCCTTCTGATGGCAGTACCATCTTCGGTAGGTCTAGAGTCGACAACGGATGTATCTTTTTCTTTACAAAATGGACAAAGCATAGTTATTTTCTAATTATTGACTACTATATATAGGGAAAGACCCACAAAGATCAATTACCTCTTTTTTAACTTCATTTTCTACTTTGGAATTATTTTCAGGGTTTTTCGCTAATTCTTTAAGTAATTTAGAAATCAATTGACCAACTAAAACAAACTCTTTTTGACCAAATCCTCTTGTTGTTGAAGCTGGTGTGCCTAGTCTAACTCCAGATGTGATCATTGGGCTTTGTGTGTCGAATGGTATCGAATTTTTGTTACAAGTGATGTTTGCATTTCCGAGGCTAGCTTCGGCTAATTTACCAGTAAGGTTAAAGTCTCTTAGATCTAAAAGCATTAAGTGCGTATCTGTACCACCAGAAAATATTTTAAAATTATTTTTAATTAAAGTTTCAGATAATATTTTTGCGTTATCAATAACTTGTTTGGTATAAATTTTAAAACTTGGATCTAGAGCTTCCTTAAAACAAACAGCTTTAGCTGCCACAACATGCATCAACGGACCTCCTTGCAAACCTGGAAAGATTGCTGAATTAAATTTTTTTATTAGATCTTCTCTATTGGTTAAAATTATTCCCCCTCTCGGTCCTCTTAAAACTTTATGAGTTGTTGAGGTAACAACGTCAGCATAGTCTAACGGGTTTGGATAAGCACCGCCAGCTACCAGTCCCGAAAAATGAGCCATATCTACTAAAAGGTAAGCTTTTACTTTATCAGCAATCTCTCTAAATTTTTTAAAATCAATAACTCTTGAATACGCGCTACCACCGGCAATTATAATCTTAGGACTATTTTCTAACGCAAGTTTTTCTACGTTCTCATAGTCAATTAGTCCTGTTTCAGGTTTTACGTCGTAATGAACTGCATTGAACCATTTTCCTGATTGAGCAGGTTTTGCTCCATGAGTTAAATGACCACCAGAATTTAAACTCATTCCTAAAATTGTATCGCCCGGTTTAATTAAAGCTAAATATACAGCTCCATTAGCTTGTGCACCGGAGTGTGGTTGAACATTTGCAAATTTACAATTAAAAAGTTTAGTAACCCTTTCTATTGCAAGATTTTCAGAAATATCAACAAATTCACATCCACCATAATATCTTTTACCAGAATAGCCTTCAGCATATTTATTTGTTAAAACAGAACCTTGAGCTTCAAGTACTGCTCTTGAGACCATGTTTTCTGAAGCAATTAATTCTATATGTTGAGCCTGCCTATTAAATTCTTGAGAAATAGATTTATAGAGATCAGCATCACTACTTTTTAAATCTTTATTAAAAAAATTATTTAAGTTTTCTTTGTCCATTAATTAAATTTTGTTAATTCTTTTTAAATGTCTGCCTTTTTCAAATTTAGTATTCAAAAAATATGTAACATATTTAAAGGCTTCTTTGTATTTTAACATTCTTGAACCTAAACAAATTATATTAGAATTGTTATGTTGCCTTGAAAGGATAGTGCTAATTTTACTAGAACATTGTGCTGCTCTAATGCCTTTAAATTTATTTGCAGTAATTGCCATTCCTGTCCCAGTTCCACAGATTAATATGCCAGCGTCACTTTTTTGCGCTATAAGACGTTTCGCTACTTTTTTAGCGTAATCAGGATAATCGACAGAATCTGATGTAAATGGACCAAGATCAATCACAGAAATACTTTTTTTTATTAAGTAATCTTTAATTTGTTCTTTTAACTCATAGCCAGCATGGTCTGAGGCAATACAAATTTTTGTAAATAATTTTTTCACTTTAATTAACTATATATTTACTCATTAAAATACTTTTATATATAGTTATAATATTATATTTGTCGCAGAGAATAAACTTTTAAAAAATATGAAAATAATTGGCAAATTTCCAGCATTGAGAATGAGAAGAAACCGAAAATCTGATTGGATTAGAAGACTTGTTTCTGAACATAGTTTGTCGGTTAGCGATCTAATTCTGCCATTATTTGTAAAGGAAGGAAGCAAAAAAAAAGATTCTATTAAATCAATGCCAGGTATTTACAGGTATTCCATTAATGATTTGTCCAAAATAGTTGAAAAAGCATGCAAGCTAAGAATACCACTTATTGCACTTTTTCCCTATACAAGTTCAATTAAAAAAAATGAGAATGGGACAGAAGCATTAAATGAAAATAATTTAATTTGTAGGGCAATAAGAAAATTAAAAAAAGAATTTAAAAATGATATTGGAATAATGTGTGATGTTGCACTTGATCCATACACTAGCCATGGGCATGATGGAATCTTGCGGGGTGAAATTATTGACAATGACTCTACTTTAGAAATATTAACCAAACAATCGCTACTGCAAGCAGAGATGGGATGTGATATTATTGCTCCTTCAGATATGATGGATGGAAGAATAGGAAAAATTAGGAAAGCATTGGACAAGAAGGGTTTAAGTGAAACACAAATAGTTTCTTATGCTGTTAAATATGCCTCTAACTTTTATGGTCCATTCCGAGATGCGGTAGGATCTAAAAATTTATTAAAGGGTGACAAAAAAACATATCAAATGGATTTTAAAAACTCAACTGAGGCATTGCGGGAAGTTGCTCTTGATATTAAGGAAGGTGCAGACATAGTTATGATCAAACCTGGTATGCCGTATTTAGATATTATAAGAACAATAAAAGATAATTATAAAATTCCTATATTTTCCTATCAAGTTTCAGGTGAGTTTTCTTTAATTAAAAATGGTATTCAAAAAGGTATTATAGACAAAGATGCAGTTTTTGAGAGTTTAATTTCCTTAAAAAGAGCAGGCTCAAATGCAATAGTAAGTTACTTTTCATTGGATGTTGCGGATCAATTAAAATAATTTTCTAAAAGAATTCTAGCCTTAGGAAAGGTTAAATTATTAGGTAAAAAAAACTTATTGCTTAAAAGATTTCTTGTAAAGCTTAAAGCAGTTGAAAGATTTTTATTATCTATCGCAACATCATCTTTTTTTTTTAATAAAAAAATAGGAACCTGATACCTAACATTATCTATTTCAATTATTTTATGATTAACAGTTTCGTCAATATTTTTTGAAAATTGTTCTAAAAAAGGATCGAAACCTAACTCTTTTAGTAAATTTAATTCCCAGTACACGTAATTTACAGCCCAATTTTCTTGATCTAATTTTTTTAAAAAAATCTCTAAAGATGTAAATAAATTTTTATAAGGCTGAGATTCTGGGAGTAATAAATTTAAAACAGAGGTTACGGACAATAAACATGTAGTTTTTTTTTTATTATTAAAATACTTTGGAGATATTGCATGTACCAATTCAACTTTAAAATAACCAATTCTATTTTCGGCTTTAGAAGTGTGAAAAATAAATATTTTATTTGATATTTGTAAAAAATTTCTAATCTTTCTTGAGTTTCCACCATAAACAATTCCACTAACTTTACCATGGGTGTTGGTAAAAACATTAATTATGTTAGCATTTTCTCTAAATTTAATTTTAGAAAGTAAAAAACCTTCGTCCTGCCAGTTCATTACTATATTTTTAAATCAGTTAATAATTTTTGAGCTGCATTTTGTTGGGCATCTTTTTTAGAAGTACCTGAGGCAAAATACTTTTTAGAACTCTTTATCTGTACTTCAACTTTAAAAATGGGACTGTGTTGTGGTCCTGACTGTTTGTTAATCTTATATATAGGTAATGTTTTATATTTTTTTAAACTAAATTCTTGAAGTTGAGTTTTTGCATCAATCTTTGTTATTGATGATTTGTCAAGAAAATCATCCCATAAATTTAAAATTAATTTCTCAACAACTGTTATGCCTTGGTCTAAGTAAATAGCACCTAGTAATGCTTCTAAACCATCGCTAATTATTTTATCATCCGATCTGGTCAAACCTTTGTATGAATTACCTGTGATAATAAATCTTTTCAATTCAATTTTTTTAGCTATTAATAAACAAGTTTTTTTATTAACTAAATTAGCAAATTTTTTATCTATAACCCCTTCTTTATCTTCGGGGTATATCTTAAGTAAAGTTTTAGCCAATACTAACCC
>Ga0307986_10001820_pt1 | contig 15405 bp, 17 predicted proteins | sample EllFjometageno82_FD_203170 | JGI IMG/M metagenome (GOLD analysis project Ga0307986, IMG submission 203170) | Marine microbial communities from Ellis Fjord, Antarctic Ocean - #82 | ecosystem: Environmental > Aquatic > Marine > Unclassified | place: Southern Ocean | collected 2014-10-09
CTCATTTTAATCATATTTAAATAATAAAAGATACAGTAATCTTTACAGTAATTTAAATATTACCTAATTCTATTTTCTTCAAAATTCTTATTTAATTTTACTGAAATAGTTCGAGTATTTCTTTTATTCCATTCAGAAAAAGATCTTAAGATAGGCATAACTGAAAGACCAAATTCAGTTAGTGAATACTCAACTTTTGGTGGCATTATTTGAATAACTTTTCTATTAACTATTCCATCTGCCTCTAATTCCTTAAGCTGCTTGGATAACATTTGTTGTGTAATGGTTTTTAATCCTTTTTTAAGTTCACCAAATCTAATTTTTTTGTTGTGTAATAAACTAAACAAAATTCTAATTTTCCATTTACCTCCAAGAAAGTAAACTGCTCTTTCTGCTGGACAATCTATTAATTTTTTCATGGTATGTTTTTATGAACTAGTATGATTATTTTGCGTTATTGCATTACTGTTAACAAAGTATTATGTACAAGTCAAACAAACTGAAAGGGTAAATATGACTAAAGGACAAAGAGCAGGCGATAGTGCAATCGCTGTTGAAGTTGAAAAAGATAAATCTTATTATTGGTGTTCGTGTGGAAAAAGTTCAAAACAACCTTTTTGTGATGGATCACATAAAGGCACTGAGTTTACTCCACTCGCATACAAGGCTGAAGAAACTAAAAAAATGTTTTTTTGCTCTTGCAAACAAACTAACAATCAGCCATTTTGTGATGGATCACATAATAAATAACAAAGGATAATATGCAAAATTTAAATAACAAAGTTAACAGTTTTTTTTCAAATATTGATGCACTGGCACCTTTAATTTTTAGGTTTGGAATTGGTATTGCTTTTATCATTCATGGTGCAAAAAAATTTCCATTACCTCCCCAAGGATTAATTGAATATTTTGGTCTGTCACCTATGTTAGCATCAATAGTTGCTTTATCAGAACTGTTAACTGGATTGGTATTAATAATAAGCGGTTTTATTAAAAATCCTTTTGGAAATATACTCACAAGGCTATCAGGACTTAACATAACTATCTTAATGATAACTATACTGATCTTTGCTCACAAAGATTGGTTCTTTACTACAAAACTATTTACCAGTGAACAGATATTTCTTTTAATTGGAGGAATTTATTTTTTGATTAAAGGGAATCGAACATAAATATGAGTCGAGTCGAAGTTGAAAAAATCATAGAACCAGTTGCAGCATCAGATGGTGCTGGTGTTAAATTAAAGAGAAGTATTGGTACTCACCTTATTGATTACCACGATCCTTTTTTGATGTTGGATGAATTTGGTTCTGAAAATAAAGATGATTACATTGGAGGCTTTCCTCCTCACCCTCATAGAGGAATTGAAACTGTAACCTATATGTTGGCTGGTGACTTTGAACATAAAGACAGTACAGGTGGCAAAGGAATAATGACTGCTGGAGATGTTCAGTGGATGAAAACTGGGAGTGGTATCATTCATTCAGAAATGCCTGCTATGAAAGAAGGTAAGCTTCATGGATTTCAATTATGGGTAAACATGCCTGCTAAATTGAAAATGACTAAGCCTGAATATATTTATATTGATGCTGATAAAATGAGCACTCATAAAGATGATGATAAAACTGTAAAAGTGATTGCTGGAAAATTTCAAAATGCAGAAGGACCCGTTAAAGGTCACAATGTTGAACCTGTTTATTTTGATGTAGAGCTTGAAAAAGGAAAAGATTTTAATTTTGATCTTCCCTCAACTCACAATTCATTAATATATTTAGTTGAAGGTGAAATTAAAGTTGGTAATCAAGACCATGATACTGTTAAAAATTCTACTTTAATTATCCTAACTAGAGGTGAAAAATTAAAAGTTTCTAGCTTAACTAAAGCTAAGTTTTTATTGATATCTGGAAAACCTATTGGTGAGCCAATTGCTAGAGGGGGTCCATTTGTAATGAATACTAAAGCAGAGATCTTGCAAGCAGTTCAAGATTATCATAATGATACATTTGTAAAATAATGAAAACTATTAAAATAGAAAAATTTGGTGGTCCTGAAGTATTAGAAATTAAAGATATTGAAATCGATAAACCAGGCCCAAAAGAAGTTCTTATAAAAAATTTATCAATTGGTCTTAACTATATTGATGTTTATCACCGAACAGGCTTGTACCCTATTCCTCTTCCAAGTGGAATTGGCCTAGAGGCATGTGGAATAATAGAAGAGGTTGGTTCTGAGGTTGATCTATTTAAAGTTGGCGATAGAGTGGCTCACTCTTCAATGCCCATTGGAAGTTATTCAGAAAAACAATTATTTCCTCAAGAAAAATTAGTTTTAGTTCCAGAGGGCATTTCAGATGAAATTGCATCTTGTATTATGCTTAAAGGAATTACTGCTGAATATTTATTACACAGAGCTTATCCAATTAAAAAAGATGATAAAGTTTTATACCATGCAGCAGCTGGTGGTGTAGGTCAAATATTATGTCAGTGGGCTAATGCATTAGGAGCTGAAGTTATTGGAACTGTTGGCTCTAAAGAAAAAGAGGCTATTGCTAAAAAAAATGGTTGTCATCACGTGATAAATTATACAGATACAAACTTTGTGGAGGAAGTAGAAAAAATTGTAGGTAAAAATGGAGTTGATGTTGTCTATGATGGTGTTGGTATCAAAACATTTGATGGTTCCATTGAAACATTAAAGGTCAGAGGCATGATGGTAGCTTTTGGTAATGCATCAGGCTACGTTGATACCATTGATGTTAAGAAACATATTAATGCAAAAGGGTTATTTTTTACTCGCCCTTCAATTGCTCACTATACAGTTACAAGAAAAGAATTAGTTGAATCTTCCAAAAAAGTTTTTCATGCAATTTTATCTGGAAAATTTAAAGTTGAAATTTCAAAAAGATATCCTCTTAGTGATACAAAAAAAGCACATGAAGAATTAGAAGCAAGATTATTAACTGGACCTGCTGTTATTATTCCTAATTAATCTAGGTCAACATCCATATCAGACATATGCCATTTAAGAGCATTTGTGGAAACTTGGATTTCTCTTAAAAAAACAACAATTGAAATCATCATGGATAGACAACAGGATCCAAATATTATTCTTGCAATAAAAATTTCATTTAAATAAAGAGCAAAAACAGTTAGTAAATTAAAGAGAAGACCAAATGCAGCAAACATGATTGTCCATTTTAATAAAACTATTCTTCCATTTAAATTAATAAATTGCTTTTTCCACTCTGGTGGAATGTGATTTTCATACACATGTTCATCATGAAGTTGTCTAATAAGCTTACTTAATGAATGAAATCTATTGCTATAGATGTTCATAAGTAAGGGTATTGCTGGAAACATTAGTGCTGTAACTGTGTAATCTATATTCATACGAATCAGTTTGATTATGAAACTAGCCTTTGTTATTTACAAGTAAATTATTATGAAACAATTAAATCTTTTTATTGAATTAACAAGACTAAGAAAGCCAATTGGTTTTATGCTTTTATTTTGGCCATGTGTATGGGGATTAACTCTTGCATATGATTTTTCAAATAATATTAATAATTATTTTATCTACTTAGTTTTATTTTTTTTAGGATCAGTTTTGATGCGGTCTGCTGGTTGCATAGTGAATGATATCTATGACAAGGAATTTGATAAAAAAGTAGAGAGAACAAAAAATAGACCCATAGCATCTGGAGAGATTTCTATTAATTTAGGAATTTTTTATACAATTGTTCTATGTTCATTTGCATTTTTAATTTTAGTTAATTTCAACAACTTAACAATTATTCTAGCTCTTGGTTCTATGCCTTTAGCATTTACCTACCCTTTAATGAAAAGGTTTACGTACTGGCCCCAATTATTTTTAGGAATAACATTTAACTACGGTTTAATTTTAGGGTGGACGTCAGTTGATGGAGAAATAAGCATAGTGCCTATTATTCTTTATCTAGGAGCCATATTTTGGACACTAGGTTTCGACACAATATATGGATATCAAGATATCAGGGATGATGAAATAATAGGAGTAAAATCAACCTCAATAAAGTTTAAAAAAAACCCAGAATTATTTTTAATATTGTGTTACTTAATTTTTATAATAACACTAATAACAGTTGGTATTTTTATGAAATTTAGATATTTATATTTTATTTTTTTATTACTTCCAATATTTCATATGTTTTTTTTTCAAATTAAAAATCTAAAAATTAAGGACCCATTGAATTGTCTGATAATATTTAAAAAAAATAATTTTTTAGGGTTTTTAGTTTTTACTAGTATTTTAATAGGAAAAATATTTTAATGATTAGTAGTGTTTCTATTATTAAAAGATTATACAAAGATTATACTCTTAAACATTTAAAAAAAATAATCATAGCTATTGTTTTTTCTATTTTTGTTGCTGCTAGCACATCTGCTATTGCCTATTTATTAGATCCTGCAATTGAAAAAATTTTTATAGAAAAAGATAGAACTTTAAAATATTTGATTCCATTATTAATCATTTTTACTTTTGCTACAAAGGGAATATCTCTCTACATAGCAAAAGTGTTAATGATTAATGTTTCACAAGAACTTAGGGCCGATGTACAAAAAGACATGCTTAAATCAATAATTTCATCTGATACAAAGTTTATTGATGGGGCACATACTGGAAAGTTTATTTCAAATCTTACTATGGATGTAAATATGCTAGTTAACTTAATTAGTACTGCCCTTCTTAATGTGTTTAAAGATAGTTTAAGTTTAATTGGTTTGCTTTCGGTGATGTTTTATCAAAATTGGAAACTATCAGTGATAGCAATAATAATGATTCCACTGGCATCAATAATGGCAAGATCGTTAGGAAAAAGAATGAATAAGGTATCTGTGCAAGCAATGGATAAATCAAGTTTATTTACTACCAGATTGATTGAGGTTTTTAAAAATCATAAACTAATAAAGATTTTTCAAAGAGAAGATTTTGAAAATGTAAGATCCACTAAAGATATTGATGCACTAAAGGATAAGATTGTTAAAATGAATGTTGTCTTTAATCGAAACTCACCAATTATGGAAACTCTGACTGGAATAATGATAGCTGCACTTCTTTTTTATTCAGGGATTTTAATAGAAAATGGAGAGTTAGAAGTTAATAATTTTTTTTCTTTTTTAGTAGCAATGATGCTAGCTTATCAGCCAGTTAGATCACTTGCTGGTCTAAATATTGCAATCAACCAAGGAGTTACAGCTGCAAGAAGAGTTTTGCCAATCATTGATCTTGTTAATGAAGTTAAGGATGATCAAAATTTTTCAGATATAATTATAAAAGAAGGAAACATTGTTTTCAAAGACGTTAACTTCAAATATGGAGATATAGAAAAAAAGGTTCTAAAATCTGCAAATTTAAATATAAAAGGTGGAAAAATGACTGCCCTGGTTGGCTTAAGTGGTGCGGGCAAATCAACAATACTAAATTTAATACCAAGGTTTTATGATCCAAATTCAGGAAATATATCTATAGATAGCCAATCGATACACGAGGTTAATATTTACTCATTAAGAAAAAATATATCGTTAGTTAGCCAAGAAACAACTTTATTTGATGATACTGTTAAAAATAATATCGCATACGCAAAGGTTGATGCGTCTGATGAGGAAATTATGCTAGCAGCAAAAAATTCTCATGCTGATGAATTTATAAAAAAATTACCAAATGGTTATGAAACTATTATTGGAGAAAATGGTGTAAGGTTATCAGGTGGTGAAAAACAAAGATTATCAATTGCCAGAGCCATGCTTAAAAAAAGCTCTATTATACTTTTAGATGAAGCAACCTCTTCTTTGGATTCAGATACTGAGGAAAAAATACAAAATGCTATAACTTTATTGACAAAAAATAAAACAACAGTTGTCATTGCTCATCGACTTTCAACAATTCTTAACGCAAACATGATTTATGTTGTCAAGGAGGGTGAAATTATAACAAGCGGAACACATGAAAATCTTCTCACAAACTCTGAATCATATAAAAATTTTTATGAAAAACAATTAAAGAAGAATTAATGATTTCAGTTTACAGATTGTTAATGAATTTAGCTGTAATCTTCTCACCATTAATAATCTTAATTCGACTAATCAAAAAAAAAGAGGATCCCATAAGATATAAAGAAAAATTTACATTTTTTTCAAAGAAAAGAAAAAAAGGAAATTTAGTATGGTTTCATGGTGCAAGCGTTGGTGAGCTAATAAGTATTATTCCTCTTATTGAAAAATTAGAAAAAAATAAAAATATAAAACAAATTTTGGTTACCACCTCAACCTTGAGTTCATCCAAAATATTTAATAAATTTAAGTTAATAAAAACAGTTCATCAATTTTTTCCTGTTGATACAAATTATCTAAGCAAAAAATTTTTAAAATATTGGAAACCAAATTTGGCAATTTTTATAGACTCTGAAATTTGGCCAAATATGCTTACAAATTTAAAAAAAAAATCTATTAACCATATCTTGCTAAACGCTAGAATAACAAAAAAATCTTTCAAAAGATGGAGTATTTTAGGTTCATTTTCTGAAAATCTATTTAAAGGTTTTAATTATACTTATCCACAAAATGATGAAACTAAAAAATATTTAAAATACTTTCAGGTCAAAAAGATAAAAAAGATCGGTAACTTAAAATTTTCAGAAAGCATTTTTGATTCAAATAAATCAATCAATTTAGGCTTAAGAAAATTTTTAGATAATAAAAAATATTGGTGTGCTGCAAGCACACATGAAGGAGAAGAGGTTATTGCTGCTAATGTTCATATAAATCTTCAAAAAAAAATAAAAAATTTAGTTACGATTATAATTCCAAGAAATATTCAAAGAACTCAAACAATTATTAATATGTTTTTGCAGCTAGGTTTAAAGATACATGTTCACAGCAATGGTAAAAAAATACCAAAAAATACTCAAATTTATATCGTTGATACATATGGGGAATCAAAAACATTTTTTAAAATCAGCAAAGTTGTCTTTCTTGGTAAATCTTTGACAGTTCAAGGTGGACAAAACCCATTGGAGCCCGCAAGATTCAATTGTAATATACTCCATGGCCCTAATGTATCAAACTTTTATGAAATTTATAAACTTCTAGATGAAAATAAAATTTCCTTTAAAATAAATAATCAAAATCAACTAACAAAGAAAATTAAAGAGTTATTAAAAAAAGATATAAGATCAAAAAATATTGATAGTAAAATCAAAATAATAGGAGAAAAAATTCTTAGGGAAACATTAATTGAACTAAAAAAATTTATTTAGAAATGAAAATAAGTAAACCTAAATTTTGGGACCTTAAAAAACCAAATTATATATCATATTTTTTATTACCGTTCACATTACCCATAATTATCAATAACTTTTTTTTAAGTTTAAAAAAAAATATAAAATATAAAAATATCAGAACTATTTGTGTGGGTAATATTTACTTAGGTGGCACAGCCAAAACACCACTTACTATTAAATTAAATCAACTTTTAAAAAAATCAAATTTTAAAACAGCCACTATTAAAAAGTTTTATAAAAATCAAATTGATGAGCAAAAATTGCTTGAAAGTAAGTCCAGCTTGTACTGTAAAAAACAAAGAGTTGAAGCTCTTAAAAATGCCATTGAAGATAATATTGATATAGCAATATTTGATGATGGATTACAAGATGCCTATATGAAATACGATCTGAGTTTTGTTTGTTTTAATAATGTTAATTGGATCGGTAATGGTTTTTTAATACCTTCAGGGCCACTCAGAGAAAAACTCAAAGATATTTATAAATATGATGCAATATTTCTAAATGGTAATGAAGAAGATAATTCAGAAATTAAAAATTCAATAAAGAAAATTAGCTCAAAAATGAAAATTTTTGAAACATACTATAAGCCAATTAATATTCACAAACTTAATATTGAAGACAACTATTTAATATTTTCTGGAATTGGTAGTCCTAATAGTTTTAAAAAAACTTTATTAAAATATAATTTTAAGATAATTAAAGAAATAATATTTCCTGATCATTATCAATATACAAAAAAAGATATAGAAAAGATAAAATTATTAGCAATGGATTTGAAAGCTACAATTATAACCACAGAAAAAGATTATGTAAAAATTTCTCAGCAAAGTTTAAATAAAATTAATTTTTTAGAAATTGATCTTGTTATAAAAAAAGAAGACGAATTAATTACTTTTATTAAATCAAAAATATGAGCTCTATAAAATATTTCGTTCAATTTCTTATAATTTTTTTTCTTTTTATAATATTTAAAATTTTAGGTTTGAATCTTGCATCAAATTTTTCAAGTTTGTTTTTAAAAATCTTTGGACCATTTTTTAGATCAAAGAAAATAATAGATAATAATATTCTTAAGGCTTTTCCAGCAATAGATTCTGAAAATTTGAAAAAAATCAGTATGAATATGTGGGGTAATTATGGACGAATTTTATCAGAATATGTTTTTTTAAAAAATTTTAGAGAATCCAAGTTTGAAGACAGATTGGAAATTGTGGGTCAGAATATTTTAGATGAAATTAAAAAAGAAGGTAAACCAGTAATATTTATTTCTGGTCATTTTAACAACTTTGAGCTAATGGCCATGCATATTGAAAAGTCAGGTGTTGATTTAGCTGTGATTTATAGGCCATTAAATAATAAATTTTTAAATTCAATAATGGAAAAAATTAGAAAAAAATATATTTGTAAAAATCAAATTAAAAAGGGTGTGGCTGGAACTAAACAATTACTTTCATTTTTTAAAAATAACCATTCTATTGCTTTAATGATTGATCAAAGAGTATCACAAGGCATAAAATCAAATTTCTTCAAACAAGAAGCATATACAACAACAATACCCGCACAATTTGTAAAAAAATTTAATTGCAAAATTGTTCCAATCTACGTGGAAAGAATTAATAAGATTAACTTTAAATTAACAATAAGTAAACCTCTTGAATATTCCGATGAGAGTACAATTGAAGGTATAACTCTTGATCTAAATCATGTTATTGAAAAAATGATCCTAAAAAATCCTGATCAATGGATATGGACTCACAATAGGTGGAAGTAAATTTATTTTTTATTTAAGATTTCTCTTTTTAAAAAAGCCTCTTTATATGAATAGTAAGCCTCTTGCAGGTCAACGTTCCAATAATTTAGCTCTTCTAATCTAATTGGTTTGCCCGAAATGACACACAATACGTGATCTCCATTTTCAATAACTTGAAAATTATTCGCTAAATATTTTATTTTGGCTAATTTTTTATTCATTTTTAGTTTATATATTAATACATGAAAGTTGGAATAATAGGAAGTGGTGGGCGTGAGCATGCCATATGCCATTCTTTAAAAAAATCTGGTAAAATTACGGAAATCTATTGCTTTCCTGGAAATGCAGGTACGGCTAAAATAGCAAAAAATATTACAATCGATCTAGAAAATTTTAATACCCTTAAGAAGTTTATTCTATCAGAAAAAATAGGTTTGGTAATAATTGGACCAGAAAAGCCACTTGTTGATGGGATTGTTGATTTTTTACAAAAGAATAAGATTAAAGTATTTGGCCCAAACCAAATGGCTGCTCAACTTGAAGGTTCTAAAATCTTCACAAAGAATCTTTGTAAGAAATATAAAATTCCAACTGCTGAATTTGGTATTTTTACAGATAAAGAAACTGCTTTTAGTTTTACAGAAAATGCTAACTATCCTCTCGTTATAAAAGCAGATGGCTTAGCTTCTGGCAAAGGTGTTTATATATGTAAAAATAAGAATGACGCAAAAGAAGGAATAAATGAAATATTTGAAGGAAAATTTGGCTCAGCAAGAAATTTACTAATAGAAGAATTTCTTGTTGGTGAAGAAATGAGTTATTTTATTATAAGTGATGGAAAAACAATAAAAAACTTTGGAACAGCGCAAGATCATAAAAGAGTTCTTGAGGGTGATCTTGGAAAAAATACTGGCGGCATGGGTGCTTATTCCCCATCTAGATTAATCAATAATGAGTTGGAACAAAAAATATTAAATAAAATAATAATGCCTACAATAAAAGCTCTTGGAGACCTTAATACAACATATGTTGGTTTTTTATATGTTGGCCTCATGATTATTGATAATGAGCCTTATTTAATTGAATACAACGTTAGAATGGGTGATCCAGAATGCCAAACTATTTTACCTATGCTGAAAACTGATTTGCTTGATATATTTATGTCATGTTGCGATGGATTGTTGAGTGAAACACAAATTAATTGGCACAATAAAAAAAGCTTATGTGTAGTCTTGTGTTCAAAGGGATATCCTGACGAATTTGAAAAAAATATACTAATTGCAAATATAAATAAAATAAATTTAAATAAAGATGAATATTGTTACCATGCAGGAACTAAATTAATTAAAAATGAAGTTTTTGCAGTGGGTGGTAGAGTTTTAAGTTTTGTTTCTTTATCTGATAACTTTAAGGAATGTAGGAATAAAATTTTCCAAACAATACGTTTATTAAAATGGGATAAAGGTTTTTTTCGTAAAGATATTGGTTACAAGGTAATTGATGAATGAGAATAATATCTGGAAATTTCAAGGGTAAAAAGATTCTTGAGCCAAATGACGAATCTACTAGACCACTTAAAGATTTAACTAAAGAAGCTTTATTTAATATAATTTTACATTCAAATAAATTTGATATGAAAATAAAATTATCCCATATCTTAGATTTATTTTCTGGTGTTGGGTCATTTGGTTTGGAATGTTTATCTCGAGATGCCTCATCTGTAACTTTTATCGAAAATTATAAAGGTGTGTTACCAATTTTAAAAAAAAATATTATAAGTCTTAATTATTTTGATAAATCTAGAATAATTGAAAAAGATATATTTAATCAATTAGATTTTAATACATTTAAAAATAAATTTGATATAATATTTATAGATCCACCTTATAAAGAAAAATCTTTATATGAACTATTAAAAAAAATATCTGAAGCAAAGATTCTAAATGAAGAAGGCATAATAATTATTCATAGACATAAAAATGAAAATGATGAATTTCACAAATTATTGAATATAATAGAGGAAAAAAGCTATGGTATTTCTAAAATTATGTTTGGGAAATTTTTTTAGACTAAAATTTTTCTAGTTTCTGCTTTTATTAATTCAACAGAAGGCTGATCATATGGATTAACTTTTAACGCTCTACCAAGTAGTATGGTTTCTAAAATAAAAAAACAAAAAAGCTCACCAAGCGACTGCTCATCTTTACTAACAACCTCAAAACTTCTAAAGGGTATATTTTTTTTTATAAATATATTTTCAGTAGCGATTTTTTGGGAAAATTTTATTTTCTCTAAAGTCTTATTTTTTAAATAACTATGTGATTTGAGTATTTTACTATTGTTGATTTTATAAGTATTTTTATTTTTTACATGAAAAAAAGTAAAAAAATTATTTTTAGGGCCATCTAAATAAAGTTGCATAACGCTATGGTTATCTTTAGGCATTGATGAAATAATTGGTAAAATTCCCTTACCCTTTTTTCCTAAACTTTCTGCTATTAACTGTTGATACCATCTAAATAAATTATCTGAAGAATTATCATAATTTAATATTATTGAATTAAATTTTTTATTTTTAATAAAAAATAGTGTGCTCGTAACGTTCGAAACTAACAAATTAATAAAATTTTTATTTTTGATTAAATTATTTAGTTGTTTAAATTTACTTGCATTCAAGCCCATTAATTCTGCAGGCAACATACCAACTTCTGACATTACTGAATATCTTCCACCTATAAAATTATTATGATTTATGATTTCTGCTTTAAGCTTTAATGCTAGTGATCTTAGGTAGCTATCTTTGGACTCCGTTATGAAAATATTCTTTTCCTTTTTTTTTATCAAAATATTAGCATTACTTATAGTTTCAAGTGTATTGCCTGATTTTGATACTATTATATTTGTAGTTTTTTTATTAATCTTTAAATTTGGTTCTAGATTGTCATAGAAGTTAATTTTTTTTTTAATTTTATGTTTCAAAAAATCATGAATTGCCTGTGTTCCAATTATAGAGCCACCCATGCCAATTACACTAAAAGTTTTTTCTTTTTTGAATTTTTTTATTAGATAATTATTATACTGATACTTGTAAGTTGGAGTGAGAGATTTTAATACCTCATTATTTTCACCTAAAATTTCTTTTAAATATTTCTTTAATTTTTTATTATTAAATTTTTTATTAAAACTTTTGAAATTAATATTTTTAGATAACATTAATTGCTATTCAATATTTTTGAAATTGATCTTTCTAATGGTCCTTTTTTTGTTTTGGTTATTTGCTTTTCAATTTTAGATGATTTTAAAATACCCGAAAAGTCTAAGTTAACACTTTCACTTTTATTGTTAACACTTACTCCCTCTGGTTCTGGTAAATCATCAAAATTGGGTGGTATAATTAATGGATCTTTATTTTTAACGGTAAACTCATCATAGTTATCTTGTTTTGCACCACTCAAATTTTTTTTAATAGAGCTACAGCTAGATATAAAAGTAGCAAATGCTAAAATAATTATCAAATTTTTATTGAATTTCATTATTTTTTTTATAATTAAATAGTTCATCTAAAATAAGGCATATCACACCAATTGTAATAAACATATCTGCTACATTAAAGATAAACCAATGAAAACTACCTATATGAAAGTCAATAAAATCAGGTACAGCCGAATAATATATTCTATCAAAAAAATTACCTAGAGCACCTCCTAAAACTAAAATTAAAGAATACTTTTTTAGTCCATTTGATTTTATGATCATAACAAAGATTACTATGCAAATTATCAAAATGATTAAACTTATAGATTGATAAATTAAATTTTCATTAAATGATAAAAGTCCAAATGCTATTCCCTTATTCCAAATTAAATAAAGATTTAAGTAGGGAGTTAAATAAATATCAACTCCACTCTCTAATTCAGCTTTTTTGAGAATATAGATCTTAGAAATTCTATCAGATAAGAAAATTGCTGAAATAATTATACTATTCAGTAACATCTTCTTAAAATTTTCTTTTAACATTCTTATTCTATTTATACAGGATGTCTCTCACATCCATTTTTATTAATTTTCCAACATACTGAGCACTTCTCTCCTTCAGCTTTTGTTGTTATAGCGGTCACCTCATTTGTTTCTTTTTTTTCAATTTTTACATTAGATGTAATGCATAATTCTGCAAAGTTTGTATTTTCAGTAATTTTGAATAATTTTTCATTTAAACTAACTGTTAAATTTGCTTCAAGACTTGATCCGATTTCTTTGCTTGCTCTTTTGGCTTCTATGCTAATATTACAAATATCTCTAATTTTTTTTAATTCTAGCCATTTTTCATTTAATTTTTTATTTTCAAATGCTTTAGGAAATTTAATAAATTTTTCTAAGTGAATACTTTTTTTATTCTTGTTTGTTAATGTAAAAATTTCCTCTGTCGTAAATGAAAGTATAGGGGCAAACCATTTAAGCAATGATTCTAAAATAATATTTAACACGATAATGCAGCTTTTTCTTTTTTCTGATTTTTTTGAATCGCAGTACAGCACATCTTTTCTAATATCAAAATAAAATGCAGACAAATCTACAGTACAAAAATTTAATAGTTCTTTATAAAGGTTGTGAAAATCATATGTCTTAAAATAGTTTTTAAAATTTTCATTTAAATTATAAACTCTGTGAAGCATATATTGTTCTAACTCAGGTAATTCATTTAAATCTAATTTTTCAAAATTGATTTTCTTAAAATCATCATTTATATTTCCAAGTAGATACCTGAATGTATTTCTAATCTTTCTATAAGATTCTGCGTGCTGCTCTAAAATAGAATAATCAATTCTTAGATCTTCTTCATAATTTGATGAGGCAACCCATATTCTTAAAATATCAGCACCATACTTTTTTAAAATATCTTCTGGAGCAATTACATTTCCGACCGATTTAGACATTTTAAGACCCTTGCCATCTACTACAAATCCATGTGATAATATTGATTCATAAGGAGCTCTACCTCTGGTTCCACATGATTCTAACAATGATGAATGAAACCAGCCCCGATGCTGATCAGATCCTTCTAGATACATTGATGCAGGCCACTGAAGATCTTCTCTTTTTTCTAGAACAAATGCATGCGTGCAACCACTATCAAACCAAACCTCTACAATGTCACTTATTTTATCGTAATCTTCTGCTTTATACTTGTCTCCTAAAAATCTTTGTGGGTCGTCAGAGAACCAACAATCAGAGCCTTCTTTTTCATAAATACTTGCAATATTTTCATTAACCTCATCATCAGCTAAAATTTCTTTAGTAGCTTTATGAACAAATATGGGCAACGGCACTCCCCAAACCCTTTGTCTAGAAACGCACCAGTCAGGTCTCGTCTCTATCATTGCCTTTATTCTCTCCCTCCCTTTATCTGGGTAAAATGTTGTGTCATCAAGTGCTTTTAGTGCTTTTTTTCTTAACCCATGACTTTCCATAGAAATGAACCATTGTGGAGTTGCTCTATGAACTAGTGGAGCTTTTGATCTCCATGAATGTGGGTACGAATGTATTAACTCTCCACTAGATAATAATTTTTTTTGTTCTTTTAATTTTTCAATAACAATCGGGTTTGCTTTAAATATATGTACTCCTTCAAACAAAGGAATATTTTTAGTATATTTTCCATCACCATCAACTGTTTCGATTGCTTTGATTCCATGGTTTAAACAAAGGTTAAAATCATCAGGGCCATGACTTGGGGCACAGTGCACTATACCAGTACCCTGTTCTGTTGTTACAAATCTTGCCTCTAACATTGGAATATCATTATCATAACCAAGTTCTAAAAATGGATGAAAACAAATTGTGTCTTTAAAATCTTTTCCTTTAAATCTTTTAATTTCTTTATAGCTTTTAATATCACAATCTTTAATGACAGATTCTAACAGCGCCTCAGCAATCACTATTTTTTTATTTTTAAAATCCCCTTCATCATTTAATTGAATTATTAAATAGTCTAAGGCTTCATTGTAAGCTAAAGCCTTATTCGCAGGTATTGTCCATGGTGTTGTGGTCCAAATTATAACATCTGTTCCTTCTAGATGTTTTAAATTTGATTTTTTTACTGAGAAAGCAGTGTATATTGTGTCTGACTTATGGTCTTGGTATTCAACCTCAGCATCAGCTAAAGCAGTTTTTTCTACAGTTGACCAGAGAACTGGCTTAAAGCCTCTATAGAGACTGCCTTCTTTTAAAAACTTGCCTAATTCTCTTACAATTTGTGCCTCAGCATCAAAGCTCATAGTAGAATAATAGTTTTCCCAATCACCTACAACTCCTAATCTTTTAAATTGTTCTTTGT
>Ga0307986_10001821_pt1 | contig 15403 bp, 16 predicted proteins | sample EllFjometageno82_FD_203170 | JGI IMG/M metagenome (GOLD analysis project Ga0307986, IMG submission 203170) | Marine microbial communities from Ellis Fjord, Antarctic Ocean - #82 | ecosystem: Environmental > Aquatic > Marine > Unclassified | place: Southern Ocean | collected 2014-10-09
TGCTTTTTAGGACTTCAATAAAAAGTATTTTCTTATTTAACACTTTAAGCTCTTTATATCTTCTTAAAGCTCTGGTCTTTACGTTTGCTGTGATAAAAAATTTGAAATTAGCATCAGGAATAATTTTATAAGTTATGTCTCTACCATCCAGACAAGAACCATTGTATCCTTTAGGAGGGTAGTATGCACTTTTAATTTGAAAAGCATGAACAAGTTTTCTTATTTTTTTATCTTTTGATATTATAGAGGCCATAGTTCCAACCTCATCAGATAATAAATATCTATTTCGTAGATCCTTCATACTTAACTTAGCTATTTTTTTTTTTATTAAAGTATGACTATATTTTTTTGGCTGAGTAAGCTTAAGGTTAGCTATTAATCTATAAATTTTACCTGTATCTAAATAAAATAAATTAAAATGTTTAGAAATTAGCTTTGCTTGTGTTCCAGCACCAGCAGCAGCAGGAGAGTCTATTGCAACTTTAATCATATTTTTTAATTTCATAAAGATTTACTGCTTATTTTTTTAATTATTTTTAGAAATGAGGGAAAGGAAGTATTAATTGAATCCTTGTCCTGAATTTTCCACTGTCCGCCACAAGTTAAAGCAGCAATTGTGCTCATCATAAAAACCCTATGATCTTTTAGGTAATTTTTAATTGTAATTGGTTTCGTAATCCTTAAATCAGGTTGACCATAAATTTTTATTGAGTCTTTTGTTATTTCAGTTTTAATACCCATCATATTTAAAATTTTGGAACCCCATTTTAATCTTGGACTCTCTTTTTGATTTAGTTCAGATAGATCTTTAAAGTAAGAAACTCCTCTTGCTCTAGCAGCAACTAAAAAAATAATTAGAAATTCGTCTATAGCACTACTGTTCAATCTTGGAGGACAATTTATACATTTAAGGTTATTAGAGCTTACAACAAAAATATCAGCTATTTTTTCACCTCTATAATTCTTTTGATTTTTAAATAGTATTTTTGCCCCCATTTTTTTTAAAATCTCAATAACACCTGCTCTGGAAGGATTAATGTTAACATTTTTAATTAATAATTTTGAATTAGGAGTGAGTATCGTAAGTACCAGAAAGAAAGCACTTGAACTTATATCCCCAGGTATAAGGTAGTCTAGTACTGGAATTTTATTTGATTGCTTTATCTCAATATAATCATAATTGTTAGCTTTTCTTATTTTTATAGGAATCTTTAAATATTTAAAAAGCAGTTCTGAATGATTTCTTGATTTTTTTGCTTTTATCAATGTAGTTCCGGAAGCATTAAGAGCGGCAAGCATCACGCTACTTTTACATTGAGCAGAACCTTTATCTTCTAGATAATTTATTCCTTTTGCATATTTTGAACCTAAAATCGATAAAGGTAGTTTACCTTTTTTTTTAAAAAAAAATTTAACACCAAATTTTTGAAGAGGTTTAGTAACTCGAGAGAAATCTCTTTTTGTTAAACTTTTATCCCCGATAAGCTTTATTTTATAGGGAGACTTTATTAATAGGCCAAGTATTAATCTTCCAAGAGTACCAGAATTTTTTGCATCAAGTATTAAATTTTTTTTGTATTTAAAACCATTAATTCCATTACCAAAAATTTCACTGTATTTTTTATTGATTTTGACCTTAATTCCCAATTTTTTTATTATTTTTATTGCAGCCAATACATCTTCAGACATTAAAAGATTGTATGCTTTAGATTTACCAGTTGCTTGCGAGGCTAATAACACCCATCTTATTGAGAGACTTTTATCTCCATCGATATGTATAGTTTTGTTAAAAGGGTTAATTTTATTTTCTATCTTAAATAAATTTCTCATTATAGTTTCTTATACTTTAGTTAATCTTAAAAGATTCTCCAAAATATACGTCTTTAGCTATTGGGTTATTAACCAGCTGTGAAGGAGATCCTTTTGCAATGATTTTACAATTTGAAAGAATCATCGCTTCATCTACGCACGTTAGCAAGTCTCTAGCCTGGTGATCGCATATACAGATACCAACATTATTTTCAGTTTGAAGATTGACAATTATTTGTTGAAGCATTTTTATTGTAAGAACATCAAGAGCAGCAAAACATTCATCTAAGAGAAGAATCTTGGGGTCACCCAGCAGTGTTAGGGCTATAGCTAATTTCTTTTTTTGGCCACCAGATAAAAGATGCGCCTTAACATTAGCGACTGCATCAAGTTCAAATTTAGAAATAAGAAGATCAACTTTTGATATTCTTTCTTTAATATTTGAAATTAAAATTTCACCAATTGCCCTTAAATTTTCTATTGTAGTTAAATCATGAAAATAACCACCACTTTGAGGAACAAAACCAATTTTAAACTTACTTGTTCTTAAAAATATTGGGTATGTTGTGGCATTAGTATTTTTAAAAAAAATAGAACCATAGTCAGGTTGAATTAATCCAGTAATTAAATTAAATATTGTCGATTTACCAGCACCATTTGGACCAAGAAGTCCCAATATTTCTCCTTGGTTTATCTTAAAAGAGACGTTGTCTAGTATTTTCCTTTTTCCGAATGATAGGGAGACTTTATTCAAAGATACTAATGGGGTCTTTTCCTTAAAAGAAGTAATTCTAAACTTTTTAATTATTGCCATTTTGATTTTGTCCAATAATTTTAATTTTTTTATATTTATTATTCATAAAAATTCTAGAATCTTTAGTTATTAAATCTATTTCTACTTTATCAGCTAATAATTCCATGTCTAAACCTTTATAAAAAACATCACCAGTCAACGTTGCCAAATTTTTTTCCGTAGATAGATTCATGTTCTCAGTTTTTATGTAATGTTTGGGGTATCTAATATTAACATTTTCATAAAATTCTGTTTCATAAGTTTCATTATTGTACATTGCATAACCAGAGGTTATATCTATTGAATCGGTATTTATAAACAGCAGTTTAGCCGTAACATCTGTCATGTAGATAATTGATGGATCTTGACTATCAATTTTACCTTTTTCTGACGATATCTGATAAGTGTTCCCAGAATTGTCTTTTGAGAGATATAATATATCTTTTATTAAATTATCTTTATCATTATTTGAAGACACCTCTTCCAAAGTACCGAACTCTTTTTTTGGTAAAATACTTAAATCTTTATCATCATCATTATTATTAAAATAAATATTAAATGTTGTTAAAATAATTAATAAGGTAAAACTAAATAATATTAGCTGTAAAAAAATTTTTTTTTTCATCCTAAAATTAGTCAACACTATTTTTAAGTAAATCGTGTATATGAATAATTCCTATAGTTTTTTTCTTTTTTTGTTCACTAATGACGCATAAACTTGTTATCTTATTTTCATTCATGACAGAAAGAGCCTTCATAGCAAACATATCTTTATCCACCCGAATTGGATTTTTAGTCATAACTGCTCTTACTTTTAAATCATGTAAATTTTTATTTTTTTGACCCACTCTTCTAATTTGTCCATCTGTAATGATACCAGTAGTATCCCCCTTACTATTTCTTACAATTAAAGTACCTAATTTTTTTGATGTTATAATTTTTAAAGCATTCTTCATTGTAGACTCTTCGTTCACAAAGGGAATTTTATTTCCTGTTATCATTAATTCTTCAACTGTTCTCAACTTAGCTCCTAAATTTCCTGAGGGATGAAATTTTTTAAAATCTTTTTTGCTTATTCTTTTTTTATTCAAAGTTGCTACAGCTAAAGCGTCTCCTATACTTAATTGATTTATAGTGCTTGAAGTAGGTACAATTCCTAGACCAGCTTCTGTAACCTCTGGTATAAGAAGTTTAATATTGGAAGCTTTATACAACATTGAATTTTTTTTTGACATTATTCCAATTAAGAAAATTTTATTTCTATTTGCATAATTAATAATATTTTTTAATTCTTCAGTAGATCCTGAATAACTTATCAAAACCAAAATATCTTTTTTTGAAATACTACCAAGGTCTCCATGTGAACAATCATTTGCAGAAAGAGAAAATGAAGGAGTTCCAATGGAAGAAAATGTTGAAGCAATTTTGGCAGCTATTAAACCGCTCTTGCCAACCCCACATAGAATTACTTTAGATTGACAATTTGAGATAGCTTCTACAGCATCATTAAATGTATGATTGATTGAATTCTTTAATTTTATTAGAGCCTTTATTTCTAGGTCAATTACATCTTTAGCAATTTTCTTATAATTATCTTTTTTCATTTAGTGAGACCAAATATCATCTTTAAATAAAGCTAAATCAAGGTCAACTCGAGTTTTTAAAAATTTTAAACAATCGCTATATAGAACATTCCGTTTTTCTCTTATAAGAATTTTGTTTAATTCTTCATGAATTTTATGCAAGTAAACAACGTCATTTGCACAATATTTTAATTGCGCTGGCGATAATTCGCCTCCAAAATCTGAACTTTGAAATTGTTTGCTAACATCAATGTTAATAAACTCTTTAATTAAAGTTTTAAGAGAATGGCTGTCAGAATAGGATCTAGCTAATTTCGAAGCAATCTTAGTATCTAAAATATTTTTAGTTTCTATTTTTAGATAATATTTAATATGAGCCATATCAGCTCTACCGTAATGAAATATTTTTGTGATTGATTCATCCGAAAGAATTTTATTTAAATTTGGAGCATTATAACTTGTTCTATCTAATTGAATAATATGAGCGTCTGCATTTCCACTTGATATTTGAATAAGACATAAAGGGTCACGCTTAACATTGAGACCCATAAACTCTCCATCAACTGCTATAATATTGCCTAAATCTAAATCTTCTGGTAGATCATCTTTGTGAAGTTTAATATCAATATTCATTTTTAATTATATATATATGAAAGCAAAAAATTGTCTAATTTTTGGTGGCAGTGGTCAAATTGGACTTAATTTAATCAGGAAGCTTACCAAAAATAATTACATTGTTACTGTAGTTACTAGAAATATTCATCAAAAAGGCTACAAAATCAAAACACAAGCTAATGCTGGTTATATTAATATTGTTGAAGCAAATATTTTTGATGAAGCAAAAATTAGAGGACTTTTTAGCAAAACGGATATTTGCATCAACCTAGTTGGAATTTTGTATGAAAGTAAAAAGGGTAACACTTTTGAAAATATTCATTCTATCTTTCCGTCAGTTTTGGCTAAATTATGTAAGGAATATAATGTTGAACAATTTATTCACCTTTCTGCTTTGGGGATTGATAGTGCAATAGATTCAGAATATGCAAAAAGCAAACTTAAAGGAGAAATGAATATAAAAAAAAATTTCCCTTTGGTAGCTATTTTGAGACCATCTGTAGTTTATTCTATAGACGATAATTTTACTACGAGCTTTATGACTTTGCTGGCCAGACTTCCAATTTTTCCACTTTACTATAATGGAAATACTAAATTTAAGCCTATCCATTGTTCCGACTTAACAGACATTATCTATTATTTGATTTTAAAAAAAATTTATTCTAAAACAATCGAATGTGTGGGGTCAGAGATAATTTCAATGAAAGACATCTTAAAGAAACTATTAACTCTTATGAATAAAAATAGACTTTTGATTCCATTCCCCTTGTTTGTAGCAAAAATGAATGCAATGTTATTTCAATTATTTCCTAAACCTTTATTAACACTAGATCAGCTTAGACTATTAAAATATGACAATGTTCCATCAAAAAAATATCCAACAAATTTTGAAATAGGAGTTCCAAGTACAAGAGTTTTTGAAAAAGAAGTTGAAAAGTATTGTTATATGTGGAGAGAGGGTGGGCAATTTTCTACTAAAAAATATAATTCTAAAAAACAGAGCTAATTTTTAGTAGAAATTTCAAACTAAAATTATATAATTTATTTTATGACAGTTAATATTATCTATGTCCTGATGTTCTTAATTTTTACATTTCTATTATATTTAATTATCATGTCTATCATTAGGGGTATTGATGGAAAAAATAAAAAATAAAGTAATAATTTTAAAAAAATACTAGACTGTACTAACTTTCTTTTCAATATATTGAGGCACATCTTCTTCTTTATCAGTGGTAGTTTCTTCCCTTCTTCCTTTTGGCTGATAAGCGTATAGCAAATGAAGTTTACAATATGAAAAATCTTTTAAAGAAGATCTTCCACAAAAATAAAAAAGTTTTTCTTCTGGATGTCCTATAGGCCACTTGCAAGAACTTTCATCCAGTTCTTCTAACTTTTTAGGATTTTCTGGCTCAAAATCTTTATCGATAAGCAAAGATTTAAACTTATTTTTTTTCCCGTGCTTTTGTTTGGAATTATCTTCTTCATCATTGCTGTTAAAATTTTTATTTGCTAAGGCGCTCCTAGCTGTAATCTTTGAAGATAAGTTTAGTCTATTTGCTTTTCCAATAACAGCATTCCTACTAACATCACCGATTATTTCTGCAATTTGACTAGCCGTCTTCCCTTTGCCCCAAAGTTCTTTTAACTTATTAACTTTTTCTTCGTTCCAGCTCATAATCTACATTTAGTATGTTAATTAAATTTTATAACTATATACAGATCACATAAGTTTATAAAAAAAACAATAGATAATTTTGTTTTGTACACAAATAATTTAAAATTTATAAATGATTACTTATGGTTGAATTAAATAAAAAATATTTAATAAGTGTAAGAAGATTTGGTTTTATAAACTGGATTGGTTTTAAAAGTTTATGGCTTAAAGAATGCAATAGGTTTATGGCAGTTTGGCAACAAACATTACTATCTCCACTTGTATCGAGCTTATTATTTCTATCTGTTTTGTCACTCGCATTAGGAAATAATAGAGGAGATGTTCTTGGTTATTCTTTTATAAGTTTTTTAGCACCGGGGTTGATTGCAATGAGTATTCTAACTCAATCATTTAGTCATTCAGTATCTTCGTTGATGATAGGAAAAATTCAAGGAAATATTGTTGATATGCTTTATGCACCTTTATCAGCATTAGAGGTTTCAATGGCAATAATATTAGCAGCTCTTACAAGAAGTTTTTTAATTGCAATAATTTCAATGGGTGTTTTCTCTTTAATAGTTGAAATGCCAATAAATAATATTTTATTTATTTTTATTTTTGGTTTCCTGAGTGCTTTTATACTGGGGAGTTTAGGTTTTATTACCGGTCTTTGGGCTGAAAAATTTGATCATACCGCAACAGTAACCAACTTTGTTATTACTCCCCTAAGTTTTTTGTCAGGTGTTTTTTACTCTATAGATAAACTTCCTAAATTTTTTCAAACCATCAGTCATATTAATCCATTCTTTTATATGATTGATGGATTTAGATATGGTTTTTTAGGAAAATCAGATGGTTCTATAAGTGTGGGATTAATTTATTTAACAATTTTAAGTATTGTAATGTGGTATGTGGCTTTTTTTCTTTACAAAAAAGGTTATAAAATTAAGTCTTAAAACATGAGTGCTTTAGCAAAAAATTATAATAGAAAAAAAATTTCATTTAGCCATGGAAAGGGAAGTTTTCTTTATTCAACTAATGGAAAAAAATATTTAGATTTTGTTCAAGGAATTGCTGTTAATTCTTTAGGACATGCCAATTCATATTTAATAAAAGCAATTAATAAACAATCCAAAAAACTTTGGCATGTATCTAATGCATTTATAATCCCAGAAGGGGAAAAGTTGGCTACAAGATTAGCCAAAAAAACTTTTGCTGACTTTATTATCTTTCAAAATAGTGGAGCAGAAGCAACAGAAGCAGCAATTAAAATTGCAAGAAGATATTTTTATTCAATAGGTCAGCCGAAAAAAAATAGAATTCTTTGTGTTAAAAACTCATTCCATGGAAGAACGTTGGCCACAATCTATGCTAGCGGATCAAAAAAAATGACTGAAGGTTTTGGACCAAAAGTTGATGGATTTGATCATTTTGAGTTTGGAGATCATAAATCATTAATAAAATCTATAACGAATAAAACAGCTGGGATTATGGTTGAAACTGTTATGGGTGAAGGTGGAATTAAGGTTATTCCAGATTGGTGTTTAAAGGGATTAAGAAAAATCTGTAATGAAAAAAAAATTTTATTAATTTTAGACGAAGTTCAATGCGGAATAGGTAGATCTGGAAATTTTTTTGCTTATGAAAGCTCAAAAATTAATCCCGATATTGTGCCAATAGCGAAAGGCATTGGAGGGGGCTTTCCGCTTGGAGCAGTTTTAATGAATAAAAAAGTAGCATCTGGAATGACAGCAGGAACCCATGGCTCAACATTTGGTGGAAATCCATTAGCAATGTCTGTTGGAAATGCAGTTTTAGATCAAATATTTAAAAAAGGATTTCTTATGAACGTTAAAAAAGTATCAAAATATTTTTTCTCTGAATTAAACAAATTGAAGAAAGAGTTTCCAGACGTAGTTAAAGAAGTAAGAGGTGTTGGATTGTTGATTGGATTACAGCTATATAACGATCAAACAAAATTTATTCAAAAATTGATGGATAATAAACTATTGACAATTAGAGCTGCAGAAAACGTTATAAGAATATTGCCTCCACTTAATGTTAAAAAAAAAGAAATAGACCTATCTATAAAGATAATTAGAAAAGTCTGCCTAACACAAAAATAAAAATGAATCATTTTATCACACTTAAAGACATACCTGCGGTAGATCTTAGAAAAATTGTAACTGATGCAAAAAAAAGAAAAGATAAAAGAAAAAAATTTAGTACTCTTGAGGTTGATAAAGACAAACCTTTAAAAGGAAAGTTGCTTATTCAAATGTTTGAAAAACCAAGCCTTAGAACAAGATTAAGTTTCTACCTTGCAATAAAACAATTGGGTGGTGGAACCATAACCCTTAAAGCAAATGAACTACACCTTGGAAAAGGAGGAGAAAGTTTGGCCGATACAGCAAAAATTTTATCAACTTATGGTGATGGTTTTATGTTGAGAACTGATAGTGATAAAAAAATAGATGATTTTAGTAAATATTTAACAATACCCATTATTAATGGATTGAGTCCATCATCTCACCCAACACAAGTTTTGTCAGATATTTTCACTGTAGAAGAAATTAAAAAAAAGCCTATTTCAAAATTAAATATCTGCTGGATTGGAGATTCAAATAATGTTCTCAATAGTTTAATCGCAGCATCTGTTAAGTTTTCTTTTAGATTAAATATTGGTTGTCCTAAAAATTATGAGCCTAAAAAATTTATATTTGATTGGGTAAGAAAAAATAAAGGGAATATTAATGTTTATAATGATGCTAAAAAAGCAGTAAAAAATTCTGATGTAATCTTTTCAGATAAAGTTATTTCTTTAAATGATAAAGTTAATAAAAATAAAAAGATTAAAAATTTTAAGAATTTTCAAATTAACTCTAAATTAATGAGGTTTGCTAAAAAAGATGTAACATTTTTACATTGTTTGCCAAGAGGTACGGAAGTATCGAGTGAAGTCTTTTTAGGAAAAAACTCAAAAGTGTGGTTACAGGCACTCAATAGAGTGCATGTTCAAAAGAGTATTTTATTATATTGTTTTGATAAGTTAAGGTAGCAATTTAGGGTTATCACTTTTTTGATTTAAGTATTTAATTACAGAAGCTCTGTCTTTCTCTTTCCTTAAACCAGCGTAGGACATTTTAGTTCCCTTTAAGTAAGAGGAAGGTTTTGTTAAAAAACCGTTTAACTCCTCAAACGTCCACTCTTTACCGTAAGAAGCTAAAGCTTTAGAGTATTTGTAATCATCTACACCACCAACTGCTCTTCCGACCACATTGTATAAAGCTGGACCAATTTTATTTTTTCCACCTTTATTTACTGAATGGCAGGCTGCACATTTTTTAAAAATTTTTTCACCACCTACAACATCACCTAATGCCATTATTGTAGCTATATCAATTTTTTCTATTACATCAGTTGATTGAGATGTAGCAGAAGCCAATTGGTCTTCTACTTCAACTTGATATCCAGGGTTTTTAGGTTTTTCTACATGAAAAACACTATCTGCAATTTTTCCTAAACCGATTACAAGCAGAGCAACCATTAAAACTGCAGCAATAATTTTATTTAGTTCAAACGAATCCATTTAATTATAATTATTTGAGATATAACATGATAATTAAAAGAATACTTAATTTTTAATTTTATAATTTTGCGTCTGTTAGACGCATAAAGCAGGTAATTTTATAATGACAAAAACTCTAATATTAATCCCCTCAAGAATGGCTGCAACCAGACTGCCTGGAAAGCCACTTTTAAAAATTAATAATTTATCTATAATTTCACATGTTTTTAAGAGAGCAGAAGAAGCTAATATTGGTGAAGTAGTAGTTGCAACAGAGGATCAGGAGATACTTGAGGATGTTTTGAAAAATGGTGGCAAAGCAGTTCTAACTCAAAGTGATCATAAAACTGGTACAGATAGAATTTTTGAAGCTTATAAAAAACTAGATATAAAAAATGTTGATTACATATTAAATCTACAGGGAGATGAGCCCGACATTAATAAAATTGATATCATTAATCTAAATAATCTTATGATAAATCATGATGCTGAATTAGGAACATTAGCAGCAAAAATTAAAGATGATAAAATGTTAAATAATAAAAATGTAGTCAAAGTCATTGTAGAAAATAAATTAGAAGAAAGTAATTTTCCTCCTGCATTAAATTTTACTAGAAATAATTTATCAACAAGTAGTAAAAATATTTATCATCATATTGGAATTTACTCTTATAAAATAAGTGTATTAGAAAAGTTTGTTAGCTTAAATCAAACAAACAATGAAAAAATAAATAAATTAGAACAGTTAAGAGCTTTAGACAACAAGCAAAAAATAAATGTAGCTTTAGCAAAATCCTCTCCTATAGGAGTTGATACTGAAGAAGATTATCTGGCTATAAAAAAAATTATGGAATATAAAATATAAAATGAGTAAAATTTATATTCAAGGAACTTTTGGAGCTTATTCACACTTAGCAGCACTTGAAATTGAGCCTAATGCAGAAATTATACCATGCAAAACTTTTGATGAATGCTTTTTAAAGGTATCATCAGAAAATGGTTCAAAAATGGTAATACCTGAATCAAATCGTATTACAGGAAACATTGGAATAGAGTATTTAATTTTTAAATATAGACTAAATATTTATGCAGAATATTTTCAAAAAATTGAACATAATTTATTGGGACAACCAGAGAGCAGCTTAAAAGATATAAAAGATGTTTTTTCCCATACACAAGGTTTGGCTCAATGTTCAAATTTTATTAAAAATAATAATTTTATTGAACATATACGTGCCGATACAGCCGGTTCTGCTGAAGCAATTTCAAAAAAAAAAATTAAAAGTGACGCAGCAATTGCCTCTTCATTGAGTGCGAAAATTTATAAGCTCAAAATACTTGCATCCAACATTGAAAATGAAAAAAGCAATACAACTCGATTTTTAGTTATGGGTAAAGAAGTTCGCCAACCAGACTTCGGAGACAAAAGATATATAACATCTTTTTTATTTAGATTAAAAAGTAAACCTGCTGCACTCTATCAGTCGTTAGGGGGTTTTGCGATTAATGGTGTAAATCTAACAAAGTTACAGAGCTACCCAGAACAAAACTCGTTTAAATCATACTTTTTCTTATGTGATCTAGATGGCCACATTGAAGATCCAAAAGTTCAAAAATCTTTGGAAGAATTAGGACTACATTGCCAAGATTTTCACGTGCTAGGTGTTTTTGAGGCAGATAAATTTAGAGAAAAATAATCCAGAAACTTTTCTTGTAGATTGGAAATTATTACTGCTATAATAGTTGAGGAGGCTAGAGGTGAATGCTGCTTGAACCCGACCAGATCTTAACGGAAGCAGTCGTAGAGACAGTTTTTCAGGTTCTAGTCTCCTTATAAAAATGAATAAAAATACAAAAGTTTTAGCTTTAAAATATAGACCTCAGACATTTGCTGACCTTATTGGCCAAGATGTTGTTGTTGAAACAATAACCAATTCAATTAAAGCAAATAAAGTCCCTAATGCTTATCTTTTTACAGGGATTAGGGGAGTTGGAAAAACTACTACGGCAAGAATAGTTGCTAAATCTTTAAATTGTTCAAATAGTATTGATCGACTTTGCATCGAAGATCTTTGTGAAAATTGTGCAGCTATTTCAAATTCAAATCATATTGACGTATTGGAAATGGATGCAGCAAGTAAAACTGGCGTCGATGACGTAAGGGATCTTATTGAATTTTCTAGGTATGGTCCGACCACTGCTAAATATAAAATATTTATTATTGATGAAGTGCATATGCTTAGCAAGCAGGCATTTAATGCATTGTTAAAAACTTTAGAAGAGCCACCGGAGTATTTAAAATTTATTTTTGCAACTACCGAAATAAAAAAAATTCCAATTACTGTAGTTTCTCGCTGTCAAAGATTTGATTTATCTAGAATTAAGTCTTTAGAATTATTTGATTTTATCAAAAAAATTAAGGTGAAGGAGAATGGAAACGCAACTGATGATGCACTTAAATTAATTGTTAAAATTTCAGAAGGATCTGTTAGAGATGCCTTATCATTGCTTGATAGGGCGTTACTTACATTGGATAAAGACAAAGAGTTAGATTTAACTTCTGCACAAAAAATATTTGGTTACTTTAATAAATCCCAATTAATAAGTTTATTTCAACTTATATTTGAAGGTAAAGAAACTGAAGTTTTAAACACTTATAGAAAAATTTATAATCAGGGAGTTGAGCCTAAAATTTTTATAAATGATTTTTTAGAACTTTTGTATTATTTTAAAAATATAGAATCATTAAACATTGATGGTACAAATTTTTCATTAAATGATGAAGAGTTTAATAAAATTAAAGAAATTTCTGAAAAAGTTAATAATGAAACCTTAATATTATTTTGGCAGTTCACCATTAAAACATTAGAGGAGCTTGATATCGTCTCTAATCAGAATTTATCAATTGAAATGTTTTTAATTAGATTGATTCATCTAAAAAGTACTAAGAATAAACCTGACATGATGCACGAAGGTTCGCAACTGACAAATGAAGATATTACCAAAACATCTCTTTCACAAAAAAAAGATGGTGAAGATTTGTTTGGAATAAAAGATAAAGCCGAAACAATTGATCAAATGAAAAATATTGTTCAAGAGAAAGATATAACATTGAAAGATAATAAAGAAGTTGAGACCCAGGCTAATGTTATAAACTCCTTTGATGACTTGCTAGAAATATGTTCTTTAAAAAAAGAAATTAAATTAAAATATGAATTAGAAAAAAATGTTAATCTTGTTAGTTTTGAAAGTCAAAGAATTGAAATTTCATTTAATGAAGATTTAGATAAAGACTTCATTAAGGATTTATCTTTAAAACTTTACAAATGGACTAATAATAGATGGATAATATCACTCAGCAAAACCAAAGGTCGGCCATCTAAAAAGGATACAGAAATTAACTTAAAAATAGAGTTAATAGAAAGTGTAAAAAATTCTTCAATTTATAAAAATGTTTTAGAAAAATTCCCAGATGCTGAGTTGATTGATGTTAAAACCAAGGAGGAAGCAAATAAGAATGACTGATTTTACAAAGATTTTAGATAAAGCTAAAGAATTAGAATCTAAAATGAAAGAGAGTCAGGAAAAGATTAAAAATATCCAAGTTGAGGGAACATCAGGATCTAACTCTATAAGAGTTACATTAAATGGTGAAAACGAAATGATTAAAATAGATTTATCAGATGAAGTGATGAAGGAAGACAAGGTTATAATAGAAGACTTAATAGTAGCAGCCCATAATAATGCAAAATCTGAATTAAAATCAAAAACATCTGAAGAAATTTCAAAATCCACAAGTGGGTTTGGTATTCCAGGTTTTAAATGGCCACTTTAATAGATGCAAAAAATTAATGAAATAGAAGAGTTAATTAAATTAATTGCTAAACTCCCAGGTCTAGGGCCAAAGTCTGCAAAAAGAATTGTATTAAAGCTTATTAATAATAGGGATGAGTTAGTCAAGCCAATGGCTAATACTCTAGCTCAGGTTTATAAAAACGTTATTAGGTGTCAGTCTTGTGGTACTCTAAAATCTAATTCTTTAGGCTGCAATAACTGTGAAAATACAAAAGAAAAATATAATAAAATATGTGTCGTTGAGGATATTGCAGACCAGTGGTCTATAGAAAATTCTAATATTTATAAAGGGTACTTTCATATACTTGGGGGAACAATTTCATCTCCCGGTCAAAGAAAAGAAGATCTTCTAATTAATTCATTAGTTGAAAGAGTAGTCAAAGAAAATATTGAAGAAGTTATTTTAGCAACAAGTGCAACTGTTGAAGGCCAAACCACAGCATATTACATTCAGGACAGTCTTAAAAAAACGAGTGCAAAAATTACAAAACTAGCACAAGGCTTGCCTGTAGGTGGTGAAATAGAAAGTCTTGATGATGGAACTTTATATTCAGCTTTTAAAAATAGAACAGGAGTTAAGACTAACTCTGATTAGTTTTTTTAATCAATCTATTCAAGTGCAATAACGGTTCTGTGTACCCAGAAGGTTGTTCTTTACCTTTAAAGATTAAATCACAAGCTGTTTTGAAAGCAACTGATTGTTCAAAATTTTCAGACATCATCTCGTAGCTTCCCTTTCCAGAGCGAGTATATGCACCATCGTTTTTATTTTGATTATCAACAATTTTTGCCATTTTTTTCATTATTTCCATAACCTGTGATTTTGTGCAAATATCGTGATGTATCCAGTTAGCAATATGTTGAGAAGAAATTCTTAAAGTTGCTCTATCTTCCATTAAACCAACATTATTAATATCGGGCACTTTTGAGCAACCAACTCCATGATCTATCCACCTTACAACGTACCCTAAAAGAGTCTGTGCAGAATTTGAAATTTCAGAATTAATTTCTTCCATTGACCAATTTGGTCTATTTGCAATTGGAACTGTTAGCAGATCGTCAAGTTTTGCAAATACCCTTTTTTGAATTTCTTTTTGTTTCTCAAAAATATTTATCTCATGATAATGTAGTGCATGAAGGGCAGCAGCCGTAGGTGAGGGAACCCAAGCACAATTTGCTCCAGCTATCAAATGAACAGTTTTTTGTTCCATCATATCCTTCATTTTGTCTGGTGTGGCCCACATTCCTTTACCAATTTGAGCTTTACCTGATAGACCACATTGAAGGCCAGTATCAACATTATTATTTTCATAGGCACCAATCCATTTAGAAGACTTCATGTCACCTTTCTTAATCATAGGGCCAGCTTCCATTGAAGTGTGCATTTCATCACCGGTTCTGTCAAGAAAACCTGTATTGATAAAAAATACTCTATTTTCAAGTGTTCTAATACACTCTTTTAAGTTTGAAGAGGTTCTTCTTTCTTCGTCCATAATTCCAATTTTACAGGTATTTTTTTCTAA
>Ga0307986_10001825_pt1 | contig 15397 bp, 9 predicted proteins | sample EllFjometageno82_FD_203170 | JGI IMG/M metagenome (GOLD analysis project Ga0307986, IMG submission 203170) | Marine microbial communities from Ellis Fjord, Antarctic Ocean - #82 | ecosystem: Environmental > Aquatic > Marine > Unclassified | place: Southern Ocean | collected 2014-10-09
CTTCATCGCAAGTTTTCTCCTTTTATCTTTTTCCGCTTGCGGAAGTTCCCTCATTTGTTTTCTAAATTCTCTAAATTTTTTCATCATTTCCTTATCTATGGGTTGCATCTCAAAGGTTTTCTGTTCGGCGAAGAATGATTCTGCTTTCTTACTATTAGCCTTAATAGCAATCAAACTTGTCGCCATGTCGCCCATAGCAAAAGAGATTCTTCCTTGACGATTGTATAAATAATATTTAGAGCCTTTTGGATTTTGTGGGGATATTAAAGAAATCTTATCAACATTATATTTTTTGCTTTTACTCCTTCTTCCAACTTGTAATACAGTCCAATCATCTGCCGACCTAACGACTGAATCAAACCAAACTGAAACGGATTGTTTAGGTGTTAAAGAATTAAAAATGGATTCTAATTCGCTTTGTTCCATTCTCTTAGGTGCAGAAACCATAACAAATAGTTATCGTTGTTACTATTTAATATCTCTAATCAAGTATCTTTATAAATTCCTCTAATTGAGAATGCTGTCTGCTCAAATTTCTTTCTAAATTCTCAATTTGCCCTTTAATGGACTCCGTATAATTATCAAATCTTGTTTGCTCTTGAGCCATAACAATATCTTTGATAGATGTTGGAATTTTTAAATCCTTAACAGTCAAGCCAAAATCATTCATACTTAAATATCCATTACTATCATATGTGTCAATACTATATTGTGTGCGACCACTTGGGGTAATTAGAGTGTTAAGAACCTTTAATTCATGCGGAAGGATGCCGCCATTTTCAAACCCAAACCGATGGGGGTAGCGATTATTGGAGATGATATGTCTTATAAATAGCGTCTTTTGGTCTTCTGTAACATCTTTAGATGAGAGCCATTCATTAATCATATTAAGGCTACTAATTTTATTATGTGTATCAACCTCTTCTTCAAGTTTTACCTTTCGTGGTGAAACTACATTTCCCTTTTTAATAAGAAGTGTTGCCAATTCTTTGTATCTTGTCACAATTTTTTCTATTGCTGAATTATACTTAGCAACAGTGAAATATTTTTCTAATGCTTCCCAATTATAAATAGGTTCCATCGTCACACCCTTAGCCGAAATTTTGTTAAACTCACCCTCATAATATTTTTCCATCATTTCCCATCTGTTTTTATAAAGTGTTCCTACTGTTGCAATAGCAGGATTCGCCTTAAAAAAAGTATCATAAATAAGAACACTCCGATATATATTAAGGTAGTGCAATTGGTGCGGAGAATTAGGAGTGATATGTTTTGTTAAAAGCCATTCACTAAACGACTCCATGTAGGGCAGATTACCGAATTCTAAATTGCCGTATGCAGGAATTAAACCAACAGCAATATCATTTTTAGAACCACTCCATTCATTATTTGCTTGCATTTGGCCAATAACCACTTCACGATTAAATGGAATGTTTAGGTGGTAATAATCTCGCCCGAACATATCATGTAGGGAATTAAAATTTAGAGAGGAATATTTACTTCTTCTATTAGAACCAACAAATTGAAGAGGGATTTCCCCCCCAAGTATTGCCCTTTGCGTATCAACAAAGTCATTCAATTCATCCAATCCATTAATAACACTTTCATCAGCACCTATGCTCGCAATTGCATCCTGTTGTTTATAACCCCAAATAAGTTCGTATCGTGAGTCTTCTTTTACGGATGCAACCGCATCTGCAACATTACCTATCAATTCACGATATTTTTCACCATCAAACAAACCGGAATGATTTTCATTAAGGTAGTCCCTATAACACTGTAAAAAGGAAGTTCGCAAAGCACTATATTGTAAAGGGGATTCATAATGCAAACCATTATTAGAAAGATGCCCCCATTCAAGAGCAAGTTTTTCACCGAGTCGGGCAGAATCAACATTCATCCACTTATTATAATTATCATTATGCCATCGCCTAAGTTCCTGTATATCACTTAAATCAGTGTTCGCCCATTCCCAAACAAAATTTAAATTCTTTGCTCTAATTGCTCGTTCACTACTCGCCATAAAGGTGTCTGCTTCAAACCCCTTATTAAAGTTTTTGGTAAAAAGGGAATATCCGCCAACTAATGCGACTAAAGAAATAAGTCCGGTCTTTAACTTATTATCCATACGGATTATTTATCCCTGCTACTATTTAATAACATCAATTTAATATTTTTATATATTTGTCGTAATTTAATTCAGTCCCTCTAAGGGCAGATTGTGCTTTAGCAACTTTCTCTTTTGCGTGTTTAATACTATATTTAAAGTGGGTATTCACTTCTTCAAGAACCATATCCTTTAAATCTTTAGAAATAGTAATATCGTTTGCCAAATCAACACCATAGTTAGACAACTCATGGAAATATACACCCTCTCGTTTGTGAATCTCATACTTTCCATCACTATTTTTTTGCCTAACTTCTTGAATTGTGGCTTCCAATCTCCCATGTGGGGTCGGCATACCTAAATTAGCCCCTATTACTTTAGCACTCAAACTTAAATATGCTCTCGGCGCACTAATGCCCTGTTTAAAATGTTCTGCATCGGGGTTTGAGAAATAGTCATTAAGAGCATTTATAATTGATTCTTTATTTGAACCTTCCACACTCCCTAACAATTTTTCCTGTCTATTTCCTGCGACATTAGCCTTTCTATTGACCAAAGTAGCAATTTTCTTTAATTTAATAGTCATTAGCCCCAATAAAACATCAAGTTTTTCTTCTGTAAAGATTTCGGACATTAATTCATTATCCCATCTCTTTATCAAAACACCCTGTCCATATCCATCCTGCAACCCCTTAATCTTATCATACTCATTTAAATTAGCAACATCTCCATCGTAGCACTTTGGCCCTTTATTATGGGTTTTAGCAATATATTTAATCGTAGGGTTCGCTTTGAAAAAATCAATATAAATAAGAATTTGTTGGTAGCGTTGTTGATAATCATTCTCCAAATAATATTCACCCAATTGTTTTAAGGCAGATTCATCAAGAGATAATTCTTTAGCATATTCATTCAAAGGTGCTTGTAGTTTTATACTCACCGGCAACATATTATAAGCACTAAATTCTTCAATTTTTCGCCCATAGCCCTCTTTTCCGCCCCCACCATCCCAATAACCATCAAGAGAATAGGGAGTATTAGAAACATACTTTAAAAAGGTCAGCGCATTAAAAGGTGCATTAAAAAGATGGGTATTTTTAGATACGGAGACAGACCCATATTTAGCAAACGGAAGTTCACAAACCCAATAAGGAATTTTCAAATTATTCATAAAATTAAACAAGGACTCTAATGATTGTTTCAATTTGGAATCATTGAGAATATCTGCTTCCTTTGTTAGGCCTTGTGCAGACAAAGCCTCAAATCTTTCTGCTATCTTATTACACAACAGTAAGAATATTTTTGAATCCCGCCTAAGAAAATTGTAATATTTTACAAGTAACATATTAGCATAATCTGTTTTCATTTGGTGAGAAATCGCACTAAAAATACTTTGAAAATTATGGGTTGCATACCGGCTAAAACCCATTCCTATAAATTCATCATTTTGGTCGTCTGTTAAATATTTTGAAAAATCGTTATGTGGTATTGAATTCTTAAAAATCTTTTCAGTGTCTCCAAGATACTTTTTTGATGCAGTAGTTTCTCCTTCTCTATATGAATACCAATTGGACTCAATTAAATGAGGGAGTTTGATTTTATTTGCTCTCATCGCAACAGGTCGTTTTTTACCACTACTCGCCATAAAGGTATCTGCCTCAAACGGCTTATTAAAGTTTTTGGTAAAAAATGAATATCCGCCAACCAATGCGACTAAAGAAATAAGTCCTGTCTTTAACTTATTGTCCATAGGGAGTATTTATCTCCGCTACTATTTAAAAACGGGTCATACCCATAGTATATCTTTCTTTTAGAATCTTACGATTTTTCTTCTCTCTTTGATATGCCGTCTCACCCAAATCAATCAAGCGGGACATTTGCTTCCTATAATCCCGTTTAGCCGCAACAATAAAATCTTTTGAAACAGTAATATCATTTTTAAAATCAATTCCATATGGTTCAAGGCCACTTCCAAGTAGGTATAAAGAATCAACATCTTTAATATAATAAGTGCCATCTTCCCTATTAGTATGCACTTCTTTAAAATCACCCATTATAGAAGCCCTAAACCTGCCAAATTGGTCATCATTTTGAAGTAAGGATATATATTCAGTCCTTAATTTGGGATTTTTCTGCCGAGATGGGTTTGTGAAATAAGCATTAAGACCTTCAATTAGGGCTATTTTATTTGATTCCTTAATGCTTGCTTCAAGTGTTTCCTTTTGATTTACAGCAACACCCATACCCTTCGCAACCTTATTAAAAATTACTTCTAATTTATCTATTACTGTTTTACTCATATCATTAAATTCAACATCAGTAAATATTTGAGACATTAATTCATTATCCCACCGCTTTGAAATCAAAACATCACCTCTAATTTGTGAATAGATAGCAGAATCCAAAATATCTATATTATAAAATTTATGCTCATAGTCTGCCATACCTATGTAAAGAATAGATGGATTATTACTTAAAAATTTAATCCAATTAAGAACATTAAAATATTGCTTTATATATCCATTCTCAACCATATAATCCTTTACTTCTATTAATTCGGATTTGCTTAGTGATAATTCCTTAATTGTGGAATCTCCCCGATGGGAGACTATGAATACTATCGGTGCGCCCCCTAAATAATAATCCACCGCCGCCAACATATCATTAGACGCTACATTAGGTAAAAAGTATTGGCCAAATGTGTGGATGTCATCAGCCTTTGTGAAGGTTGCACTATTTATTGTATTATTCGGGCCTTTAAGCGTTTTAAATTTAACGCCGGGGATTTTAAAATTTGCGATAAAATCATGCACCGCCTTCAAATCTCTTAAACAACCATCATCAGTATTATAATTTATTCCCTTTGCCTTCAAGTCCTCAAGAGTTATCGCAAGACGACGGCATAGTGCTACATATATCTTTGATTTAATCTTAAGTATCTGTGCATTTTTCGCCATATTGACATGGATTAAAGCACCATTAAGCAAATTTATTTGGTAGGAATATTGTTTATTGTTACTATTCTGTAACTTCCCCTCCCGCATAGAATTTGAATAAAATTCCTGTTCATCTTTATCTAAGTGGAGGATTGCTTCACGATTCATGTCCCCATAACTTGGCCATGACTTAGTAACTGATACATACAAATCATTTAACATATCAGTAAGTTTTGCATTTGTAATATAATCTTTAGTGGGTGGCAAACCATTAATCCTATTCGCCCTCATAGCAACAGGTCGTTTTTTACCACCACTTGCCATAAAGGTGTCTGCTTCAAACCCCTTATTAAAGGGCTTAGTTAAAAAAGAATATCCACCAACCAATGCAACTAAAGAAATAAGTCCTGTCTTTAACTTATTGTCCATTTAAAAACACCTTCACAAAAGGTGTCCTTCTGCACCGAATGTGCGGCCCGAATTAACGCCAAATTGACGGTTTCGGTTAGGTGTTAAGCCTCTAAAATCTCCAAGATTAACAGGTGGTGCGACATATTCGGATTCCATACGCATTCCATTTGACTTAGGAATAAGTTTAGAAACATTTATACGCTTAGGAATATTTGCTCTTGGCAAAACAGGTGCTTGACGAAGAGACATACGATTAACGGATGGAGTAACCTTTACCGATGGCGCATTAAACAATGTGCGAGGGTTAGTTGGGCGTGAAATAGATGCGTGGTTTGTTTCGCTTCTTGGGTCGCCACCAAAGTTTTCGTGAACGCCATGAACAGACATAGTAGGAATTCTATCTTCTGTGCGGAAACGATTAAGGTGTGATAAATTCATTTGAGGTCTATTAACAATGGTCGGAGATGGGCGAATATTATTCGCAACAATTCCTTGTCCCATAGCGTTAAATGCAGGGAGTGTGTCTCTTGTCAATTTCTTAGTTGGGAAATTGAACATTTTAGGTCGTGGGGGTAAGTCGGGGAGGACTGTATCGCTACCAAGTATTCTTGCCATGAGGATTCACCTACTTTTAAATTATAGTTCTCGCTATTTAAAGAATCACTTTCGGTTGAAAGCGATAACTCCTGCCCCAACTGCACCTGCACCAAGTAGCCAAGTCCATGAAGGAAGATTTTGCACCCTTTCCATTAAAGAGGACATACTATTGCCATCAGCCATAAATTCAACCTGTGGTGGCTGTCCCATGACTTGTTCAGTATCAGTAGGTAAGCCTTGCATAGAAATCGGCCCCGAAAGTCCTGCAACAATTTCAGTTCCAAGAGGGTCTGCCATAAGATTAGAAAGATTTGGCGTATCAGTGATATTACCAAACACATTACCTGTGGTTGTATTCAAATCTCGCTTAATAGGATTATTGTCCATAGTAATATATTAATTTTCCATCTATTTAAAAGGTATCATCCCTTTAATCCACGATAGATAATAAATATACCACTTGTTAATGCGGCAATCATGCCTACGCCCATGATAGGGCTTTTAATTCCACTTTCTGCATTCATCTCATTATCCTTTTTACCATAGGAGTCTAAATCAATGACATAACTTTCAGTAGGCTTGGAATGGGAGGGGAAATCATCAAATAATGACGCACTTGATAATGATTGCCTCTTCGGTGTGGGGGGGATGACCTCATAATCATTAAGTTCCTCAAAGTCATAAGTTTTATTCACAATAGATTCTTGAGGAGCCTCAAAATTATTAGTTTTTGAAGTGGCCGGTTTCATTTCAATATTTTTACCTGTGTGATTAACCTTTCTATCGCCACGAATTTTACTCGCACGATAAAAGTTTTCATTACGGAAATATGAAGGGGAATAACAAATAACTTCTCCTTGTGATGCGGCAGAAACATCAGTTAATACCTTTTTCAATTGTTCTCTATCTGTTCCGAATCCCATTTGGTCTTCAACTGCTTTTAAATCTCTATGATTAATAAGATTGTGAATAAGATATACTGAACATTGGGATAAAGCATCCTTTGAAACAGATGCCGGTCTTTGAGAAATTAAACAAACACCATATCCATATTGACGGCCTAATTTACTCATTCTAACAATTCCTCCTGCTGAAATCGGGATGCCTCTTTGCGGAACAAAGTCTTGACATTCTTCAAAAATAGACATAATTCCTTTATTTAATTTCTGTGTCAGCATCTCTTCACAATATTCTGTAATCAATGTTTGTTGCTTCGTTAAATTTAAATCGGATATATCAATAACGAAGGAAGTAGGTTCTTCTCCAAGCCTACGAACCAATCCTTTTAAATTTACAGTTTCACCGTTTTTGGGTTCAAGACCCTCAACATTTTGTAATTCTTTTAATCCGCCATGTGCGCCAAGAACATCAAAACAAACGAATTGTAATCCAACCCGATTTATTTCTTCCATCAGCAATCCTGCGGTGAATGATTTACCACTTCCGGTAACTCCGCATAAGAAAATCTTTTCTCTTACGAATTCAAGAGGGAATTTTAAATCCGAAGGTTGCCCCTTAGACTCATCGGCCAAAATTATAGATTCGGCATCATTAAGTGAATCCGACATACAATAATCTATTACCGTTCTCGCTATTTAAAGAATCCTTACAATCTCGGACATGGTGCAATATCGGAATCGCCCGAATTAACTCTCGCCATATCAACTAAAGAACCTGCGAAATCAGTGAAATTTCCATCTTCTCCAACAAGAATATTAAATCCTAATACGCAACCATCCATACTACGACCATATTTTTCCTTCAATACTGCTTGAAATGCTTCAACCGTTTGGTCACAATCACTTTTAGCATCGGGGTCATCCGACATATTACTTGGGTCTAACCCCGAACCAATAACTACATAAAATAAAGGCCCCATCTTACGAATATACTCATCGGAATATGTATAATCTTCGTTCAAACATTGGTTTCTTGCCCAATAGTCAGTAGTAAATGTTCCATCGGTGATAACAACTGTAACGGATTGGTCAAAATCATATTGCCCCATTGTTTCGCCAATTAAAGTTAATCCTGCACTCATTTCATTTCCACCTGTCGGTCTAAATGGGCGGTTCATATCTCTTGGCCCATAATCTGCAAGGAGGTAATCCAAACAACCTTTGTAATCTTGAGATGGGCCATCCCATACAATTTGTGCGGAGTTATTATAGGAAAATAAGGAAAAGGAATCATTTGAAATCCCTGCCTGTCCTATCATCATCGCTACAACAATCATAGCCACATCTTCGCCACCTAATCCATACCCATCCTTTGTATAGCCATAACAATTTGCGCCTGTCCATGCTTCCGGCCCCATCATAGAACCCGATATATCAACTAAAATGTTAAGGTGTGTAGCCATCCCTTCTTTACCTTGAACAGTTGGGCGCATTTTTCTTTGCGTAGTAATACCGATGATTGGGTCGGGAACAGCAGATGTTGGCATTAAAGCGGAGAGGGGGTCTGTTAAAATGTTAAATCCTGCAACGCCCGACGGTTCTTGAGGGTATCTTTTCGCAGGTGGACTTCGTATAATTAAAGGTGCAAGGTTTTCATAAATTGCCTTTACCGGATTTTCCGGTGCTAATTCCGATAATCCCGCATCTATTAACTCACCTTCGCCAAAAAAGACAAAGGGGTTTTCATCCCATCTTGCACCAACATCAAATTCACCCATATCAATCAATCCTTATTTTCTTCGCAGGGTTTTTCAACATTTCTTTCCCATCTTGGCTTCCGGTTGTGACACCCCATGCAACAACAACAGCCTTACCTGCATCATTTTTTAATGGAAATTCATTTTGATATTGTAATTCCGCATCAAGGACTTCTTGAGGGAATGAACCCTTTGCAGTTCCATCTATATTGGCCTTTCCTTTTGAAACTCGGTATTCCAACATTCCGCCTCTATCAACAGCACCTTTACAAGTTAAACATTCAAAAACAAGTGTGGATTGACCAACATCAACATCATTCATCTTGGCTATTTCAACCACTGTATGAAATTTCATAGGGGCTGAAACAAAGGCGGCAACGCTTTTTGAAGACTTATGCCAATCCATGACGATATGTGTTGAAGGATTAGGCCCAAGATAGGAATTATGTGTTGAAGCGGGGTCTGCATAACGAGGAACATGATTCCAACGAGGATAAGTTCTTGGATTTTGTAAAGTAACACCCTCCTTTGAACGGTATGAAACACATTCGGGCGATTCGTCAATCCATTCCCCACTAATTTTATCAACATTTGTCTTTCTTGAGCGACCTTCTGCAACTAAATATGTGAATCCTTCATTTGTTTGACAATCCGCAGGGCCAATTCCATAAGCGAGTTTCATAGCACCTTTCAATTTTGCTTGTGCCTCCTCAATCTGCTTCTGCGCCCCATCAATCTGTTTATCCCCTATCACTCGCATACCTATGTCATTCGGACAATATTCGCCACCATTACCTGTGGTGGAAATTGTAGGCTCATTAGGAATTGGTTTAAGCGTCTCACTCATTGGCAAAGGAAGAAGTATTTTATAATCTATATCGGAATCCATAGCATCAAGATATATTCCATGAACAGGCAATCCTTTATAATTATATGGCATTACACTTTCTGCTCCTAATGGTTGATTATTCATAATTTTCATTTTAGTAGGTTCATAATAAACACCTTGTATCTCTTCAATAGTAGGGGAATTTTCAGCATGGCATATAGGACAATCTGCTCTCGGTTTCGCTACACCCGTCTTCAAAATATAAGGAGTCCCTTGATGATAATATTTCCCATTTCTAAATATTCCTCTTTTACATCTTCGTTGATTTTGTTTAGTGAGGGCATATTTCATATCGGAAACCGGATAATTATTTTTAGATTGTCTATAAAGGGCGAGTTTGTCATATTTATATTGTTCATATTGGTCTTCGTAGGCACTACCCTTCTCTCTATCAAACTCCCTACGAATCTTTTTCTCCAATATATTGGTATTGGTCAGCGAACCATTATCCGAATAGGTGAAAGTTACATAAGGAGTATATTGTTCAATTTGTTGAAATGTTGTAATTATCTCTCCTGTGGGTGGGAGTGGTGGCGTAACTAATTCATACCCCGTTATTTTTCCTTGAACCACCTTTTCTCTTGTCAAAAATATTTGACTATTTCTTTGAGTAATTCCTGCTTTTGCGGCAAAAGAAGTGGGGAAATAATCTGCTAATTTATATTCTTTCATAAAACTTAATCCATAGGATTCTTCACCACAACCTACTTGAGCCATTTTAGTCCCATCACCACAACTACGACAAGAAGTAATGGAGTGGGAGGGGTCATTAAAGGTAAGGTGACAACCATTACAAGTCGTAACATTATTACAACGGAATCTCAAAGCAAAACAATATCTGCCTTTCTCATCTTTGCTACCCTTTTTCCACGCACCAAGTTGAACCGAATCGTTCCAATGGGCCGGATTATCATAATGACCACCATCAACAACCTGCCAAAAATAAATAAAATCTCTCCTACTACAATGTGGACAAACATGGATTCCCGATGAGGAAGTTTCATTTATAGGGACTTGTTGATAACCTGTTACAAATTTACGCATTTTATTAACAATAGTTATTATATTATCTTTATAAAATTTAACCTGTTTATCTTTATTAGTTACTTCTAATTTTGATGGTTGTTTCGCTTCTGTTAAAAACATCAAATCAAAAATCTCTTCAACAATTTTAATTCCTTCATCACTACCAAATGGATTTTTACGATAACCCATTTTAGTCACCTCTCATAACAAGATTCATTGTGTGCGATATATCCTTTAAGAATTCCTTTGCACCCTTTACAGATGCTCTTTTATTATATTTAAAATAAGTCGTATATGCCGCCGCCCATTGAAAAACAAACATTTGAATCCCTAAATACATCCATGAGCCTCTTTGTTTTACACTTGCATCCATTTGTTCTTTCGTCATGTAGCCCCACCAATTATCCCATGTGTTTGTTGCTTTACTTCCACATTGAGGGCAAACTCCACCACAATAGCGAGCATTAATCCACTTACCCTCTATTTTATATTCTTTAATAGGAACCCATTCTTTTGTATTTATCACGCCATCAAAAGTTTTTGTAGCCTCAACTACATATTTTTTACCCTTTGATAACCCATCCATACTTTTCAATAACTTTATTGTTTTATAATCATCACTAAGATTATTTGATACGGCATGAGAAGTCGGAGGGAAATATTGCTCACCTCTCCCTTGACCTTGTTTCCTTTGCCAATAAGGGGTATTAAAAGAGGGTTTAAACTTATCCGTTTCATCGGGGTTGTCATATTCACCACGAACCCCTCCGGCAGGGCAATAACGATTGTCCCCAACCTTTTTCTTTGATAATAACTCTTCGTGCGCCCTAATATTACCACAACCTCGCAGAAATTGGCTCGCTTGCCATCCTGCAAGCATTTGAGGCTGAACAATTTTTCTTTGATTCTCAATAATAATATTTGTTCCGGTCATAACAGTCCAATTAACGATAATATCCGAAACCACATTAAACCACTTTCCTCTTTGCATATGTTCAACAGGCAATTCACGCATTCCGTTTGCCCAATACCCCGCATTTTTACCGGGATGGGAAGTAATGTGTCCGAATTCATGCCCAACAACAAAAAATGCCGCCGAATCTTGATATATTTTAGGAACCTTGTGGTGATTAGGTAAAATTGTAAGCATCATTTGGTCAAGTCCGACCTCAATAGTTTTCATATCGGTGTGTGCGCCATGTTCACTTGTCCCTATTTTTAAAGGAATTAGCGGCTCTCCATATAATTGCCGCAATTGCTTGAATGCAATCACCATGTTAGGCGGTGCGCTTTCCTCACCCAATTCCTCTAATGCCATAATAGATAATTATTCGGCCATCTATTTAAACTTCATTGTTAGTAATGTAATGCTTTCATAATATTTTCCGAGAAAAATCTTACATCATCAGCAGTTATATTACCACTATCTTCAAATTTCTTCTCAAGCCAAACGGCCATGTCGGAATATCTTGTAGCAGAATATGTTTCAGCATCATTGAAATCCAATATAGCCCATTCAACCGCATTATCATTAGCATCCGTTTTAGTAGGCATCATAGTGGCAGATGTAATTCCTATATAAAATGCCAATGTTGCAGACTCATCATTTTGTGTCCCTTCAACAACTCGCATCCTAAACCAAAGGCGTAAATCATCTCCGCCGGTAATGTCTTTGAAATTATTTTGTGAAGATTCTTCAAAATGTCGCAGTTTAAAACAAGCCATATAACCATCATCCAATCCCAAACTACTCTCGCCCTTTAGCCAACGGTATAGCAAATCTTTAGCATTAAGTCCATATTCTTTAGGAGTTACCGCAGAAATAGGCCCGAAAAGACTCCCTTCTTTTGAAGGCTTTGTTAAGTCTCCGAGCAATTGTCCACTTCCAAGAACATAAGGTGTGATAAATTCAATCGCATTTGAAATGCCTCTAAAGAAAGATTGATTAGTTTGTTCGCCACCACCCATTTGAAAAATTCCTGTTGTTGAAAACAATTGATTGGCCTTTAATCCAACACCGGCAACATCAAGAACATCAGCCCCCGCACCTAATGACGCAACACCAATAGTCATATTAGTGCCACCACTTATTAAACGACCCCAAAGCCCAAGAGCATCACCATAAGTTTGCCACTTAAATTGTGTTGCTTGAGGCCCGCTTCTTGGTTCGGTTGAATATACTTTCGCTACTGCAAGTGATGATGAAGGAATATCATTAGCCGCAAGTTTCATATCTCCGCCGGTCATGGATTTAATTTTACTCTCACATAATGTAAGAAGTGTTTCTCGGTCATCGGAAAATAATAAATCGTCGCTTGCTATCATACCACGAATCTTAAAATACTCAACTGCGGCGTGATTAGAAGTCATATCATCTATCTCATCTTTAGTGGAAAAACGACTTGTGGCGTAAAGGGATTTAGGAGATGATAACGATTCAAGATAACGAGTCTGTCTTTGTTTATATGTAAATCCATCTTTTCGTAAAATCTCGGAACGGCGTATGTTTTCTGTGACCATTGTCCCAATGTGCCAATGAACCGGAGTTATGCCTTTACCTTCTCGGACTCTTGCCTTCAAAGGAATTAAAACATCATCTTCATAATTCCAATAAGGTTCTCCGGTATTTATTTTTGAAATACAGGTATTCAAGAAAGCATCCCATATGTCAAACATTGAAGGTGTTTCAGCCGTTACCGGCCCAAGAAGAGAATTAGTATCTCGGAGGAGATAACCATGAACAATTAATTGACGAATAAATGCTTGCTCATTAGTAACTGTCATTCCTTCACGCACAATACCAATATCTCGCCCTTTAGGGTCTTCTCCCTCTCTTGCAGGGCCGAGTCTATGACCTACGCAATAAGGTAGGGCATCCACGACTTCTTGACGAGTAACATACTCTTTTCCACGAAGGAAAGATAACGCCCTTGTCATTTTAACAAGGGAGTTAGTAAATCGGAATCCGAGCATACGCTTAATCAAAACAGGGGCTTGACTTTTTGTATTATCTTCGCCCGTTCCGAATTTTAGTAGTTCATCCTTATGTTGAGATTCGTATTGAAGATTTGTTGTTGTTGAAATATCAACAAGCGGTGAAGCATAAACATCATTATCGTAAGAATATGTATGTTCTCCGCCATAAACTTCAACCGTTTTTGCCTTTGCCATATATCTTTGAGTAAAGAGAACAGAAAGAAGAGAAATGTCAAGTAATGCACCACCATTTTCATCACTTAATCCTTGAGGATTAAATGGTAGTCCACCGACACCTTTCCAAACCTTTGTCAATTCATTGAAACGCATAGGTTTAAGGAAATCCTTTGAATTTGAAGTCATTAGCATACGAGTAATTAATTGTAATTGTGGGCCACTACCACTTGTTGCCTTATTTCGGCCAAATCTCTCATTTAATGTAGCAAATCTGCTACCGAGTGAAAGAGAACCAAGATATAATTCCATATCAATTCTGTCCACAAACGCCAAATCGTTTCCTTTTTGGTGAGGGTTGGTGTCCATCCATGCAATAAATGAAGGGGATGTAAATGTGCGACCACGATATTCAACAGTCTTTTCAGCAATTAGTCCAAGAATTGCATCTTCAACACCCGAACCACTTCTATTTGCTTCATTGAAAAACTTAATTGGTTGAGTAACAATTGGTCTTGGCGTAGGCTCAAACTCATAACTCGCAACAGTATCGCCCGATACTCGGTCTTTAGTTGTGACTTGTCTAATTTCAATACCATAAAGAATTTCTTCGGCTCGCTTGTCATAATCAACCTTAGCAATACCTGTTTCCATTAGCATCTCATTTCCAATATTATCTAATCCACGCTCTCCATCATCAAGACGAGCATCATAAAAATGTTCAAGCATAAACTCTCGCAAATAATATCCTTCATTTGCACCCGAATCTGCCCACAAAACTTTACCGTTGTATTTTACAGAATCGCCATCAATTGTGATTGAAGCAGGAAGTGTTTTTCCGCCAAACCACAATGATATGGAAGCAGGTTTAATCTTTAATGCACGAACCATAGTTTTTGTCAATAGTTTTTGAGTATTTTCCATTTCTATTACTTCGCACCCTAATAAAATTTCCTTGAATGCTGATGGCTTCATAGGTAATTTTTGGACATTTGAATCGGAAACTTGTTGTAAAAATCTAAAATCATAAATATATGAACCCGAATATTTTGAAGTGGCTACCCATTCATTAAATCTCCATGATTCCCATTCACCACGCTCACTTTCAAAAGCCTTGTTTCCATAATTTACATTGTATTCTTGTCCATTAGGGAAGATAAATGGCTTGTGTTTCTCTCCTTGTGAAAGAGGTGTTGCCGCAACATAACGAGCAGTAGTATTAAATCCGTATGAGTTACTCATTAAAGTAGCGGCGGCGTTAATAACGGTGGTCTTACCTGTTCCCGGAATACCTGTCAAACGACAAGTTGAATCCTTCATTAACCAAGCGGCGAAGAAAGCCTCTAATTGAGCAGGGTCATCAAATCCGAAAACGGTTGAAAGGGATGCCATGTGTTTCCTAATATATCTCAAAGTAGCAAGTGAGTCTTGACGACCACCCTTTTGATTAGCATACAATAATTTTGGTTGGAATATATTTAATAAAACATTCCCTATGTCATCTGCACGATATGGTTTAGCACCCTCCGGTGCATCACTATCAGCAAAAGAAGAATTTGAAATAAGAGCCTTGAAAGGTATTGATGAATGAACATTTATGCCATCCATACCATCTAAACGATATG